>Ga0310037_10000636_pt1 | contig 21487 bp, 23 predicted proteins | sample Sb_taG_11_FD_200239 | JGI IMG/M metagenome (GOLD analysis project Ga0310037, IMG submission 200239) | Peat soil microbial communities from Weissenstadt, Germany - Sb_50d_3_AS metaG (v2) (version 2) | ecosystem: Environmental > Terrestrial > Soil > Wetlands > Peat | place: Germany: Weissenstadt...
GACGCCACCGGTTGGGACAGGGCCAAAATCGCCTGAGCTGGTCAAACACCCAAAACGTAGGGGAAACACCGTCGGCCCGCGCCCCCATCTACCTGGGTGTTCGCAAAAGAGCCGCCGAAGTCGGGTCTGAAAGAGCGAATGCTCCAGAAGACGGAAGGGCCTACGCGGATAGTTAGACGACGACCTCTCCCTGGGCCGTCCGAAATCGGTTGAGCGCAATGACCGTCCAAATCGCCTCAACTACCCCGAAGGGCCACGCTCCCGAAAGGAAGCCGTAGGCACTGGACAAGCCACAGCCAAGGGCGAATCCGACGACAAAGAAGGACCCTCGCCGCTCCAACGCGTACATGACCATCATAAAGGTCAAAACACTGATCCCAAAGATCGTCAGAGCCATTGCCCCACACTACGGCGCGCTCCGTACGACGCCGACAGATCGGGCTCCGCTGACCGCCGCCGCGAGCGTGGCCCACGCTGTTGACCGGGCCAGACACGAGCCCGGAGGACCACGCGGAACTCGGATGTGACTGCCGCCTCGGTGTCCCGTGACGGGCTGATTGTTCAGAGCACCAGAATGCCTGAGGCCATCTGCCGAAGGCTGCCCGTCATCGGATCGGGTCGTCGACGGAGCCGCGGCTGCGGCTTGCAAGGATGAGCGGCACGGCGACGGCCATCGCAATAGCGAGGAACACGAACGCTGCCGTCGGAGACACCGCGGTCCACAAGACGCCGGCGATGGCGCTCGCCAAGAGGTTGGCGCCGGCCTGGGCGGTGGCGAGGAGACCGAAGGCAGATCCTCGCAGGTCGGTCGGGGCCAGGCTGGCGACCGCCGCACTCTGAGCCGTTTCTGCACAGCCGATGCCGAGCCCGGCCAGGATGAAGGCGGGGGCCAGGACGATTGGGTTATGGCTGCCGACGGCGAACCAGACGTAGCCCGCGCCGAACGAGACGGCGCCGGCGGCCATCACCCGTATGGGGTTGGATCGGTCGCCGTGGCGTCCGGCGGGAATGCTGATCAGCGTGGCCGCCACGTTGTAAAGGACGTAGAGGATCAAGGCGAGCTGGGTGGCTTTGGTGGTCGTGTGACCCTGGTCGAACAGGTCGGTCGCTCGCAGGATGAGCAGGGTGGCGGCGCAGTTGCCGAGCTCGAAGGCCGTCACGCCGATCATGATCCGCCCGAGCCGGCCATGGAGCACCGGCCGCACCCGGAGACGGATCGGTTGATGCTCGCGACGTCTGGGGGTGGCGGTGTGGCGGATGGCGTAGACGATGGCCACCGCGGCGAGGAGGCCGGGGATGACCGACAGGGCAATGGCCGAACGGACACCGACGAGACCGACCAGGCCGATGGCCAGGAGCGGGCCGCCGATGGCCCCCAGGTTGTCCATGGCCCGCTCGAAGCCGTAGGCCCGCCCGTAGACCGCTGGCGGGACGATGTCGGCCAGCAGGGCGTTGCGAGCCGGGACCCGCAGCCCACGCGCCCCCCACGCTCCGGCACGCAGCAGGCCGGCTTGCCATGGAGCGGCGACGACACTGAGACCGGCGGACAGGACGGCCGTAGAGGTGTAGCCACCGACCGCGACGTTGCGGCGCCGTCCGGGATCGTCGGCCAGCGCTCCTCCCGCCAGTCGGGCCAGACCGGCGGTCGCATCAGAGATGCCTTCGATCAGCCCGAGCGCCGAAGCGGGGGCGTGAAGGGTGTTGGTGAGCAGGCTGGGCAACAGCGCGGTAGGGATCTCGTGGCCGAGATCGGCGAGGAAGCTCGCCCCGCCGATGCTGGCCACCCCCGGGGAGAGCCACTCCTCGGTGACGGACTTCGGTCGCGGCTCCGGCTCCTCTGACACTCAGGGGACAGTATGACGCCTGCTGCTCTGCGCCGATCAGCCTTCGCAGCGTGAGTCGGCGCTGCGAGGTCATGAGGGTTGGACAAGATTCTGCAGCGATTGGCGCAGGCGCAACAGCTTGGCGCTCTAGGACGGAACGAGAAGGGACCCCAGGTAAGCGGCCGCTTCCTGGTCGCGGGCTGGGACCCAGCCCCAGTAGATGTCCATTGTGGTCGACGTCCGTGCGTGACCGAGGCGGTTCGAAACGGTGCGCACGTCGAAACCAGCGGTCAGAAGCTCGGTGGCCACGAAGTGACGGAGGTCGTGGAGCCGGACTCCTTCGTGGCCTGTCGCGGCCCGCAAGCGGTTCCAGCGTCGCGTGACGACATGTGGTCGCCAGAGCCCGCCGACGTCCCGCTCGTCGGCGAAGACAAATTCGGCGTCGAGTCCCGGTTGACCGGCGTCGTCGGCCGTGAGGAGCACCCGGTTCCGACGCTGAGCGAGGGACTCTGTCGCCTGGCTCGTGAGCGAGACGAGGCGTGCCCGATCCGTCTTGGTCGTCTTGACGAAGATGCCGGCGGCTCTGGTGACCGACACCGAACGCTCGATGCGGACCGTTGCGGCAACCAGATCGACATCGGACCACCGGAGCGCACAGATCTCGCCCCTGCGGGCCCCGGTGGCAATGGCCACATGCAACCAGCAGGCCATCGTCGGGTCATCGGCTGTCGCCGCTGTGAGAAGTCTGCGAACCACTTCGGAAGAAGGAGGCGTGACAATGGACCGAGGTACGGGAGGGCGAGCCGCTGCCGCTACCGGATTGCGAACGAGCCACCCCCATCGGACGGCCTGTGCGACCGCACGGTGGAGGACCACGTGGGCGTAACGCACGCGCCACGCTCCGACGCCCGAAGCGGCCATGCGGGCGTAGAGCTCGTCACAGTCACGCGCCGTCAGTTTCCACAACGCCAGGTGGCCGAGGGCGGGCTTGAGGTGCCGGGCCACAACGCCTCCCAGTCCTGGCGGGTCGTCGGGGCGACGATGCAGGTGGCCATGAACTGGTCGAGCAGGTCCCCGACCACAGGTGTCCCGCCGCCCCAGAGGCCCGCGCCGGTCTCAACGACCATGCGCTGAAGGGCTTCCTTTGCTTCGGCCCGCGTTCCGTGGAACGTTCGGGAGAGCCGACGTCGTCCGCCGGTGACGAGATCCGGGTCGGCGGCGACCTGCAGTCGCCATGTGTCGGGTCCGCGCTCGAGCATGGATCCGGTACGTCCCTTGGACATGCGCTCGCCTTCCGTCGGCGCGTGCCAATGGCACCCGAATGGCACCCGAATTCGGGTCCGTCGCGCCTGGTCACAGCGCGTTTCAGCGCGAACGGTCCGTCTCAATGGCACCAAATGGCACCAAGATGGCCGGCGCGATTGTTGTGATGGGACCGAACGTAGCGCTGTGACGAGGAAGTTCTCCGGGAGCGGGCGACGGGAATCGAACCCGCGTTCTCAGCTTGGGAAGGATCCGAACGCAGCTTCGCCACCTGCACTGATGTGCACGCCGCCAGCTGAAGGCCGATTTCGATGTACCGCCCGCGCCCGCCCGCGCCCGTACGTGCCCGCCCGCGCCCGCTGCGTGTTGCACGAAATGCGGCTGAACAGGCGAGAATGCGTCTGCTGCAGGCGACATTTGATCGGGTGAATGACTGCGCTGTGTTGGCGCTGTTGGCGCTGTTGGCGCTGTTGGCGCTGTGGCAACCAAACCTTCAGCAGACCCCAATGTCTCGTTGTCCGGGACGTCCGAGGGGCGCTGGGACGGATGGTGCTTACAACTGTGCCCCTGCCGGGGACCGAGGATTCGACATCAGATTGGGTACGTCACTTGACAGAGCGCCTCGCATCCCCGATGACGCCGGTTCGACTGTTCTTCTGATCTGACCTATCCGGCGATCTCAGCTCGGTATCGGTTGACGTCCATCTTGGGAGCGGACAGTGGAGTCTGCGGGAAAGCTGACCATGATGGTAAGGCCGCCATCGAGTCGAGGACTGACCTCGAGGCCCGCTCCGTGGGCTTCGGCGATGTCGGCCACGATGGACAGGCCGAGACCGAGCCCCTCCGGGCTGGCCGTCCTGTCCGGGGTGCCGCGTTGGAAGGGCTGGAGCAGACGGCTGACCTGGTCTGGCGCTACGGGGGGTCCGGTGTTGGTCACGGTGAGCGTCGCTTCAGTGGTGCTGGCGGCGAGCGTGACCTGGACACCTCCGCCGATGAAGTTGTGACGGATGGCGTTGTCGACCAGGTTTGACACCAGCTGGTAAAGGAGGCGGGCGTCGCCGGGCACAGTGGCATCGTCGAGGGAGGCGTCAACGTGCAGTCCTCTGGCTGCCGCTGACGGCTCGTAAGCGTGGAGGACTTCGCTGGCCACGGCAGTGAGGTCGACAGGTTCCTTGTGGTCGAGACCTCGCTGGCTGCGGGCCAGGGTGAGGAGGGCGTCGATCAGCCGCTCCTGTTCCCTGCCCGCTTCGAGAACTTCGCCGCAGGCGGCGCGCAGTGAGTCGAGGGTGATGTTCGGGTCGGAGAGCGCGACTTGGAGCATGGCCCGATCCACGGTCAGGGGGGTGCGCAGCTCGTGGGAGGCGTTGGCGACGAAGCGGCGCTGCGAGTCGAACGCCCGCTCCAGTCGTCCGAGGAGGCCGTCGATCGTGTCGCCCAATTCGGTGAGCTCGTCTCGGGGGCCGGGCAAGTTCAGACGCTGATGGAGGTCGTTCTCGGAGATGTTTCGGGTGGCGTCGGTGATGGTCCGTAGCGGTCGCAGGACCCGACCGGCGAGGAGCCAGCCGAGCAGCACCGATAACCCGATCATGACGACGAGGATGATGCACGAACCGACGAGGAACTTGTGGAGGTCGAGATCCAGGGAGCCGAGATGTACAAGCGGTGGGGCAGTAACCGTCGTCACCCCGCTGGGTGGGAGGAGGGCAACAGGCTTGCCGTGTAGGTGGGTGACGTGTACGTGCACGACGGGACGTACCGACAAGAGCGTCACTACGGAGGCGATGACGACGAGTGCGACGCCCAAGGGGAAGAAGAGCACGCAGTAGAGCGCGGTGAGGCGAAGGCGCACGGTCCGTTTGGGTAGGTGGGGGGGGACGGCCAGGTCGCGGAGCCGTCCGCGCCGCACCACGGTCAGCCTCCGATCCGGTAGCCGGCTTTGGCGACGGTCTCGATGATCGGCGGGTCACCCAGCTTGGCTCGCAGGCGGCTGATGGTGGTCTTGACGGCCTGGCTGAAAGGGTCGGCGGCTTCGTCCCATACCCGCTCCAAGAGTTGTTCGCTCGATACCACGGCGCCTTGTGCTCCGAGGAGCAGCTCCAAGACGGCGAACTCCTTCGGGTTGAGCGACAGGCGGGCGCCGTTTCGAGTGGCGACCCTCTCGGAGGGGTCGAGCGTGAGGTCCCCGCAGACCAGCGTCGGTGGGAGCGCCGTGCCAGGGCGGCGGACCAGCGCCCTGACGCGAGCCACCAACTCGGAGAACTCGAACGGCTTGGGCAGATAGTCATCCGCGCCCAGCCCCAGCCCTTCGACGCGATCGCCGACCGCGCCCGCCGCGGTGAGCATCAAGACCCGGCTCTGCGCACCCTCGGCCACCAAAGCACGGCATACGTCGTCGCCGTGGACGCCGGGGAGGTCGCGGTCGAGCACGACGACGTCGTAGGGGGTGGTGGCGATGTGGTCGAGGGCGTCCTGGCCGTCGAAGACCACATCGACGGCCATCCCGGCCTGGCGCAAGCCGGTCGCCACGGTCATCGCCAGTTTGGCGTGATCCTCGACCACGAGCACCCTCACAGCCTCTCCTCCTACCACCGGTGGTGGCCCGACCGGGACCGGCACGAGGGGTTCTCGCTTCCAAGAATGACCGATCGACGGTTGCAAAAACGTTACTTAGTTACCGGCTTGCATCTGCTGATCGCATACAACGTCGTCATGAGCCTTCCAGCCAACCAAGAGAGCGTCGAGCCGGTGGCATCGACGCCGGGAGCAGCAGGTCCGCGGCGAGGGCGTGCCCGGGTCCGCCGGGCGGGCCTGGTCGTCGTGGCGCTCCTCGGCATTGGCGTGCTGGCCACGGCGTGTGGGGATGGGTCCTCCAGTCAGGGCGTCGCCAGTCTGGGAAAGACGACCACCACAACCGGGCCATCGACGGCACAGAGTGGAAGCAGCGCCAGCCTCGAAAACGGTCTCCTCGCTTACGTCAACTGCATGCGCACCCACGGCGAACCGAACGTGCCCGAGCCCACCATCGACGGAAACGGCGTGCATATCTCGGCCAATCCGGGCTCCGGAGTCGACCCGAACTCTCCGCAGTTCACTGCTGCCAACAATGCATGTAAGCACTTGATTCGGACGAAGGGCGGCGTTTCCGGGGGGAACACGATCACTCCGACCGATCAGGCCGACTACCTCAAGGCCGCCGCATGCATGCGCTCACATGGAGTTCCCAACTTCCCCGACCCGACCTTCCAGAACAACCGCGTCGAGTTCAACACCACGACGCCTATCGACACGAACTCTTCCCAGTACAAAAGCGCGCTAGCCACCTGCCAGAAGCTGATCCCGGCGGGACTGCCGTACAGCAGCGCCAGCGCTTCATGAGCAGAGGATGCCGTCGTCTGACCCTCCGTGCCGTAGCCGAGCAGCCCGAACCGGTCGTGATCGCCAAGGGCCAACGGCGAATAGCTCAGGCGTGGGCGGCACCGGGAGCATCGAGCTGGACAACTCGCAGATCCAGGCGGCCATGAGGACCCGTGAGAGGTGCCTAGCGGATGGCGGTGCTCCCGCCGGAGGCCGGGCAGGGTCATGACCACCCCGTCCGTTCATTCCCCAGCGAGCGTCGAGCCGGCCACCACCGGGGCCGGCCGGCCGCCTCGACGACGACGCTGGATCCTGCTGGCCCTCGCCCTAGTGCTCGTGGCCGGAGGCGTCGCGGTCGGGGCGTCCGACCCGTTCGCCAAGAGCCCGCCGGCCACGACGGGCGTTGCTCACAATGCAGCTCCAACCTCGTTGGCGACGGTGACTCGTGGGGACCTGTCCTCCCAGACCCAGGTGGGCGCCACCTTGGGCTATGCGGGCAGCTACAGCGTGGTCAACCAGGCCCAGGGAACCGTCACCTCTCTGCCGGCAGTCGGTCAGGTGGTCTCCCAAGGACAGGTGCTGTACGAGGTGAACGGTCAGCCCGTCGTCTTGCTCTACGGCTCGACACCGGCTTATCGCAGCCTCTCCGAAGGAGCGTCGGCAACAGATGTGACCGGTCCCGACGTCCAAGAGCTGAATACCGACCTGGTGGCTTTGGGTGATGTGACCCGCGCCGAGCTGAGCCCCACCTCCGACCAGTTCAGCTGGTGGACCAAGGTCGGGGTGGAGAAGCTCCAGGCCGCGCTCGATGTCACCCAGAACGGCACCCTGGCTTTGGGCCAGGCGGTCTTCCTGCCGACCCCGGCTCGGGTCACCGCCGTCTCGGCCACCCTGGGCGCCCCCGCGGGGCCTGGTCAGCCGGTGATGTCGGCCGCCTCGACCACCCGTCAGGTGAGTATCGCCCTCGACGCCGCCCAACAGTCCGAAGTGGCGGTCGGCGACAAGGTGACCATCACCTTGCCCAACAACGAGAACACTCCCGGGGTGATCTCATCGGTCGGCACCGTCGCCACCGCGCCGAGTCCGAACAGTCTCAACAGCTCCGACAGCTCACCGACCATCACGGTATTGGTGAACCCGACCGACCCGGCCGCGACGGGAACTTGGGATCAGGCCCCGGTGGAGGTGTCAATCACTACCGGAGCAGTCGTCAACGTGTTGGTGGTGCCCGTCGGCGCCCTTCTCGCGCTCTCCAACGGCGGTTACGCGGTTGAGGAGGTGGGGGCCAGTGGCATCCATCGGTTGGTGGCCGTCTCGTTGGGCCTCTTCGACGACGCCGACGGAATGGTCCAGGTGACGGGCTCGGGTCTTGCCGCCGGCCAACAGGTGGTGGTCCCGACCCTATGAGCGCGGCCACCCAGACCAACCGCACGCTCGACGACCCCGGGGCACTCCACCTCGACGGTGGCTCGTGGCCGGTGCTCGAAGTGGACCAGGTGACCAAGGTCTACCCGAGCGAACCGCCGGTGAGCGCTCTCCGCGGCGTGAGCTTCAGCATCCGCCGAGGGGAGCTCGTCGCCATCGTCGGGCCGTCGGGATCGGGCAAGACCACGTTGTTGCATCTGATGGGGAGCCTCGACCGGCCCACGACCGGCACCGTACGGGTCACCGGTCTGGACGTGGGCCGGCTATCGGACCGCCAGCTGGCCGCGTTGCGGGCCGCCCGGATCGGCTTCGTGTTCCAGCAGTTCTTCCTGGCCGAACACCAAAGCGTCTTGGACAACGTGGCCGACGGGCTCCTCTATGCCGGAGTACCCGCGGCGGAACGGCGAGCCCGAGCCCTTGACGCCCTGGAGCTGGTCGGGTTGGCCGAGCGCCCCCAGGCCCGCCCGACCCAGCTGTCGGGCGGGCAACGCCAACGGGTCGCCATCGCCCGGGCGCTCGTCGGCCAACCAGCCATCGTGCTCGCCGACGAGCCCACCGGGAACCTCGACCAGGCCACCGGACAGTCCATCCTCGGACTGTTCCAAGAGCTGCATCGCTCGGGCGTCACCATCGTCGTTATCACCCACGACCAAAACATCGCAGGCGGCATGGCCCGCCAGATCGACATGCTCGACGGCCGCATTTTCTCCGACAGCGCCCGCCCGGGATCTGGTCCACACCCGCGAGACGGCCTCGATCCGCCAACGCGTTTCGCCCCATCCCTGGCACTCCGAGAGGACTCCGAGTCGTGAGCACGACTGAGACCTTCGGGACGAAGAGGCTACGGCCATCAGACTTCGCCCGTCTCTCCGTCGTCGGCCTGCGCACCCGCAAGCTGCGAGCCGGGCTCTCCGCGCTCGGGATCGCCATCGGCGTGGCCGCCATCGTGGCCGTCCTCGGACTCTCCTCCTCCGCCCAGGCCGGACTCTTGAACGAGATCTCCCAACTGGGCACCAACCTGCTGGTCGTACAAAACGGCCAGACCCTTCTCGGCCAGGGGGCCGAGCTGCCCAAGGCAGCCCGGGCCATGATCGCCCGCATCGGCCCGGTCACCCAGGTGCAGGAGATCGGCTTGGTCAATGGCGACGTTTACCGCAGCCCGCTCATCCCCACCATCGACACCGATGCCCTCACCATCAATGCCGCCAGCCTCGGACTGCTACGCACCTTGGGCACCAGCGTGGCCGAGGGTTCCTACCTCAACGCGGCGACGGCCCGAGAGCCTGTCTGCGTGCTCGGGGCGGCCGCCGCCCAACGGCTGGGGATCGACAGAGTCTTCTCCGGCGAGCGCATCTGGCTTTCCAACATGTGGTGCTATGTGGCCGGCATCTTGAACCCGGCAACCCTCGTCCCCGCCATCGACAGCTCGGTCCTCGTCGGCTTCCCTGCCGCCGAGCGCTACCTGGGCTTCGACGGGCACCCCTCCACCATCTACGTGCGCGCCGTGACCAGCCAGGTGGACGCTGTCGACAACGTGCTCGCCGCCACCGCCAACCCCGAGAACCCTAGCGAAGTCGACGTCAGCCAACCCTCGGCCGCCCTGGTCGCCCAAGCCGACGCCCAAGGCGCCTTCGACGACCTCTTCCTGGGTCTCGGCGCGGTGGCCCTGCTCGTCGGAGCCGTCGGGGTGGCCAACATCATGGTGATCTCGGTCCTCGAACGACGAAGTGAGATCGGGCTGCGAAGGGCGCTCGGAGCGACCAAGGGTCACATCCGCGTCCAGTTCCTCGCTGAGGCCGTACTTCTGGCTCTCATCGGCGGCGCCGTCGGCGTCGGAGCCGGCGCGCTCTTTACCGCCATCTACGCCTCCACCAAGCACGAGCTTGTGGTGATTCCCGCCCTCGCCTGGGGTGGCGGCATCGGCGCCGCCATCCTCATCGGCGCCGTCGCGGGGCTCTGGCCTGCGCTCCGCGCCGCGCGCATGTCACCCACCCAAGCCCTGTGGAGCACGTGAGCCGTGCCGAATGGATGCCGATCACCGGTGCAACTCGTTCAACTGCTCAGCGGGGATCGCCGCTACCAGGACCTCCACGACATCGTCGAGGGGATCGCCCACAAGGTGTTGACCGATACGCGCTCTGGCGGGCTGAGCGTGAGGGCCTGGTCGCTCGGCATCTCGACGCCGAGCACATCGAGACGGCCAGGCTTTGCGAACTGACCGAAATGGGCCGGTCGCTGGAGGCGAGCGGACTCGAACCGCAGATTTCCACCATCTCGGTATCCTCCGGTGCGCTACAGAGCGGTCCATCTGCGTGAGAGGCCTCATCTAGCAAACACCAGTTAGCGGCGAGCCGATCGAGTCGCTCTGGCGCCTGGGCTGACCTCCGACCACGCCAGGTCAGGGCATGGCACGAAGGGATGCTCAAGGCGGGGAAGCCCGGACCGGTCACCGTCGCCAAGGCATACCGTCTGTTGAGGACCATCTGTGAGACGGCGGTGGCCGACGAGCTGATAGCGAGGAACCCCTGCAGCGTGAAGGGTGCCTCGGTGGAGCACTCCCCCGAGCGACCCATTGCCACCGTGGCGACGGTGGCTGCGCTCGAGAAATCGATCGAGCCGCGCTACCGGGCAATGGTGAGTCTGGCCGCCTGGTGCGGCCTGCGGCTGGGCGAGCTGCTGGCACTCACCCGCGACGACATCGATATGGAGGCTGGCACTGTCCGTATCGACAAGGCCGCCCTCGAACTTTCGAGTGGGGAGCGAGTAATCGGTCCACCCAAGACGCAGGCGGGACGGAGGAGTGTGACGATTCCGCCGCATGTCCTCGCAGCCATCATCGAACACCTGGGTGAGTTCACGCCCCTTGGTCCTAGTGGACTGGTCTTCGTGGGAACCTTGGCTCAGCCGGTGCGTAGGGCGTCGTTCTACAAATCGTGGAGTCAGGCCACCAGCGCCGTAGGAGTGGCCGGACTCCACTTCCACGATCTGCGTCACACCGGCGCCACGCTCGCCGCATCCGTGGGGGCCAGCACGAGGGAATTGATGGCTCGGCTTGGACACGCGTCCCCAAGTGCGGCCTTGCGATACCAGCACGCAACAGCGGATCGAGATCGAGTGATTGCCGAAGGGCTGAGTGGTCTGGCAGATGCCAATCATGAGGTGGGGAGAGGCGTCGGCAGACCCTGATCCACTTTTGGGCGAGTGGGTCTGCAGCGGGTGGCACTAAACCTCACCCGGGGCTAAGCGGCGACGCCGATGCGGTGATAGTCAGTCCGATGTGTCAGCGTGAGGGGAGGGGACCTGTGAGCACCGCCATCGTCGTCGGGATCTTCACCCTTGCCGGGGGCGCACTGGGTGCCGGCGTCACCGCACTGATCGAGCACATGCGGTCGAAGCATGAGGACGCCAACCGATTCCACGCCGACCGCCAGGCGGCCTATGCGTCGTTCCTGGCCGAAGCCATCAAGTGGGCGACTGCAGTCGAACATATGACCGGCCAGATGGACCAGGACTGGGTTTGGTCGCTCGGCCATCAGGTCCGCTTTACGCAGTTCGCTCTCCTCGACCTGCTGTCATCCGAGCCGGTCCGGAACGCTGCGAGGGAGCTCGTGAACTGCATCGAGCAGGCGGCCCTTCTGAATCAGGAGTACATCAGGGGCCGCGGCACGGACAAGGACGCCCTGGAGGAGCTGATGCAACAGTCACGGCAGATGGTCGAGATGATCGACGCCTTCAAGGATGCGGCTCGTCAGGAGCTGGGTATCGCTGCCTGACGGCCCCACGGTCGGCCGGCGAACGGTCTGTTCGATCGCCGGCCCACGCGTATCCGTCGTCGCCAAGCTGGCGTAGAGATTTCCGCTCAACTGCCACGCGTCTCAGCTCAGAATTCGAACAGTGCCTCTCTTCAGCTGAAGGCGCTGCGCCAAGCCCAGTACCTGCCGACCGGGCATTGGACATCCGCGTTGTCGGGACAGCGCCAGAACGCCTCTTCTCCGTCGTCGCTCACGGCGAGACCGAGAGCGTGCCGATGTTGAGGACACTTGGGGCGTGCCTCTCTGGTGGTCTCGCAAGCCTCGTCTTGGGCGGTGTTGGCGACGAAGTACATCCGCACGCCACGAGGAGCATCGAGATAGGCGGCTTGGCCGCTCCCTCCTGCGAGAATCAAGTAGCCGTTGGGGTCGACGAGCTCTGTTCCGATCTCGATCTCCCAGGCAAACGGACAGTCCCCCTCGGGACCGTCTGCAAGGTCCTTTCCAATGGCCTCAAGTTCGGCCTCGAGATCCGCTCGGGTGTACGCCACAAGTTTCGCCTTCCGCAAGGAGGTCCTAGTAGCCGCCTACGCAGGTCACTCTGACCGGCCGCTACCACGACCCAGTGGTCAGTCGCTGACGCAATGAGGGCTGGGTGGCATTCACGCCCGTGCCCAGCACCAGGGCACACTCCTCAAATCCTAGAATCGGGGTTGAACCCGCCCAAGGCGCATCCACCCGGTAAGATGACGTCCCGCCGAGTGGTGGAGATTCGATCTCCGGCGGCTCGATGGTAGAGCGATCAGCCGCCACCTTCCATGCCGGAGAACGTTTGCGGGGCTGAGACGTGATCTGAGGGGGAGATCGAGAGGCGTTCAGCCCCAGAAGACGCAGGTGGGGTCCTCTTCGATCTCGGCGATGATGACGTCGACCGGTTGAGCGGGGTCGAGATCGAAGTACATGGTCCACTTGCCGTAGCGGTCGCCGAAGTAGAGCGTCCAGGTGCCCTCACCCTCGTAGCGGAGCTGGGCGATGGGCATGGAGGTCCACTCGCCCGGCGCGCCTTGCCACACCGGACGCTGCTCGTGGATCGAGATGTTCTTGCCCTTCGTCGTGACCTCGAGACGGACCTCCTCGGCGAGCGTGTCGGGGCACTTCTGCTGGCAGAAGCGCTTCACCTTCTCCACGTCGAGCTCGGGGAGGACCGTGGGCACCGGCCCGAGGCTAGGGGTTCAGCTGGCGAGGCGGCGGCGTCTCGGCGTCCTGGCTGGGCCCTGCTCGAGGGCCTCCATCCGGCGCAAGAGGGCCATCGAGGTCTCCGAGAGATAGCGCCGGTCGGCCACCTGCCACTCGTCGTGGGTCTCGACCACGACCGCGGTGACCAGTCGCTCGACGGCGGCGTCGTTGGGGAAGACGCCCACCACGTCAGTCCGACGCTTGATCTCGCGGTGCAGGCGCTCCAAGGGGTTGGTCGACCAGATCTTGCGCCAGTGGACCTCGGGGAAGGCGCTGAAGGCCAAGAGGTCCTCCTTGGCGTCGCCGAGCATGGCGGCCACGTCAGGGAACTGGGCGCCGAGCGTGGCCACGATCCGGTCGAACTGCTCACGGACCGCCGCCGCGTCGGGCTGGGCGAAGATCGTCTGGATGGCGGCGATCACCATGTGGGTGCTGCCGCGCTTCACCCGGGCCAGCACGTTTCTCATGAAGTGCACCCGGCAGCGCTGCCAGGCCGAGCCCACCATGACCGCGTCGACGGCGGCTTTGAGGCCCAGGTGCTGGTCGGAGACCACCAGGCGGACGCCACCGAGGCCCCGGGCCCGGAGCGAGCGCAAGAAGGCGGTCCAAAAGGCCCCGTCCTCGGAGTCCCCCACCGCACACCCGAGCACCTCGCGGTGGCCGTCCATCGAGACCCCGGTCGCCACGACCACGGCCCGGGAGACCACCTGGTGGTCGACCCGGCCCTTCAGATAGGTGGCGTCCAAGAACACGTAGGGGAACTCGATGCGGGCGAGCGAGCGGCTCCGGAAGGCCGACAGCTCGGTGTCGAGCTCGGCACAGATCCGGCTCACCTCCGAGCGGGAGATCCCCGACTCGAGACCGAGGGCACAGACCAGGTCGTCCACCTTCCTCGTCGAGACCCCATGGACGTAGGCCTCCATCACGACGGCGTAGAGCGCCCGGTCGATCCGGCGCCGGCGCTCCAAGATCGAAGGGAAGAAGGTTCCCCAACGGAGCTTCGGGATCTTGAGCTCGACGTCACCGGCCTTGGTCGAGAGCAGGCGCTCCCTCGTCCCGTTGCGCTGGGTAGTCCGAGAAGCCGTCCGCTCGAAGCGCTCGGCCCCGATCCGGGCCGTCGCCTCGGCGTCGATCAGGGCCTGGAGCATGTATTCGACGCCCCGACGCACGACGTCGATGTCGCCCCCGGCGCGAATCGCCTCGAGAAGCTCCTGCAGGTCAGCATTGGTGATGGCCACTGGGTGGTCCTCCTTGGTTGAGCTGGCTGTTCAACCGAAGATCACCCGGTGGCCACCAACGGATGGTGGACCCCGCCTTCTACACCACTCGAGGGGACGTCAACCCCGGTAAAGGTGCGCCCAACCCGCAGCTGGTGAGGGTGGCTGCCCGTTCAAGCCGGGCCGGGTCCGGGGCGACCTCGCGCTGCGGGCGTGATGGAAGTGACGAGGTCCCCTGAAACGGGTCCACCGACTGTGAGCATCCCGAACCCAGAGTGGGAGGATGCACACAGCGATGAAGCGCCACCGACACAGTCCCGATCAGGCTCTGCGCAAGGTCCGCGAAGGTGAACGGCTCTTGAACGAGGGCCAGGACCTGACCGAGGTCCTCCGCACCTTGGAGGTCTCCGAGTCCACCTGGAACCGCTGGCGGGCCCAGTACGCCGGCATGAAGGGCGAGGACATGAAACGCCTCAAGGAGCTCGAGATCGAGAACAAGCGCCTGAAGAAGCTCCTGGCCGAGGCCGAGCTCGACAAGGCGATGCTGAAGGAGCTGGCCGAAGGAAATTTCTGACGTCCCCGGAGCGCCGGCGGCGGGCCGTGGCGGCCCTCGTCGAGCGCTTCGGGGTCTCCGAACGACGGGCCTGTCGGCTCCTCGGCCAGCACCGCTCCACCCAGAGGCGTTGCCGACGCCCCATGGCCGACGTCGAGGCCAAGCTCCGCCGGCGGCTCCGCCAGTTCGCCCGGGCCCATCCCCGCCTCGGCTGGAAGAAGGCCCACGACGTGCTCGTGCGGGAGGGCTGGTCGCTCAACAAGAAGCGCACCCGGCGCCTGTGGCGCACCGAAGGCCTGAAGCGCCCCGTGACCTGCAGGAAACGCCGGCGCGTGCACCCAGGGAGCCCAATCCGGCTGAGCGCCACCCGGCCCAACGAGGTCTGGGCCATCGACTACCAGTTCGACGAGACCGCCGACTGGCGGCGCTTGAAGCTCACCAACATCGTCGACGAGTTCACCCGGGAGGCGCTGGCCATCTGCGTCAACCGCTCGAGCACGGCCGACGATCTCATCTCGGCGATCGAGCGCCTCGTCGCCGAGCGTGGCGCGCCGGCCTGTCTGCGGATGGACAACGGGCCCGAGCTCACCGCCTGGGCGCTGCGGGACTGGTGCCGACTGTCGGGAACGAGAACCCTCTACATCGAGCCGGGATCCCCCTGGGAGAACGCCTACGTCGAGTCGTTCAACGGCCGAGCCCGTGACGAGCTCTTGAACATCGAGGAGTTCGGCTCGCTCCGAGAGGCCCGCATCGTTGTCGAGGCCTGGCGGATCGAGTACAACACCTGGAGGCCGCACTCGTCACTCGGGGGGCTCACCCCGGTCGAGTTCGCCACGAGATGGGTGTCGGAGCACGAGATCTCCGGCACCCAAGACACCACCCCGGTCCTTTCGGCGCCTCAGGGGGCAACGTAGAGGCCGGTTTCCAGACAGCCGATGCTCACAGCGGCTGGACCGAAGAACGGGACCCCGTCAGAAGCCCGCTCCATCTCGGGGGTGCGGATGCGCTTCGTGATGATCAATCCGATAGCCGCCTATGACGGGTCTCCACCGTCTTATGACGGTTCTCGACCGTCGGCCGCTACTACGACCCGGCGAGTCAGTTGATCGGGATCGGCTGAAGTTCCTCGGCTTCTTGAGTGAGCTCCTCAATTGTCGCTGCTGATGACTCCATGTGAAGGTAAGTGCTGTCACGGCGGAACTTCAACCGACTAATCCCAACACCATCATCGCTGTAGTCATTGACGCGGAACTCTCCAATGCTCTGCCAGATCAGATCACCTTCCCAGAGTGGCTGGTCGCACTGCGCAACCCACAAGTTGCCCCTCTTTCCGTGCACAAGTCCGGTATAGGCCAGTGAAACATACGGGTATGGAAGGTTGCTCTGCTCACCGGGGAGCACCAGCAACGAGTGATAGATGCGCAGCCCTTCCCTTGGTGGCACCTCGAAGAGGCCGAATGCCACCTGCTTCGGCAGATCTTTGATTGCCACTTCGATCGCCCGCATTCGGAAAGGCTACAGAAAGGGTCGGTCCTCGGATGTCCCCGTTCGCCGGGTGCTGGCGAACGAGTCCTGAAGGCGCCAAGGACTATCTGGTAGCCGCCTACTAAGTAGAGCCGTCCAGATGGAGTTACTTGGGACCGAGGCCGAGTCGTTTGCTGAAGATCTTCAGAGCGCTCTCCGCAAGATCCACGGCGACGTGGAGCTCGTCGAGGTCAGGCCATTTCGGGGATACCTCCTCGATCAGAGTGCGACCGAGCACGTATCCGGCTTCGTGTTCGGAAAAAGTGTCCGTCTCAACCTGGTGGCGGAACTCGCCGATCTTTGACGCCAGGTAGGTTGCCATCTCCTCAGACCAGCCGTGTTGTCGATGCTCCTGCGTCAAGGCGGTTTGGGACAGCGTCGTCTCCGCCATCCGGAGCACTGCCGCCGTGTGAATCCTGACGTATCTCAGATCCTGCGTGTCCCAAAAGGCGATCTCGGCTCGTCTATAGGCGTCCCAGGCTTGCCTTGAGGTCTTGGCAGCTCGCCACTGGTTCGCCGCCTCACCTCCAATTGCTTCCATGCGCGCATCCAGATCCAGGGGGCCGCTCTGTCCTTCCGCCGAAGCCGCCCTAATGATCTCAACGAGCGCGCGATTGACTGGCCCTGGATCTGGTGCCGACCTATCCATCCTGCTGAGCGTAACGCTGGGATCAGGTTCGGACTCGACGCACTCGATGATGACGACGTCCAACCCGCCCGGCTTCCCTCACTTTTGGCCCGGCTCGTCCGGATAGTCCACCGGGTGTTGGTAGCCGCCTTCGACGTCGGAGTCCGGAGTGTCCTCCCTCCGTCAGCCTCGGCATCGTCATTCGCGTGAATGAGAGCAAAACAGCGGATGACGCATATGAAGTTGAAATTGGGCAGTCGAGCTGACGGTGTGGCACGGTGTGGCACGTGTGTGGCACGCCGGCGTTTCGAAGGGAGCGCAAGTCCGCGGCAGCGCTGGACAAGTAGCCGCTGAGCTGGGTAGATAGCGAGAGCGGGCGACGGGAATCGAACCCGCGTTCTCAGCTTGGGAAGCTGATGTTCTGCCGCTGAACTACGCCCGCGGGCGTCTGCCACACTATCGTTTCCGGCGGCATGGTTCTGTCCGATCGCTCCATCCGAGAGGAGCTCGAAGCCGGTCGCATCGTGATCGACCCACTTGGCGAGGACTGTCTCCAGCCGTCCTCGGTGGACCTCCACGTGGACCGCTACTTCCGGCTCTTCCGGAACCACACGATGCGGGTGATCGACGTCCGGGAGGACCAGGAAGACCTGACCGAGCTGATCGACGTGGGCACCGAGGATCCGCTGGTCCTCCACCCGGGTGAGTTCGTGTTGGGGTCCACGCTCGAGCGGGTCGGTCTGCCCGACGACCTCGTGGCCCGGCTCGAGGGGAAGTCCTCGCTGGGTCGGCTGGGACTTCTCATCCACTCGACGGCGGGCTTCGTCGATGCCGGATGGGACGGCCACCTCACCCTGGAGCTCTCGAACGTGGCCAACCTGCCCATCACCGTCTATCCGGGGATGAAGATCGGTCAGATCAGCTTCTTGCGGATGACCACGCCGGCCGAGCGTCCCTACGGGTCGCCGGGCCTCGGCTCGAAGTACCAGGGTCAGCTGGGCCCGACTCCCAGTCGCTACGCCAGCAACTTCCGTCCTTGAGACCGCTGTCCGCACCCCACCCGCCGACCACCGCTTCCTGGGCCGCCGGGCCCACGGCCGGGAACTGAGGAGGATCCAGCGTGCCTGTCCGGATCGCCATCGGCTTGGCGGCCACCGTCCTCGCGCTCGCCATCGCCGGCCGCCGCTTCTACTGGATCTCGCGACTGGTTCGCACCGCTCCCGACGCGCCCGGCCGTACCAAGAACATCCCGGGGCCGGCGGTGGAGGCCGAGGTCGTCGAGGTCGCCGGCCAGCGGAAGCTCCTCAAATGGACCGTCCCCGGTCTGGCCCACCTCTTCACCATGTGGGGCTTCACGCTCCTGCTCTTCACGATCGTCGAGGCCTACGGCGACCTCTTCTCGAAGACGTTCGCTTGGCCAGGATTCGGCCACTCGGCGGTCCTCGGCTTCATCGAGGACTTCTTCATCGTGGCGGTCCTCGTCGCGCTCTGCGTCTTCGCTGCCATCCGCATCAAGAACAACCCGCACCGCAAGCAGCGCGAGTCGCGGTTCTACGGCTCGCACACCGGGGCGGCGTGGCTGACGCTCGGCTTCATCGCGGGCGTCATCATCACGCTGCTTCTCTACCGGGCGGCGCAGACCAACACCGGTGACTTCCCCTACGGCTGGTGGGCCTTCGCCTCCCACGTGGTGGGCCAGTGGCTCCGTCCACTGGGGGCCGGGGTGAACAGCGACCTCGAGACGGTCTTCCTGATCCTGAACGTCGCCATCATCATGGCGTTCCTCGTCTTCCTGTCGTACTCCAAGCACATGCACATCTTCGTGGCTCCGTTCAATGTGGCCTTCTCACGGCGTCCGAGGGCTCTCGGGAGCCTCGACCGGACGCCGGACATGGACATGGAGAACATCGAGGAGGACACGGTTTTCGGCGTCGGGTGGATGGAGCAGTTCACGTGGAAACAGCGCCTCGATTTCATCACCTGCACCGAGTGCGGGCGGTGCCAGTCGGTCTGTCCGGCCTGGACCACCGGCAAGCCGCTGTCCCCGAAGCTCGTCATCATGGGGCTGCGGGACAACATGTTCGCCTCGGCGAACCGGATCCTCGCCTCGTCGAACGGTGACGGCAACGGCGGCGAGGCGAAGGCCTCCGCCGAGGTCGAGTCGCTCGTCCCCACCACGATCGAACCCGACGTCCTCTGGTCCTGCACCACCTGCGGGTCCTGCGTGGAGGAGTGCCCGGTCGACATCGAGCACGTGGACGCCATCGTCGACATGCGCCGCTACGAGGTGCTCATGGAGTCCCGGTTCCCCACGGAGGGCGGCTTGATGCTCCGCAACATCGAAAACCAGGGCGACCCCTGGGGCCTCGGTGCGGCCAAGCGGACGGAGTGGACCGAGGCCCTCGACTTCGAGGTGCCCGTCGTGTCCGGCACGATCCCTGACGACGTCGAGTACCTCTATTGGGTGGGCTGCGCGGCCTCGCTCGACGAGCGAGGGCGCAAGCAGGCCCAGGGCACGGCCCGGATGCTCAAAAAGGCTGGGGTGTCGTTCGCCATCCTGGGCCCGAAGGAGTCGTGCACCGGTGACCCGGCCCGACGTTTCGGCAACGAGTACCTCTGGCAGGAGCAGGCCAAGGCCAACATCGCCACCCTGCAGGAGGTTGGGGCCAAGAAGATCGTGGCCAGCTGCCCCCACTGCTTCAACACGATCAAGAACGAGTACCCGAGCCTCGGCGGCGAGTTCGAGGTGATCCACCACGCCGAGCTCCTGGACCACCTCGTCCGGACAGGCCGACTCGTGCCTGAGCAGCGGGTGGAGCAGAAGGTCACCTACCACGACCCCTGCTATCTCGGCCGCCACAACCGGATCTTCGACGAGCCCCGGTCGGTCCTCAACGCCATCCCCGGCGTGGAGCAGATCGAGATGCGCCGCTGCCGCGAACGGGGCTTCTGCTGCGGGGCCGGCGGCGCCCGCATGTGGCTCGAGGAGCGGATCGGCACACGGGTGAACGAGGACCGCACGGACGAGGCACTCGCAACGGGGGCCGACGTGGTGGCCACGGCCTGCCCGTACTGCATGATCATGCTGGACGACGCCGTGCGGGCCAAGGGGCGCCAGGACGAGGTGAGCGTCGTCGACCTCTCCCAGATGCTGGAGCGCTCGCTGCCGCCGTCGTGAAGCGGCCTGGGCGACTCCGCCGCGCCCGGCCGACGTAGGCTTTCGCCGTGGTGGTGCGGGGGGGAGGGGAGCTCCCGGGCGGGACCTGTCTGGTCGTCCGCCGCGGCGCGCCGTGAGCTGGGATCCGTCCTACCCGCCGAGCGGTCCGCCCCAGCCCCAGTGGGGCATGCCCCAGGCGGGGTGGTACCCCGACCCGGCCGGCTGGGGCGGGACGCGTTGGTGGAACGGCTACTCCTGGACCGAGCTGACCGGTCCACCGCCGGCCGGCATGCCCACCGGATGGTTCCGGGGGTCCGACGGTCGGCCGTACGTCCTCTCAGGCTGGTGGCGGCGGGTCGGGGGACTCCTCCTCGACAACCTCATCATCGGGCTCCCCCTCGGCATCGTCGGCCTCATCCTGATCGCCAACACGGCCCACTTCAGCGAGGTACCGGGCGGTTCGGTCACGTTCAGCGGCCAGTTCACCGGGTGGCTCGTGGTCTACGAGCTCCTCTCCGTCGCTGTGACGATCAGCTATGGGGCGCTTCTGATCGGGGCGCGCGGGCAGACGGTCGGGATGATGGCGCTCGGCATCAAGGCCGTGGAGAAGGGCTCGGCCGCCCCCCTCGGCTACAAGCGGGCGTGGCAGCGGGCGCTCGTGGTCTTCGCCCTCATCCAGCTCCCGGACCTCCTGGCCGCCTTCTTCCGCCTGGGCACCGACGTGTCAGCCGCCCGGATCAGCGCGGCCGGCTTCCTGCAGCTGGCCGGCACGGTCCTCACGTTCGTGACCTATCTCTGGCCACTCGGGAGTGACTGGAACCAGACGCTGCAGGACAAGGCGGTCGGGTCGATCGTGGTGAAGACGCGGTAGGCGCGGTGACGCCGTCGCCGCCGGCCGGCTGGTACCCGAACCCCGACGGCACGTCGTCGCAGCGCTGGTGGGACGGCTCGGCGTGGACCCAGCAGACGCAGGCCCCGGGCATGAGTTGGGGACCACCCGGCGCTTGGGGCACTCCTTACGCCGCCCAGCCGGGCTACGGCGCGCCGACGCCGGTGGCCCCCCCGGTGGGGCCGGGCGACGCGCCCTACCGTCCGGCCCAGGCCACTGGGAGCAAGGTGGGACCGTCCGTCGGCCTGTCGATCAGCATCCTCGGCGTGGGCGTCGTGATGTGCATCGCGTCCCTCGCCATCATCGGGGTGCACTTCGCCGACGCCATCGGCCAGTCCGACACCTTCGTCACGCCGGGCGCGGCGAGGCTCCACCTGAGCGCCGGCAACCTCGTCGTCTACCAGGAGGTCTCCTCGGGGTTTGGCACGTTCTCCTCACCGACGCTCACGCCCGGCGAGGTCTCCGTCGTCGGACCCGGGGGATCGTCGCTGCCCACCTCGACCACGTTCGTCGGGACCGTGACCGTGAACGGCGTCACGTACGTGGCGGCGGTGGGCTTCTCCGTGCCGAGCTCGGGCACCTACGTGGTCGAGGTGCGAGGGAGCGCGGGACGGGTCGCAGTCGGTCCGTCCTTGGGCGATCTCGTGCGCCAGGTGCTGGGGTGGATCA
>Ga0310037_10000638_pt1 | contig 21390 bp, 18 predicted proteins | sample Sb_taG_11_FD_200239 | JGI IMG/M metagenome (GOLD analysis project Ga0310037, IMG submission 200239) | Peat soil microbial communities from Weissenstadt, Germany - Sb_50d_3_AS metaG (v2) (version 2) | ecosystem: Environmental > Terrestrial > Soil > Wetlands > Peat | place: Germany: Weissenstadt...
TGCTGCTCGACGACGGAACGATCCTGACCGGCACCGCCCCCGCTGCGATCAATCCGTCCGTCGAGGTCTGCCACGAGACCGAGCCCTACTGCGCAGCGTTCCGGCTGGGCAGACGCATCGTCGCGTCGGGCTGTCTGCATCGGGAGCCCGGCGGACGAACGTTGGTCCTGAGCCCCTGCGGCGTCTGTCGGGAGCGACTCGCCGCCCACGGCCCCAACGTCCTCGTCGCGGTCGCGGACCTCGATGACCCAACACGTGTCGTCTGGAAGACGCTAAAGCATGTCCTACCTCACTACTGGATGACGGCATTTCCCGACGAGACCGACGCGGGCTGGACGGATTAGACAAGTCGGCCCCGACCGGAGCGGTCGGCGCCGTCGTCCGAGACTGCGGGATCCACGAAGCCCGGGGCGTCTCGGCGGCGCGGGCGGACCCCGCCGCGGCTTCCGCTTCGATCAGGCCCAGCACGAGAGCAGGAGCCGGCGCGACTCTCCCCGAGCGGCGACGAAGCGGGAGTGAGCGCGGACGGCCGGCGACGAGACTGCTCAGATCATTCCAATCCAGCAGTCACGCGACTTCGGTTGGAGGGCTCGGAGACTCGTGCTCGTAATCCGACGGGGTAGCCGGGGGATGCGGCGCGAAGACCGCCCATATGTGGGCGTATCCCTCCAGGCTCGCTGTCTAGTTTCTAGTTGAACGCGTGATGATCGCAAGGCTCTTTGCGTCTTCTACGATCAGCGCTGTGGAGATTCCCGGATGTGAAGTCGCGGCACGTACGCGAGGATCGCGCCATGGATGAGCGCGACGAGATGGCCCGCTCGCGTGCCGAGGAGATTGGCGACGAATTAGCGACCCGCAAGCAAGAACAGCGCATGGCCCGCGAAGAGCGGGCTATGGAGGGCGAGATGAAGGAGTTTGAGGACGCCGAAGAACGCGCTGAGAAGCTGATCGAGGACGAATTGCGCCGAGAGCATTGGGGGCATGAGCCTGAGCGCCCGCCTGTCTGGCCAAACCACGGAGAGCAATCTGAGTGACATCTGGCAGGGAGCGCCACCGTCCGCGTCGGACGGCTAAGCCGCTAGCGTCCGGATCGATCGAGATCCGGCAGTCTCGAGCGCGGCAAGCTGGAGGACGATCACGCTGAGCGCGATGCGCCGTCGCTCGTAAGCCCAAACGAGAAGTGTGGGCTCGCCCGGACAGCCTTCGTGTGCTGATTCGTGGCCAGCGATCGTACGTGCGGTTCGAGTCGACAGCGGCGGCTGCGGCTGCGGCTGTAGGGCGGTCGTGTGGTTCGGCGTTTCTCACTCGCGCGCAACGGCGTGCGCGGGCGCGCGCGACCGGGCGAGCTGGCACGCGCGAGCGACGCGCTCGGCGGGGCCAGCGGCCCGGCCACTCTCCTTGAGCTCAGCCGATTTGGTCGGTCCGAGCCGGCGCTCAAGCGCCCTGAGGTGCTCATCGTGGAGCGTGTCGCTCGCCGCGCCGAGCTCGGCGCTTTGGCTCTCGCCGATGCCCGCTACCTCCAGCGATTCGGCGTCGTGCCCGAGAGCTGCAAGTGCCTCGGCGACGCAGACTAGATCTAACACGATCTGCGTCAGGTTGCCGTCCGCCAAAGCGTGCTCCAGCGACCGCGCGTAGGGCTCGAGCGCGTCGGCCGGACGTCCATCCACGACCGCCAAGTCCCCAACGAAGGTGTCGAGGTAGTACAGGATATTCGCGTCTACGGGTGTGCCGACTGCGCGCGCTTCATCGAGCCGCGCGGCCGCCTCGTCGACCAACCCCGCGGCCATCAACGCCTGCGCCTCCAACAGCAGCGCACGAGCCAGGAAGGCAGGATCGTCTGCCTCGCGCGCCAGCGCGACGGCCTGTGCATAGTCCTTCGCGCCCTCGGCCGTGTTGCCTTTCCACAGGTTGCTGTCACCTCGCAGCATCAACGCGTCCGCATGTGTCCTGGCGTCGGGCGCGACGCGGTAGGGCTCGTCCGCGAACCGGCACGACTCATCGAACCGGCCGGTGTCCGCGAGGTAGAGCGAGTGTGCGAACAACGCGAGCCAGCGCACCTCGTCGTCGAGACGGTGCTCGAGGGCGGCCAGGTGGTCGAGCCCGCTCACCTTGAGGATGTAGCCCCACCCGCGACGCAGCAGCACGCTGGCGATCTGACGTCGACGCTGGTTCAACGCACATCGACGCCGAGCTGACGCGTTCGCGCCACTGTCGTCGGCTTCGATGGCCACCGACCCAGCCACGCCGAGTTCGATCGCACCGTTCACCTCAGGCACCTGTCGGTCCGCCGGTCGGCCTACCGTCTTCGCCGCCGGCAACTGGTTGCTGCAGCGGCACTTGGCGCACCTCGACTAGCTCCAGCCCGAGCGCCTCGATCTCAGCGAGGACGCCGTAGAGAGCTGCTTGATCGCGTAACGGTCCGGCGAGAACCGTCTCACCAGACTCCCTTTCCGCCTCGAGATCGGGGAATGCCACCAGGAGCGTCTCACTCAACACCCCCCGGATGCGGATTTGGTATCGAGACGACTTCTCATTGCTGTTCACACGGCGAGGGTCGCGCCGCGGAGAGTGAGTGCGCATCGCCCAGATCGTGCGATCAGCGCGAGGTTGCGATCGGCGCACTGGACGCGATCATCCCTGACGCTGCGGTGGCGGGTTCGCGGAGGCGGGCCCTCTATTCGTCCGCCAGGGCGGGGTGACCCATGCCCGGGTGAACGCCGGCCGGGATGCCGATTTGCGTGCCGACCAGCGTGAGTAGCTCGAGCAGCTGCTCGCGCTGCGCGTTGGTCAGCTCGCTGGTCAGGCGTTGCTCGGCCTCGATCGCCACGGCGAACGCCCGCCCGAGGAGCTCGCGGCCCTCCCCGGTGAGGTAAAGCGCGTGGGCACGCCGATTGTCGGGATTGGGGCGGCGTTCGAGGAGCCCACGCTGCTCAAGCGCGTCGACGAGTCCGGTCATCCGGCTGGCAGGCACCCCGATTCGCTCGGCGATCACCTGCTGCGTCACCCCCTCGGTCGTGGCGACGTTCTGCAGCAGCGCGAGCTCCCGCGGATCGAGTGCTAGTGGCCTGAGCAACTCGCGGAATTGGCGCTGGAGCACGTAGCCGGTCGTCGAGATGGTGAAACCGACTGACCGGAACGGCGCCTCGGGACCGGCGTCCGTGGCGGCCGTAGCTGAGAGGCCAGCTTCGGACGTTTCCTTCATATCGAAATCTTATCAGATCATAAGACTTCGTGCTAATAATAGTTACGCTTCATAACTATCTGAAGAAAGCGTCTCGAATGCCCGAGCAACACCTCATTCCAGCCCCGCAGGTTGACCCTCCTCGCCGGTCCCGTCCGTTCCGTCCGGCGCTTCCGCTTGCCATCGCCGCGGCGATTGCAGCAACCGCCGCGGCGGTGGCGCTTGCGACCACCAGCTCAAACACCTCGACTCCGGCACCCCAGCCTCAGATGCCGCCCGGCATGCCGATGAACGCCGGCCATCCGCCTTCGGGAGGCCTACCGCCATCCTCCAGCGGCATCGCGCCTGGGGCGAATTCCTCGCCGCCATCCGCTTCGCCCGGCACTCCACCTTCAGGGAGCGACCTACCAACCGAGCTTGGTCGGCAGCTGGCCGGCAATGGCCAAGCGGCCATCCCGCTCTCGCGAGTCGAGGCGCTGGCCAACCAACGCCCAGCCGGGGCACAAGTCGACGCCGCGACGAAGACCATTCGCTTCACGACCGCTCGCGTCAATCTCGTCATGGTCGCGAGCCCGCCGACGGCCGACATGAAGTTCCGCGCCGCCGGGATCGACAACCCGACAATCGAGGTGCCAGCGGGCGCCCAGATCACGCTCGAGTTCATCAACGGCGACAGCGACATGGCGCACATGTGGCTGCTGCAAATCGGCGACAGCGGCCCCGCATCCGTCCAGCCCGGCTGGGGCGGTGGAGCCCACGTCGCGGCCGCGCCACCGCTCGGCGACCCAACCTCCGCGGGGCAGCCAGCCGAGACGATCTCGTTGACTGCGCCGCCTCCCGGCACCTACCACTACGACTGCCCCTTCCCCGGACACGCCGCCCAGGGCATGTTCGGCCGCTTCGTCGTCCAAAGCTGAGCAACGGCCAAAACCGAAAGGCAACTTGTCATGACCACACTCGCAGTACTTCCTCGGATTCAGCCGGACCCCCGACCCGAGCCCACCGTCAACCGCACCGGATCCATCGCACGGCGTCATTGCAACGACGGCCGAGCAGGTGTCAGCGCGGCGCGCGAAGCTCCAGTCGGCCGCGCCGCGGACTGGCCCAGCAGCTTGCGACGCTCGGCGGCGTCGCGCCACTTCGAGGCGGTTGTCGCCGCCGAGATCCACCGCCTCGCCCGGCACCTGCGCCAACCAGGAGAGCTCATGCCGAATAGCACCGATCGTGCGATGGCGCATCACTCTGGCGAGGGAGACCATGCGCCGCGTTCTAGCTCCGTCACAAGCGAAAGGCGGCATCAATGAGAAAGCTCGCGCAATGGACAATGAACCACCGCCGGGGGGTGATCATCGCGTGGATCGTCGTCGCGGTCGGGATCACGATGGTCTCCTTCGGCGTCGGACGAAAGAACTCGACCGACTTCACGCTGTCCGGTACGGAAGCGGCGCACGCTCAGACGCTTCTGAGCAAGACCTTCACGTCCCAAGCGGGCGACAGCGATCAGATCGTCTTCCACGCACGGACAGGGACTCTGGCGGCGGATCGAGCGGTGATAGACCAGACCCTCGGCCGCGTGGCCAGGTTGCCGCATGTGACCGGAGTCATCAGCCCGTTCGCGCCGGGACAGCACGCAACCTCCAGCGACGGCAGGATTGCGTTTGCGACTGTCAACTTCAACCAGCGGGCCGAAGTCCTGCCGGTGGCGGCGATCAAGCGGGTGATCAGCGTGGCTGAGTCGGCCCGCTCGTCGGCGCTGCAGGTCGAGCTGGGCGGCCAGGCAATCGAGCAGGCGCAGGGAATGTCGGTGGGCTTCGCGACCGGGGTTGGCATCCTGGCCGCGATCGTGATCCTCCTCATCGCTTTCGGCTCGTTCACCGCGATGCTGCTCCCAATCGCCACCGCGCTGGTGGGACTGCTGACTGGCCAGGGGATCAGCGCCCTGGCCAGCCATTCGATTGCGATGCCGAGCTTCGCCGCCGACCTGGCTCTGATGATCGGCCTAGGCGTAGGCGTCGACTACTCGTTGTTCATCATGACGCGCTTCCGTGAGAACTACCGCAACAACGGTGGTGACGTGAGAGGAGCCGTCGAGAACGCCATCAACTCCTCAGGTCGGGCGGTCGTGTTTGCCGGCCTGACCGTGGTGATCGCGCTGCTGGGGATGATCGCGCTGCGGATTCGGATGAACACCGGCGTCGGGGTTGCGTCCGCGATCTCCGTGGCGCTGGTGATGCTCTCGGCGATCACGCTCCTGCCGGCGCTGCTTAGCCTGAACGGGCATCGCGTCGGCGCTCCCAAGCGCCGTGCCGCGTCGGAGTCTGCACTCGCAGGATCCTTCTGGAGCCGTACGGTGGAGCGCGTCCAGCGCCACCCGGTTCCGATCGCCGTCGCCGCCACCGCTGTAATGCTGGTCCTGGCGGCGCCCGCCCTCAACATGAGGCTCGGTCTGAGCGATGCGGGGACTGACCCAGCCACCCAGACCACGCGCCAGGCCTATGACCTGCTGGCCAAGGGCTTCGGGCCGGGCTTCAACGGGCCGCTCATCGTCGCGGCGTCGCTTCCGCGAGCCGGAGACACGACGGCGGTGACCCAGCTCTCGCAGGCGCTGAGCAACACCCGCGGGGTCGCCTCGGTGGCACCGCCGCAGCTCAACCCAGCGCGGACGACGGCGGTGCTGTTCGCGTACCCCACGACCTCGCCGTCGAGCAGCCCGACAACGAACCTCGTCAACCGACTGCGCGATCGGGTGATCCCGCCCTACGAGCATGGAAGCGGTAGGCGCGTGTACATAGGAGGGCCGACCGCCTCCACTGTCGACTTCTCCCACGTCACGTCGCGGAGGCTGCCCCTGTTCGTCGGCGTGGTGATCGGCCTGGCCATGATCCTGCTATTCGTGGTCTTCCGCTCACTGGTCATCCCAATCCAGGCCGCCGTGATGACGATGCTCTCGATCGGCGCGTCCTACGGGATCGTCCAGGCGCTGTTCCAGCGCGGATGGTTTGGCATCACCAAGGGTCCGATCGATGCATTCGTCCCCCTCCTGATGTTCGCCATCGTGTTCGGGCTCGGGATGGACTACGAGGTGTTCCTGATCTCCCGCATCAGGGAGGAATGGGACGCCCGGCACGACGCCAGCGCCGCGATCCGGGAGGGCATTGCCCGCACGGGCCGCGTGATCACGGCCGCCGCCGCAGTCATGGTCGCCGTTTTCATCGCCTTCGCCCTCTCCGGCAACCGCGTGCTAGAGATGTTCGGCGTTGGCATGGCCTCCGGCGTACTGCTGGACGCGCTAGTGATCAGGATGATGCTGTTGCCCGCAGTCCTGCAACTCCTCGGTCGCACCACCTGGGCACTCCCCAGGTGGCTTGACCGCCGCATGCCGCACGTGGCGATCGAGCCCGAATCCGCACGACCGGCGCCTTCACTGGAACCAGCTCCAGCCACAGGCTGACATCGACAGCGCCCTCCCTCGCGCTGCCTCGCCTACCGCTCGCTCATCCGCACACGCGGGTGGGCGAGCGGCCACGATCTTGGCTGCGGATGCCCGCACGCGAGAGTCGGCCAACAGCCTGGCGACTCGCACCGGGATCCACTCGAGCTGGGAGCGGGCCGCATCGGCCGCGTCACGAGCGATCGCAATCGCACGGATCGTGCGATGACCACTCACTCCGCCGGCGGCGACGCTACGCCTACATCGCGTTCAACTTCGAATCGGTCCGTGGGATGTCCCAGGGCCTGAGGAGGCGGAGAGAAATGACGGACGTTTCGGTGAATCAAGGAGAGCCCCAAGCCTGGGCGCAGGAGTCGTCCGATGGCAAGTGGTGGACGCTCACCGCGGTCGGGATCGGGCTGTTCATGCTGCTGCTCGACCTCACGATCGTGAACGTCGCCCTGCCCAGCATCCAGAGGCAATTGCACGGCTCGATCTCTGACCTGCAGTGGGTGATCGATGCCTACGCGCTGAGCCTGGGCGCGCTCATGCTGACAGCGGGATCGCTAGCCGACCTGCTGGGGCGCAAGCGCCTCTGGCTGGCGGGGATCGTCATCTTCACGGCCGGCTCGGCACTGTGCGGCGCGGCGCAGAGCCCGTTGTTTCTAACCCTTGCACGTGCCGGTCAGGGCATCGGCGGGGCGATCATGTTTGCAACCTCGCTTGCCCTGGTGGCGCAGGCCTTCCGTGGCCCCGATCGCGGAACGGCGTTTGCGATCTTCGGAGCGATCACCGGGGTCGCGGCAGCGGTAGGCCCGGTCATCGGAGGTGCGATCACGACCGGCCTCTCGTGGCGCTGGATCTTCTTCGTCAACCTCCCAATCGGCGTCGTCCTCCTAGTGCTGAGCATCGTGCGGGTGCAGGAGTCGCGCGATCCGCACGCCGGCCGGCCCGACTGGATCGGTTTCCTGACCTTCAGCTCAGGGCTCGGACTGCTCGTGTACGGCCTGATCGAGTCAAGCTCGCACGCCTGGGGCTCGGCCCGCGTTGCCGGGTCCCTCGCCGCCTCGGCCGTGCTGCTCGTCCTCTTCGTCATCGCCGAGCTTCTGCAGCGCCGGCCGATGTTCGACATGTCGCTGCTGCGCAACCCGACTTTCGACGGCGGGCTCGTCTCGGCGTTCGCGATCTCGGCGTCAGCGATGTCGATGTTGACGTTCCTCGTCCTGTACCTGCAGAACGTGCTCCACTATTCCGCGTTCCAGACCGGCCTGCGGCTGCTCGTGCTCAGCGCCGCGACGCTGCTGACGGCCGGAATGGCTGGGCGGCTGACCACCAAGGTGCCGACGCGCTTGCTGATCGCTCCGGGCTTCGCCCTCGTCGGCTTGGGACTCCTGCTCGCACGAGGCATATCAACGACGTCGAGCTGGACGCACCTACTGCCCGGATTGATCGTCATCGGCCTCGGGAGCGGCCTGGTCAACACCCCGCTGGCGAATCTCGCCGTCGGGGTCGTGGATCCACGACGTGCCGGCATGGCCTCGGGAATCAACAGCACCTTCCGCCAGGTCGGGATTGCCGCCGGAGTCGCCGCGCTGGGGTCGATCTTCGCCACCCAGATCCGCGACCATGTCGTGTCCGGCGTGGCGGGCACGCCGGCCGCCGCCCACGCCCATCAACTCGCCGCCGCCGTCAGCACAGGACACATCGGGCCCGCGCTGGCGCACGTGCCAACGCGCTTCCGAGGGCACGTCGCGGCCGTCTCCACCAGCTCGTTCGTCCAGGCGCTCAACGACATCCTGCTGATCGCGGGAATCGTGGCGCTCATCGGTGCGGCCACAGCGCTCGTGCTGATCCGCCAGAAGGACTTCGTCGACGCCTCGCAGCCGGCCGTCGACCGCACACCCGTAAGCCCCCCAGAGACCACGCCGGCGTTCGAGCACGTCGCATGAGCGCCGCAAGGAAGACAGCGAGGCGCTCGGTGAGCGGTCTGCCGGCTCGACCGACCAGCCGCTCACCGAGGGATACAGCGGACTTCGATCAGCTCCAGTCCAAGCGTGAGTAACTGGGCCAGAACCCGGTGGAGCGCCTGGTCCGGCTATCTGAGCCGCGAGGACGACCCCAAGATTCCCAGCTCACGGGCGCGCTCCACCGCTTCGGTTCTTCGGTGGACGCCGAGCTTGGCGTAGATGTGTCGGGTGTGCGTCTTCACGGTGTAGACGGAGAGGATCAGCTCGCTCGCGATCTCTGACGCCGAGAGATTGCTGGGCAGGTAGCGGAGCACCCGCAGCTCGCTCTCGCTCAGGTCCTCCTGGAGCGGTGCTGTTTCGGTGGCCCGCGGCGGCGGTGAGGATCCGGCGACAACGTCGAGGATGTCCTTGAGCAGTCCGCCGTGCGAGGTCCGATGGCGGGGATGGCGCTCGAGCAGATCAGGTGGCGGCGTGACCACGAATGGCCAGATCAGCCGGTCCTGCTCCGCGAGCTCAAGCGCGCGCTCGACGTCCTCTACGGCAGCGTGCGTCTCGCCGAGAAGGTCGCGTGCGGCGGCGTCGAGGAGGAACGCGTCGACGAGAAGCATCGGACCCGACGCGAGGGAGCCGTTCAAAACCGGGGCGAGGGCGTCGACCACCGCTTGGGCGTCCCCGTCCGCGAACGCCACGTTGGCAAGCGCGAGCTGCGCCGTATCCGAGCCCGGCGTTTCCTCAGCCAATGCCGCGAGTGTTGCTCGCGCAGCCCCGGTGTCTGCAAGCCGCATCTGCGTCTGCGCGAGAATGCGGTGCGTCGGAGACCTAAGGAACTGCGGCGCAACGAGCAAAGCCTCTAGGCGCGCGGCGGCTCGAAACGAGTGGACTGCTTCCTGGAGCTGACCTCGAGCGACGAACAGCCTCCCTCGCGCGTTGTACAGCAGCAGACCGGTCGCCGGCTCGAGGTCGGGACGCACGGCAGCCTCGCCGCGCTCGAGCCAGAGCTCGGCGTCGTCGAACCTGCCTTGCCAGACGTCAATGTTGCCCAGGGTTACGAGCGCGGTACCCGTAACGGCGTCGCTCTCCCACCCATGCGCCTCGGCGATCGCAAGCGCCTCAAGCGCGCGTTCACGCGCCTGCCCAAACGAGCGCCGCGCAGCTGCCACCGCCAAGTGGGCGAGGCATTGGACCTCGAGGTAAGGCCGCCGCCCCCGTCGCGCGAGCTCGAGCCCCTGCTCCAGGTGCCGCTCAGCATCCACATACTGCGACGACCACAGCTCGACGATGCCGAGCTGGATCAGCGCAGCTGCCCGGACGTCGCTTCCCGGTCCCGGCTCGCTCGCGATCTCCGCCCCCGAGTCGAGCAATGGCTGCGCCTCCTCGAGAGCAGCGGTGAAGTCGCCTCGCCGACGGGCAAGCATTAGCCGCGCAAACGCACAAGAGATCTCGAAGCGGGATCGGCGTTCGTCGGCGACCGTGGATGCACTGCTCTCCGCGAGCGCAATGTAGCCCTCACCGTCACCCAGCGAGCCCCCCAACAGTTCGCGGCGGGCGAAGACCAGGGCCAGCTCCGGATCCGCCGACGGCGCACTCGCGGGAAACTGTGCAAGCAAGGCCTCGAGAGTCGTTCCGCGTCCATCGAGCGCGAGAGTGGTGCTGTGCTCGGCTACCAGTCGCGCGGCCGCGTCCCAGTCCTCGGCGGCCTGAGCGTGGCGGACGGCCTCGACCAGATACCCGTGCTCGGCGTGCCATCTGGCGGCAGTCCGGTGTAGCTGTGGAATGAGCTCCGGCTCGGCCCGCTCAAGCTCGAGGCGCAGCATGTCGGCGAACAGGTGGTGGTAGCGAAACCACGACCGGCTGGCATCGAGCGAGAACACGAAAGCGTTTTGCTGCTCGAGTTCCTGAAGCACCCGGCGCGAGCCGACCGCTCCGGTGAGGGCATCCGCGAGCGCAGCGTTGACGCGGTCGACGATCGACGTGCGAAGAAGGAGCCGACGTGCCTCCTCAGGCTGGCGCTCGAGCACCTCCGCGAACAGATAGTCCGCGACAGTTCGCTCGCTGCCCGAGAACTCGGCGACGAACAGCTCCGGATCGGGATGTCCCGCAAGCGCCAACGCAGCCAGCCGTAACCCTGCGACCCATCCCTCGGTACGCTCGTGCAGGAGCGCTAGGCTGTCCTCCGGCAGCGTGATGCCCGCGGCTACAAGCAGCGCCCGGGCCTCCTCGAGGTTGAAGCGCAGATCAGCGCTGCGGATCTCACCTCAGTTCGTCGGCTAGACGAAGCCGATGCAACCCCAATCGCGGGTCGCGCCGGCTTGCCAACACCACCCGGAGAAGCGGTGGGCGCCCGGCTAACAACAGCTCCAGCTGCCGAAGCGCATCCTCGGAGCGGAGCTCGTGCAGGTCGTCGATCACCAACACGACAGGCTGCCCAAGTAACTCCAACCCGTTTATCAGCCGGCCGATGGCCGCGTCTCCATCGAACCTCGGCGCCGGCTTGAGACTCTCAACGACCCCGCCGCCCGCCTTGCGCAGCTCGCCGACCACCGACACCCAGAAGTGCTGAGCGTCCCGCTCCTCGCGCTCAACCGAAACCCAGGCGACCCGATCACGGATCCCCGCTGCCTCGATCCATGAGGTGAGCAGGACCGTCTTGCCACTCCCGGCCGGCGCCGAGATCAGCGTCACACCCCGGCTCGCCTCACCGGAGAGGAGCCCGAACAGCTCTCCTCGGGCAACCACGGACGCTGCAGTCGAGCCCACCACCATCATTTGGTCCCAATGGCAACTTTATCCACGCACGTCCGAAAGATCGAGGCGGGCGACGACTCCTCACCAGCGCGAGGACGCCGCGCGAACCCAGGTATATGGCCATCGGAAGGCGCGAACGCTGCGCTCACCCTGACGCGGCCTCAGGCCAGCCTCGGCTCATCCTCGGAGGACCTGCTTTGACGCGACAACAGGCGACCACCACTCCAGGTTGCCGCGAAGGGGGTCTGTCAGGACTGTCAATTCGTTAGATGCGAACCGCCTAGGTGCCGCCGTACCTTGGCCGGGACATTCCGAGTGGTGGTTGCTCGGATCACCCGAACCAAAGGAGTATTGATGTTCACCTCACTGCTGAAGAAGACATCCTCGCCCGGGCACCTCGCGTTCCTCGGGCTCCTGGCCACCGCCCTCGGCGTCGTCGCGATCGTCTGGCCCGGCTTGTCCATCGGCGTCGCCGTCGCGCTGTTTGCGATCTACTGCTTCACCAACGCAATTGGTCAGCTCTTTGCGATGTTCGCGGTCGAGAAGTCGGTTGGCCGCGACATCCTGCGGGTCGTCCTGGCGATTATTGACGTGGCGGCCGGGATCGTGGCCGTGGTGTATCCCGGCATGACGGCGGAGGTCCTCGTGTTCATCGTTGGCTTCTGGGCGATCTTCGGCGGCTCGGTCGAGCTTGCCGGCGCGTTCACGGGCCGCAACGGGTGGCTGGCGGTCACCGGGCTGTTGACGGTCGCGGCCGGAATCGTTCTGATGGCCTGGCCGGGCATCGGAGCGGTCTCCGTGGCGCTGATCTTCGGCATCTACCTGCTCGCCTACGGGATCACACTGCTCGTGTCGGCGGCGAAGGCGGCTGGACGCCCGAACTTCAACACGAAGGCGCACCGAAGCTCGGCAGCCGTCTGAGTTGAAGCTAGCTCTCGACCATCGTTGGCGCCGCCCGCGGCTCGAGGCCGTAGGGCGGCGCCGGCGCGAGCTGATTGCCGAGCGCGCGCGACAGCTGGTTGCGCGAGCTGACGTCTAGCTTTCCGAACACCTTGTGCAGGTGGTAGGCGACGGTGTGGGGGCTGATGAACAGCTGGGCCGCGATCTCGGCGTTGGACTCGCCCTCGGCGGCGAGCCGGGCGATCTGCTGTTCCTGCGGGGTGAGCTGGTCGCGTGTCTCGGGTGCCCGCACCCGCGCGTGTTCGCCCGTGGCGAGCAGCTCGACCCGCGCGCGGTGCGCGAACGCGCTCGCGCCGATCGCTTGAAACATCTGGTGGGCGGCCCGTAGATGTAGGCGTGCGTCGCGGCGCCGGCGCAATCGGCGCAGCCATTCGCCGTAGAGCAGATGCGTGCGCGCCAGCTCGGTCACCAGGCCGGAGTGGCCGAGGTGGTCAAGCGATTCGCGATAGAGGGCATCGGCGGTTTCGTCGGAGGCGAACAGAGCATGTGCGCGTGCGAGGAGGCCGAGCGCCCACGGCGTGCGGCTCGCATTCGCTCGTTCATTTAGGCGATCCAGCGCGGCCCGCGCGGCATCTTCGTCGCCGCTGCGCAGCGCCGCCTCGGCGGCATCGGCGAGGGCCGACGTCCCGAACCAGAGCACGTCCTCCTCGAAGACCCGCAGCGCGTGAACGCGCGCCTCCTCGTACCGCGCCAGACCGAGTTCGAGGATCGTGAGTAGGTACTCGACGATCGTAACTCCGAGCCCCTGGCCGCGGGCGACGGCCTCGGCCGCGACGCTGTCGGCGACGGGCCTGACCTTTCGCTCGTCGCCGCGCCAGCAGAGGATCCCCAGCTTGAGGATCTCGCTCGCTCCGGGAGTTGCCGGTGCTCCGGTCGCGCGGGCGATCTCTTCCGCCTCTGCGACGAGGGCTTCGGCGCCCTCGATCCGCCCCGCGAGCACCTCGCACCAGGCCAGCGCGCTCAGGGCGCCCGGCAGTGTTGCGAGCGCACCCTGCTCGCGTGAGACCCGCGCCCACTCCCGTGCGGTTGCGTAATAGGCCTCGAACTCGAGCAGCTCGCCTGCCGAGTTCCACACCAGCCCGTCCCACTTCAGCTCCGGCTGTCCGCGGAGCTCCTTGCCGTATGCCGCGATCGCCCGCCGCCACCCCTCGACGGCGCTCGCGTAGCTGTCGGTCAGCCGCAGGGTATAGGCGGTCAACAGCAGGCTCCCGAGGTGTTCGTCCCCGTCAGGAGCGGGCATGTCCCGCGCAGCGTCGGCGACGGCGAGCGGTGTGGTCCCACTGGTCAGGCGACCGGCCCACATCGCCGCCTCGAACGCCTCCATCAGAACCTCGCGCGCGAGTCGTGGGTCGGTGTCCTTCAGGCCCATCGCCGCTTGAAACAGCAGTGACGGCGTCTCGCCGCCGCGGCCATCGGAGAATCGGATTACGCCCTCCATTCGCATCGCCTGAGCGCGCAACGGCGCGTCGTCCAGGTTCGGCACGCTCTGGTCCAACAGTTCGTGTGCTCTGTCGGTGGACCCTGCCATCAGCTGCGCGTGCGCGGCGAGCAATAGCCGCAGCGCCCTCCGCTGCCGCTCGGGCGTCAGCTCCGCAGAGCGCTCGAGCAGGACAGCGGCCGCGGCGCGACCGCCGCGTTGCTGCGCCCGACTGGCCGACCGTTCAAGCTCCTCGGCGACATCCTCGTCCGGTCCGGTGGCCGCCTGGGCAAGGTGCCAGGCGCGGTGGTCTGGGTCGGCCTCCGGGTCGGTCACCTCCGCGAGCGCGAGATGGACGCACCGCCGCTGCTCCGCCGTGGCGGCACGGTACACCGCAGAACGCACCAGCGGGTGGTGGAACTGGAGGTTCGCCTCAAGGAGGCCCGCCATCGCGGCGGGTTCCGCCGCGCCGGCGCCAACACCGAGAACCTGGCCCGCTCGCCGTACTCGCGCCGGTTCGCCGAGCGGCGCGAGTGCTGCGATCAGCAACAGGCGTTGTGTCTCCTCCGGCAGCTCGTCGATTCGCTGCCGATAGTGCTCCTCGATCCGTCCCGACAGCGGCATCGCGTCGGGCACGCCGAATCCGAGCGCCAACTCTGCCGGCGTTCGGCCGCGCGGCAGCTCGAGCAGCGCCAGCGGATTCCCGCGCGTCTCGGTCACGATCCGGCGGTGCACCCGCTCGTCGAGCGGCCCGGGGATCACCGACGCGAGCAGCGCCCGCGCGGCGTCGTCGTCAAGACCCCGCAGCGACAGCTCCGGAAGCCCGGCCAGCTCCTGGCTTGGCCCTCGGGTGGCGAACAGGACGGCCACCGGGTCAGCCAGCAACCGACGCGCCACGAATGCAAGCGCCTGCGCCGAGGCGCGATCGAGCCACTGTGCGTCGTCGATCACGCACAGCAAGGACTGTTCCCGCGAGGCATCCGCAAACAGGCTCAAGGTGGCCAGCCCAATCAGTAGTTGCCCGGGCGGGGCGCCGCCGCTCAATCCGAACGCGGTGCCGATCGCCGCTCGCTGCGGCTCGGGCAGCCGGTCGAGTCGATCAAGCATCGGCGCACACAGAGTCTGAAGCGCCGCGAACGGCAGCTCCATCTCCGCCTCGAAGCCAAAAGCCCGCGTGATCCGGAAGTCCCACGCCGCGTCGGCCACGTGCTCGAGCAGGGCCGTCTTGCCGACACCGGGCTGGCCGCGCAATACGAGCACGCGACTCTGCCCACCTCGGACCACCTCCAACAATTCGTCGAGCGCCGTGCACTCGCTAGATCGGCCAAGCAGCATCGATGCCCGCCCTTGTCGGCGATTGGCCCGCCGCATGCTAGACGTGGGTCGGCAACCCGGCAAGCTGCCGACTGTCAACCCTGAAGATGCGACGCCGCACAAGCGAGTTCAAGATGACCGTGACGGTTTCCATATTGCTCTCACGAAGCGAGAAAGACGATGAGCACATTTCGCCGTATCGACAGCCTGCTTGACGGAAAGACCAGCGACCAGCTCACCAGGGAAGTCGCGGCGCGGGAACGCGAGCGAGCACAGCAACACCAGCGTCTTGACGGGCAGCCGCCAAGCCCGCCCGGCGCCGGAGAGTCGCCCCGTGAACAGGACGCGCAGGATGGACGGCCATCGTCCGGACATAGGACGCGTCGGGTCGACAGGATGTCGTAGGACCGCACCGCATTGTCAATCCCTCAGCAGCTATTTCGGGCGCTCTGACCCACGAAGGGTTGACGAAGCCGAACGATGGGCGAAGGCGGCTGCAGTACTGGTGATGCCCTCCGCCTGGGCTTCGGAGACTTGGCGAGCGAACACCTGCTGGGTGCGCTTACGAAAAGCTCATGGGGTTCCCGACACCGCCGATCGTGCGCGGCGTGGGGCCGACGCCGATTCCCCGGCCGAGCGCCTCTACTTCTGGTTCGGCGACCCGATCGACGCGACTCGCTTTGGTACCCGCTATGACGACACGACCGCCGCCCGAGCGCTCCGCGACGAGGTCAAGCAGGCAATCCTCGTAGGCATCCAGTTCCTGCGCGACCAGCGCGACCAGGACCCAAGCCGCGAGGTCCTGAAGGGCTACGCCGCCGCTGTCACTAGCGCGGCCAAGCTTCGGCTCGGGACGCGCCGTGCTGAGCTCCGTCTTGTATCGAACCGAACTGCCCGCCGGACTCACGCCGGTTGACGTGATCACCTATGCATTATGCATATGCATACGAGGCCATGCAAGGTGTCGTCAACCGCTACCGCCTCGCCGGTTTCCCGCCCGACGTCCTCATCACCGTCCCAAAGGACGCCTGCCGCACCTTGGCCTTTTCAACGCGCCGCCCCGATGGTCGAACTCGGTCGGGAACTCACCGCCCACGCGCACGAAGCGTTCAAGGCCCGACCGGCGCCAACCCCCAGTCCGCCCAGCTCGACTCTTGTCAACTGGGGGTAGCTGCGCGTGAGCAGGGATAGTCGTACGGCAACGTCTCGCGGCATCGCCAACAAAGATCTCGCGTATCACTCGCCCCGAGTAGGTTTGTGTGCGCATCGAACGTCCACGGGCACCTATTGCTGAGGATCGGACATGGCTTGGTCTGAACCTGAGATCCGCAGAGACCGAGCCCGCGCGCTGCGCGCACAGGTCCCGCGATCGAGTCACGCCGCGTGGAAGCCCTCGCCAGGTCGCCGCGACCCGGTGGTCGTACTTCGTGAGCAGGAGGCAGAACGCGTCCCTGCGCTGGTGCCGATCCGCCACGAGCGGATGATCGAGTCGCCGTTTACGTTCTTTCGCGGGGCGGCCGCCGTGATGGCCGAGGACCTCGCAAGCACACCGGTGAGCGGCCTTCGCGTCCAGGCCTGCGGCGATGCCCACCTGTTGAACTTCGGGATCTATGCCACGCCTGAGCGCCGGCTCGTATTCGACGTCAATGACTTCGACGAGACATTGCCGGCGCCGTTTGAATGGGACGTCAAGCGGTTGGCTGCGAGCGTTGCCGTGGCGGCGCGCACGCGCGGGTTTCCGGCGGAGTCCTGCAAGCGCGCAGCGCGTGCGGCGGCCGCGGCGTACCGGACTCGGATCGCGGGGCTGGCGCAGATGGGACACCTGGAGGTCTGGTATTCACGGCTCGACGTGGACGAGCTGGTCGCACTGATGCACAAGACGCAGGCCCGTGAGGCCCGAAAGCTCGAGTCCGGCGTGCGCAAGGCGCGCGCGAAGACCAGCCTTGGAGCGCTCGACAAGCTGACCGCGGTCATCGACGGACAGCGCCGCATCGTCGACTCGCCACCGTTGATCGAGCATCTGCCCGAGCGGAGTGCAAGTGTCGATCCGCCGGTCGTGGTGCGCCGGTATCGCAGATCGCTTGCCGATGACACGCGCGCGGTGCTCGAGCGCTACCGCCCCGTGGATTGGGCGCGCAAAGTGGTCGGTGTGGGCAGCGTCGGGACCGATGACGCGATCGTGCTGCTGTGCGGCGATTCTGACCGCGACCCGCTGTTCCTCCAGGTCAAAGAGGCGCAAGCCTCGGTGCTCGAGCGGTTTGCCGGCCGGAGCCGTTACCGCAACCACGGGCAGCGCGTCGTGGCCGGGCAGCGGCTGACGCAGGCCGCCAGCGACATCTTCCTCGGATGGACCCGTATCGAGCGACGCGACTACTACGTGCGCCAGCTGCGCGACATGAAACGCTCCGTTTCGATCGACAGACTGTCACCGGATGAGCTGACGCAGTACGCGGGTGCCTGCGGGGAGGCGCTGGCCGGCGGTCATTCTCGCTCAGGTGACCGGGTCGCGATCAGTGCATACCTCGGACGCTCAGACGCCTTTGACCGCGCGGTCGCTGAGTTCGCCGTCGCCTACTCAAATCAGACCGACCGCGACCACGCATCCTTTGCCGACGCGGTGGGCTCCGGAGAGCTCATGGCCGCCTGCGGCTAGACAAGGCGCTCGTGCCCGCGCCGGCCCCCGCGCGCGGTCCTTCGAAAAGCTGATCGCTCCGGCGCTGCCGCCCCCGCGACACCCGCCCGCGCAGCCGGTAACGCCAACGGTGCCGATTGAGCTCGGCAACACATCCAGGTGGGTTGCTTCGGCGGCTCGTTCCATCAGGACCTTGTTGGCGCCGTTACCGTGACGAGAGCAGGGCCGAGGGCGAGGCGCCCGGGTGGTGGCGTGAGATGCGGACGCGCAGCGCGGCGGGACGGGTTGTGCAGTGGAGCGGCGGCAGCAGGGTGACGGCCTCGCCGTCGAGGCCTGCGGGTAGGGGCCCGGTGGCCGCGATCTCGATTGAGGGCGCGCTCCACGCAGAGACCGGGGGGCGCTTGGCGCCAGGCCGGTCCAGCACGATGATGCCGAGCCGGCCGGTGTCGAGCCGTGGCCGCGAACCCTGGGCCAAGGGCTCGTCCAGTGCGTACTCGTTGTTCGACACCAGCACGACCAGGGGGGAGGTGTGCCGACGAGCCAGGTCGTCGGTGAGGAGTAGCTCCGGTGTTGGGGCGGTTGAGCTCAGCACCTCGTGGAGGGTGTCCAGCGTCGTCTGCAGCTTGGCGTCGCGGTAGCCCGTTCGCTGCACGGCGTCGCCGTAGACGCCCAGCGAGATGTTGTTCAGAAATGGGCGGCCGTTGACCTCGGCCATGTCGATCCGGCGCTCGAGCCCGGCCGTGAAGGCGTTGAGCGCTCCGAGCAGGTCGTGCCGGACGATCCCCAGATCGAGGGCGAAGTGGTTGCGCGTCCCGGCGGGAAGGCAGATGAACGGCAGGTCATGCTCTGCCGCCGCAGCGGCGACAGTCGCCAGCGAGCCATCACCGCCTGCCATGCCCAGCGCGTCAGCGCCCTTGTCGACGGCGATCGCAACGAGCGTCGCGAGATCGTCTTTCGGTCCGAGCACGACAGGCTCGACGCCCCGTTCGCGTGCTCGATCAGCGAGGGCCGCCCGCGCTGCCTTGCCATCGCCGGACCGGGGATTGATCAGCAGCACGGGTCGCCGCGGCGGATCGACGCGCTCCCATTCTTCTCGCAAAGCTCCAAAACGGGCGGGCACGCTCACCACCAGACTCTAGTGAGTAGCACCGCCGCTGACGATGTCGCTGATTGCCACGCACCCGGCCGCACGCCGGCCACTGCTGCAAGCGGCCATCGGGCACTGGCCACGGAGTCCGACGGTGCTTTCCGCGATCCGTATTCGTTGCTGGTCCTGCCGAATGTCAAGCGGCGGGTGCTGGTGTGACGGCCGGCGCGCGCCGCGAGGACCGGGCCCGGATGACCCACTTGCGGAGCTCGTCGGCACCCCAAAAGGTGAACGGGACGGGATCAGCAGCACCATGTCGCGTGCGGGTGGGACGGCGGTGCCAAGCAGCGCCTGACACGGTGCAACGAACACGAATACGGTGGCGATCGCGAGCTCGCCGGCGATCGCCACCAGCAGGTAACGGTTGTTGAAGTTGAACTTCAACACCACGATCGCCACGACGACCCAGAACACCCAGCAGCAACTCCACCCACCAGTAGCGCGCGAGCTGGTGCAACAGCGGGCGCAGGCTGCTGTTGTCTGGGGGCTGGCTGCCAGGCGGGCCGTTCACCGCTCTGACGGCCTCGCTCATCTCTTCGGCATGTGACATGGCTAACTCTTGTGGGTCAAACTGAGTGACGCGCGAGACTCGAGTTCGGCCCGCGCGTCACTCACGTCAGTGATCAGGCCGCCGACAGCTCGTCCGCCTCCTTCCTCGCCAGTTCGGCGTCGAGCACTGCGTACTCGGCCTCCTCGATCGCCGAGTACGCGAAGTCGACGGCGAACGCCGCGTCGTCTGCTCTGTGCTCGGCGCGCCGCTCGGCTCGATCTACGTCATGCTCAGCCCGCTTGGCGTCGATGTCATCGCGAATCTTCGCGACGTGCTCGTTCCAAGTGCGCTGCAGGTCGTACCACCAAACCGAGAGCTTGTTCTTGTTCGCCTCAGCCGACTCGCGCAGCTTCTTAGCCCGCTCCTGAGCAGACGCTCGCGCGGTCTCGACGTCCGCCTCAAGGCCGGCCTTGGACTTGTCCCGGGCGGCTGCCGCGCGGTCCTCAGCCTCCTTGGCGCGAGCGGCGAGCTCGGTGAGTTGATCCGAAAGTGCCATGTCAACCTCCTTCGAGGAATGTCGTCCTACATGTACGTGACCGCATCCTGTCCACCGCTGCGTGACGGCATCGAATCGACGTCGCAATCGATCCCGGTGATGCCGCTGCATTCGCTCCCATCACTTGGGAATCCCAGGGACGTACGCGTAGCACAAACATCGAGCCCGTTAGCGGTTTGCCAGGACATGGGCGCAGCGTCCTCGCGCGCAGGGTGACCCGTCGTCATCCGTTTTGCGTGATTCGGCTCGGCGCGTCGCCCGAATCACGCGAGACGGTTGATGGACCACTCACCCTGACGGAAACGGAGGGAGCGCTTGCGAGCGCCTGACCGACCGGCGGCCGACGACCCTTTGATCCGGCAACCGGTGTGGCCCTCTGGAATCGCCGCGGAAGCCCCAGCATGTACCGCGCACCGTGGGACATGCTGGGCGTCGACGGCGTGCCGCGTCATCTCTGCTCGCTTCGCTTCGGGAAGGACGTAGCTGGGCGGCTCCGATCGCGGATTTCTACGGACTGCCACGCACCGCGTTTGTGAGAGGCTTCGCGTGGCGCTTCGAACGCGAGGTGACATGGCAAGCCCGATTGACGGAGCTCTCGAAACCCGGCGGGCGACTGCGCAGCCGCTGGCGGCAGCGCAAAGGCTTGTCCGGCGGGATGCACTGTTTGAGCGCCTGTCGACGCCGCAAGGCGGCGGGGTGGTGCTGGTGTGCGCGCCGGCCGGGAGCGGCAAGACGATGCTGCTGCGCTCCTGGATCGAGGCGGCCGGTCCACATGACCGGGTGGGATGGGTGTCGGTGGAGCGCGGTGAGCAGGACGCCCAGCGGTTCTGGCTCGCGGTGATCGACGCGCTCGCCGGCGCGGTCAGCCTCGTGCAGCCGGTCGCCCCGGCGCCGACGTTCGGCGGCCGGGCCGTCATCGATCAGCTTCTGTTGGACCTTGCATGCCTCGAGGAGCCGGCGGTGCTCGTGATCGACGATCTGCATGAGCTGGGTTCGGCCGATGCGCTGAGCTGGCTTGAGGCGTTTCTGGGCCGGTTGCCGCCGGCGCTGCAAGTTGTGCTGGCGACCCGGGAGGACCCTGGGCTGGGCCTTCACCGCCTGCGTCTGGCCGGTCAGCTCACCGAGCTGCGCGCTCCCGACCTGCGTTTCTCAATAGATGAGATGATCGAGCTGCTCCGGTCGGAGGGGATCACGCTCTCGGACGGGGGCGTGGCACTGCTGTATGAGCGGACGGAGGGGTGGGCGGCCGGCTTGCGCTTGGCCGCGATCTCGCTTGCGCACCATCCCGACCCGGAGCGCCTGGTCACCGAGTTCTCGGGCAGTGAGCGCAACGTGGCGGGATACCTGCTGGCGGAGGTGCTAGAGCGCCAGCCGCCCGAGGTGCGCGAGATGCTGCTGCGCACCTCGGTGCTCGACCGGGTGTGCGGCCCGCTGGCCGATTTCCTCACGGGCGGCTCGGGGGCCGAGCGGATGTTGCAGGAGCTCGAGGATGCCAACGCGTTCGTGACTTCGCTTGATGCGGGCCGATCGTGGTTTCGCTATCACCATCTG
>Ga0310037_10000642_pt1 | contig 21241 bp, 19 predicted proteins | sample Sb_taG_11_FD_200239 | JGI IMG/M metagenome (GOLD analysis project Ga0310037, IMG submission 200239) | Peat soil microbial communities from Weissenstadt, Germany - Sb_50d_3_AS metaG (v2) (version 2) | ecosystem: Environmental > Terrestrial > Soil > Wetlands > Peat | place: Germany: Weissenstadt...
GCGTTCGAGCATGGTCACTCCGTAGGGGCACTGGAAGCCGTGCTCGCCGCCGACCCGCTGGTTATCGCGACCGCGCTCGGCCTGCTCGCGAGCCCGGTCGCATTCACGGTGCGATGCACTGCCTGTGATGCGCCCGTACAGGCCGAGCACGATCCCGTCGCGGCTATTCGTCCAGGGCTGCACCTGGTCAGCGAACAGCCTCAGTCCTGACCGTTAGCCGCCGCTGATGGCCCGGAACATGGCCGCCTCCGGTGTCGACCTGTAGGCGGCGTCCCGGGCGAGCTTGCGGGCGGGACGCCGAGTCGAGGGCGATGCCCTCAGGCGGAGCGGCCCGCCGCGGCCATGGCGAGCTGCGGGGTGATCGCCCGCCGCGGTGGCGGACCTCGGCGCGCTGCTGGAGGAACTGGCCGGCGGCCAGGTCAGTCTCCGGGCCACCCGGCAGGAGTTCCGCCAGCTGCTGCTCTCTTGCCAGGCCCGCCGCGATGACCACGCCTAGCACGTGCGAGCGGATTGACCGCCATATGCTCCAGCTATGTCCCTTCTGGCCATGACTCCGGCGCCCGGCATGACAGCGTGCGTCTTCTGCGGGACGACAAATGGCAAGCTGACCTGCGAGCACGTGATCCCAAAGTGGGCGCGGCGCAGCAGCCCGCCGGCCGCGATTGCAGAACGCATTTGCCGACTGCCATCTAGGCTCGCCGCCTCAACCCGGATGACGCGAGCCGGGTCGCGCGTCTGCCCCGGTGTGGCCGCTCGCGGCTGGCCCGCCGCCTTGTGCTTCGGCGATCTGCGCGAGCCGGTGACCATGCCTGGAAGATCCGGCTCCAGGTGACGGGGAGTGCAGGAATCTACCGGACGTCACTTTGCGCTACTGCGGCCCCAGGTGAGCAGCAATCGCAGGGTGCGTCGTGCGTCCTCGCGCTGCCAGCCGGGCTGTGAGTGGCTCGAACGCCACGCGAGGTCGGCGACCAGGACGGTGTAGGCGATTAGCATCACCGAGATAGTGATGGCCGCGATCGCCCGGGTGAGGGAGGAGGTCATCATGAGGGCCGCCGTGACTGCGGACGTGGTGGAGGACACCGTCACCTTGGCTATGCGCCTCATGGGGATGCCATCGTTTATCACATCTAGTAGAGTGGTTGGCTAAGAACCGGTTGCCGAGGATACGGTAACGCAGAAACGATGGCCTTGTCGCCGGATTCCCTCCGAGGGGCCGCAAAAGTAGCGTGGCTGGCTAGTCGCGATGCTTAGGCGCTGATCTCATCGCCCCTGCGAGGGGCTGCTTTTCCGATTTCTCGTGTGTGCAGGCGGTCGCGATGCGACACGGATGTCGGCTGCCGGGGAGACGTGTGTTCGCCGGGGCGTGGACCCTTGTGGCGCGGGGGTGAGTAATTGGTATCTCCGCCAGTTCGGGGTTCTCGCCGTGAATTGTCAGTGGGCTGGGCTAGGTTCGCTGCATCGGCGGCGCGATGGCCCGGTGACGTGGTGTGAGGAGGCGCGGTGCGGCTTCGGATCGAGGTGACGACGAGCGCGTCGGAGCTGCCGTGGGCGAGTGTGCTGCGGCCCGGGCGTTCGCTGCTGTATGACCTGCTGGCGCGCGGCGCGGCTGATCTGGGCCGCCAGATTCATGACGGCGGGCTGGGACCGTATGGCATGGTGCCGTTCGGGTACGGCGCGCCGGTATTTCCGGATGCGGCGCGGCGTCGCGGCGCGTATGCGGCGGGCGGGCGCGGGGTGATCGAGGTTGGCAGCCCGCTGCTGGAGGTGGTGGGGGCGTGGGCGAGCGCGCTGGCGGGCCGGGAGCTGATCGACTGGGGCGGGGCCGCCTTGCATGTGCGGAGCGTTGTCCCGGTGGATCCGCCGGGGTTCGCGGCGGGCCGGGCGCGGTTGCGAACGCTGACGCCGGTGGTGATGAAGGGCAGCGGCCGGGATGGCGACGGCGTACGCCGGACCCGGCAGGCGTGGGTCCTGCCCACCGAGCCGGAGTTCCCGGAGTATTTCCTCGGGAACCTGCGGCGCAAGGCGTGCACGCTCGGCCTTGACCCGGACGTGGAGCTGGACGCGATCACCTGGGTGGGACCCAAGCGCTCCTTCGCCGTGTCCGATGGCCTCAAGCCGGGAGCGCCGGTCGAGGCGGAGCTGCGGGGGGCGCCGGAAACATTGCGGGCGATCTGGTCGTGGGGCCTGGGGCAGGCCAACTCCGCAGGATTCGGGTGGGTGGCTGCATGACCACAGCACCCGAGGCCCAGGTTGCCGATCCGCCGGTGGCGCTGACCGCGCATCCGCTGCAGCGGGCCGGGGCGTTCGCGCTGGCCGCGCTGGCGGGACAGAACCATCCTGAGCTGATCTGTGAGGCGGACCTGCAGCGGGCCGTGGAGATCATGCACGCGGACCTGCGCCTGACGACCGGCCTGGCGGATGCGAAGGCGCCGGGCGGGTTCTGGCTGGCGGCTAGTTACCTGTTCTGGCCGAACTCGGCGCTGAACCCCACCAGCCGCGGGAAGCTGCCGGTTGCTGAGCGGGAAGCCCGGCTCCAGTCGTGGCGCACGCTGCCCGGCCCGGAGCAGACGATCGGGGTGCCGTGTGCCCTGTGCGGGCGGCCGGCGTGCGGGTTCTTCGGGAAGGTGGATGTGCCGCTGGGGGCGAGCACGGCGCATCGCAACACCACGGCCCGCGGTCATGAGGGCCTGGCATTGTGCCGGGGGTGCCTGGCCAGTTTCCATGCGCTGCCGTACGGGTGCGCGATCGCGGGGGGCCGTGCGGCGATGCTGCACAGCTGGGATGAGCGGTTCATGGCCGCCACGGTGACGGTCCAGGTGCACCGGATGCGGCAGAACGCGGCCGTGGCGGCGGGCGGGTTCGGCGCTAAGCGGCCGTACGCGCGGCAGGTGGCCGCGCTGCACCGGATACGCGGATATGAGGAGGAACTCACCGCCGGGGTCGATCTGGTGGTGTTCAGCAACAGCAACAAGGAACAGGCCCTCGACGTGCACGCGATGGAGCAGCCGCTGGCGGAGTGGCTGCGTTCGGTCCGATACGCCTCACGTTTCGGCGACGGCTGGCGGTACCTGGCGCGTGCTCACCATGTCGCCAACGTGCCCGGCCTGTCGGCGCTGGCGCACAACCTGTTCGACCGGCCGCGCCGGGTGGTGAGCGTGGCGGCGCAGTACCTGCTGCGGCATGCCGGCGACACGGGCCTTCCGCCGGGCGAGACCCCTGACCTCAGAGCACTGTGCTCTGACTACGTGATCAAGGTGCTTGATATGAACGAAACTGACGCAGACCAGATCCGTGCTCTCGCGACGAGCATCGCAACCGTGGTGCACGAGGACAACGGCCAGTTCAAGGGCTTCGTCGCCGCATGCCGGAAGGTCAGCGACCTGAAAAGGTGGCTGCGCCGCCAGGCGATCACCCAGGTCCAGTTCACCAGGAAGCCGGACCCCTTCATCACCGAGCGGCAGTGGCGGCTGCTGTTCGACTCTGGTGATGACGGTTTCCTGAGCCGCGATCTGCTGCTTATCGACACCCTGGCGGCCGTGCATGATCTTGACCCGAAATGGCGCAGTGACGATCCCAGTGCCCGGAGCCAAGCCGATGACGAACTTGACGAAGAAACCGAGGAGCAAGACGCATGACATACCTGGCAGGCAAAGTCGCTCTGGACATCACCGCGGGCGCGCCGAACAACGGACGCGGCGAGGACAACACTGGCGTGGTCAAGAAGCTGTGGATCGGCCGCGAGGCCTACCCGTACGTGTCCGCGCAGGCATTCCGCCGATGGGTGCGCGACTCCCTCCCGGCAGCAGAACCCCGGTCGCCGGTGACCAGGGAAGGGCAGGGAAAGAAGCAGCAGGCCTACACCGATGGCCGGCCTGACCTGTACCTGGACGATGACCTGTTCGGCTACATGGTCGCTATCAAGGGCGAAAGCTTCCAGCGCGACACCGTCCTGGCGACCGGCACGCTGATCGCGGTCGCACCCCGCCGCCCGGAACGGGACTTCGGCACGATGAGCCGCGGGTTCCCGGCCGAAGCGCACCCGGTGATCCATGAGCACGAGCATTACTCAGCCGAGCTTGCCGGGGACATCCTTCTTGACCTGCCCCGGGTGGGCACCTTCGAGCAGGAAGGCGGCGGGCTGCGCCGGGCGCTGCGAGCTGACGCCGCGGCCGAGGCCCTGACGGCAGGGGCACGGGAAACGCGGTTCCGTGACATCGCCTCCATTCAGCTGCCGTTGCCGGAGCGCCGCCGCCGGGTCGCCGTCCTGCTGCGGACACTGGCGGAGGTCCGGGGCGGCGCGCAGCGGGCCATGCACTACGGCGACCGGTCCCCTGCATTCGTGCTGCTGGCGCCCCTGAAGGGCGGCAACAATCCCTTCACGCGGGTGCTGACCGCACCGGATAGTCATGTCCGCTTCGACCAGGACACCTTCACCGAAGAACTCAGCGCATGGGCTGGCGAGCTGGACGGGCCGGTGCTGATCGGCTGGTCGCCAGGCTTCCTCGGTAATCAGCGCGAGCAGGCACGCCGCGCTCTCGCCGCCCAGATCAGCGCCGGCGGGCTGGTCATCGATCATCCGCGGACGGTACTGCGGAGCCTTGCTGATCAGGTCGAAGCGGGCCAGCACGACGCGTGGTTCGAGGACCCGGCGGCGTGACTGCGGCACTGGAAATCAGCGTTACCGCCCCGGTGGTCTCGTTCCGCAATCCGCTGTACTCCGGTGTACAGGTCGGGTTGCCATGCCCGCCGCCCTCCACCGTCGGCGGCTTCCTGGCCTCAGCCGTCGGCGGCTGGCAGCGCATGCCGCCCGGCACCCGGTTCGCGATGACGTTCGCCGCCCGCGACTCCGGCAGCGACCTGGAGACCTACCATCCGCTGGATGCCAGGGGCACCGCGAGTGATCCCGTCCCGAAGGACCGCGAGTTCCTGGCCGACGTCGCCCTCACCATCTGGCTCATCGAAGACCTGGACCTGTGGGAAACCGCGCTGCGCCGTCCGGTATGGCCGCTGCGCCTGGGACGGAGCCAGGACCTGGCCTCTGCCCGGACGCGCACCATCGAGCTGGCCGCCGGGCCTGGCCGGCAGGGGCAGGCCCTGGTTCCCGCCGGCCTGACCGCTGCGGGGACGCTGCTGCGGCTTCCGACCGTGATCGCCGAGGATCGCTCCCGCACCCGCTGGGACGCCTACCGGTACGCCGCCACCCGCGGGGATGTCACCATCGACGCCGGTCACGCCACCGAGGCCGGGCAGGCGGTCGCCCTCCTGCCGCCAGCCCACCCCAGCCGCCTGGACGAAGACCTCCTGCAGTGAAGGCACTGGCAAACGTGTGGGCGAAAAGCCGCGCGGATCCTGCTGACCCCCGCGGGGAACTGCTGACCGAACACCTGCTCACCGCGCGGGACGCGGCCCGCCTGCTGCGGCAGCGGGTGGGACGCATCGCCGCCGTGCCGGAGAGGTTCTGGGAGTGGGTGATCCTCGCCTGCCTGCTGCACGACGCAGGCAAGATCCCGGACGGGTTCCAGCAGATGGTCGGCAATCCCCGTCCCGCGCGGCCTTGGGGAGAACGCCATGAGGTCTACTCCCTGGGGTTCGCCGCTCATGCCCTGTCCCATCTGCCCGGCGATGAGCGGGACTGGATCATGCTGGGCGTGGCTACCCATCACCAGCCGCTGCAAGGTGACCGGTCGCTCCGCGGAAGGCTCCGCACCACGTACCGGACTCCCGGGGACCTGATCGCCGCACTCGGCCACGTCGATCCCGTAGCCGCCGGCGAGCTGCACGAGTGGCTGCGCGCCGAAACCGGGGCGGCGGGAACCACCAGTCCCGGCCCGGACCAGATCGCCCGCGCGGCGCACGGGCAGCTGAAGGCTCTCATCGACCAGTGGACCGACCCCTCCGGCAGCACCCCGGACCGGGACCTGACCGGCGTCCTAGTCCAGGGCGCGGTCACCCTGGCCGACCACGTCGCCTCCGCCCGCACCGGGCTGCTCCTCTGCCAGCCCGTCGATGCCAGCTACCCGCAGTCGCTGGCCAGCCGGCTCAGGCACGGCGGCAAGACGTTGTTCCCGCACCAGCAGCAAGCCCAAGCCGCGGCCGGGCACATGCTCCTGCGCGCCCCGACCGGGCAGGGAAAGACCGAGGCAGCGCTGCTGTGGGCCAGCACCCAGGTCGAACACCTGCGGGAGTCCACCGGCGGGATGCCACGCGTCTTCTACACCCTGCCCTACCTGGCCTCCATCAATGCCATGAGCGACCGCCTCCGGAAGGAACTCGACCCTGCCAGTCAGGGCCTGATCGGCGTCGCGCACTCCCGCGCGGCAAGCTACTACCTGCAACGCGCAGCCGACGACGACTGCGGCGAGACACATGAGCACGACGCGCAACTGCTGGCCCGCGAGGCCACCCGCGCCGTCGCGCGTGACCGGGCGACCCGGCTTTTCCGCGAACCGGTCCGGGTCGGCACGCCGTACCAGCTGGTGCGCGGCGCCCTAGCCGGCCCCGCGCACGCGAGCATCCTCATCGACGCCGCGAACTCGGTGTTCATCCTCGACGAACTGCACGCCTACGAACCGCGCAGGCTCGGCATGATCCTGGCGATGGTGCGGCTGTGGACCCGGCTCGGCGGCAGGGTCGGCGTCGTGTCGGCCACGCTGCCCGCCGCCATGGCAGATCTGCTCACCATCGCCCTCGGCGAAAGCCCGCGCATCATGGAACCCCCAGGCTCGTGGACCTGGCCCGTACGCCACCGGCTTGCGCTTCGCACGGAGCATCTGACCGCACCCGGGCCGGTCGCCGAGATCGCCGGACGGCTCCAGGCCGGCCACAGCGTCCTGGTCGTCGCCAACAACGTCGCTGACGCCCGTGACCTCTACCAGCAGCTCGCACCCGCCGTCACCGCCCGGCACGGCGAGGGCTCCGCGCTGCTGCTTCACTCCCGGTTCCGCGCCGGGGACCGGGCTGCCATAGAAGACAAGATCCTGGACCGCTTCGGGGCTGGCCAGCCCCGCCGACCCGGCCTGCTGGTGGCCACCCAGACCGTCGAGGTCTCCCTGAACGTCGACTTCGACGCGCTGCACACCTCCGGCGCTCCGCTCGAACCGCTGATCCAGCGGTTCGGCCGCGTCAACCGGCTCGGCGAACTCCCCGCGCCCGCCCCGGTCGTCGTACACGACCCGGCCTACGGTCCGCGCCGCAACCAGCCCGCCAGCGAATACGCCGATGGCGTCTATGAGGCTGAGCCAACCCGGCTCGCCTGGCAGATCCTCACCCGCCACGCCGGCGAGCACCTGGCCGAGCAGGTCTTCGGGCAGTGGCTGGACGAAATTTACGCCACCGGCTGGGGCCAGCGCTGGCGCGCCGAGGTCGAGAGCCAGTACCGCTACTTCAATGAGGTCTACCTGCAATTCACGCTGCCGTTCGATGACCGCAGCCGGCTAGCGGACAAGTTCGACCAACTCTTCGACGGGACCGAAGCGGTCCTCGAAACGGACACTGAAGAGTACCGGCGCCTCCTGAACGATCAGGCGCCCGCGGCTGGCCGCCTGCTCGCGGCGCGGCTGCTGCTGCCTATCCCCGCCTACGGCGCGCGGCTGGGGCGATGGGACCAGGCCCTGCGCGTCACGGTGATCGACGCCGACTACGACGAGGCCGCCGGCCTGCTGAAGATCCACGGCAGGAACGGCAGCCGGTACACGCCCGGGGAGGTGCTGTGATCAGGCCAGCGGACATCGGCGGCGTGCATATCAAGTACCTATATCACTGCCGCCGGCAACTATGGCTGTACGGGCGGGGGTTCAGGCCCGAGCATCTCAGCGATTCGGTACAGCTCGGCGAAGCGGTACACGGCACCTCATACACCAGGACCTCCGCAGTCGACCTCGGCGCGGCCCGGCTGGACTTCATTGACGGGCAGAACTGGGTACACGAAGTCAAGACCTCCGCCAGCGCGACAGAGGCTGACGAAGCACAGGCCATGCATTACTGCTTCCGCCTCAAGGAGATCGGAATCGATGCCCGCGGAGGCATCCTGCACTACCCGAAGACCCGGCGCACCCGCCGGCTTCCCTACACCCAGACCGGGGAAGCACAGGCACACGCCGACATTACAGAAGCCCTGACCATTCTCCGCGCGGTCCGGTCGCCACCTCGCCTGGACCGCGCGGACTGCCGTGGCTGCAGTTATCTCGACTACTGCTGGGCAGGATTATGCCCGCCGCCGCGCGCACCTACTGGCTCACGACCTCTGCCGGATCCGCCGGAAAGACCAGTCCCTGGTCATCGAACGCGAGTCCGGCGACAAGGTCCACATCCCGGTCACCGACGTGCGCGACATCATTGCCTGCGCCCCCGCCGACCTGAACACTGCCACCATCAGCCTGCTCAACCAGCACCACATCAACGTCCATTTCCTCAGCCACTACGGGGACTATGCAGGCTCGCTGCTCACCGCCGAGACCTCCGCCTCCGGAGAAGTCGTCCTCGGGCAGGTTCGTCTCATGGAGGACCCCCGGACCCGGCTTGAGATTGCGCGCAGCATCGTCGTGGCGGCGGCCTTCAACATAAGGCGGGTGGTCGATCGCCGGCTCCTTGACCACCCGTACGCGGTGCTCGAAGCATCTGCCGCCGTCGCAACCTCAACCGGCCAGCTCATGGCCGCCGAGGGCACATTCCGCCGCTCGGCGTGGGAGGTGCTCGACACTCGGCTTCCCGGCTGGCTGCAACTTTCCGGCCGGACCCGCCGTCCGCCGGGCAACGCGGGAAACGCCTTCATCAGCTACGTTAACGGCATCACCTACGCTCGGGTACTGACTGCCGTCCGGCTCACCCCCCTGCATAGCGGCATCGCGTTCCTGCACACCACAATGGAGCGGCACAGGCACTCCCTGGTCCTCGACATCGCCGAAGTGTTCAAGCCCATGTTCGCCGAACGGCTCCTGCTGCGCCTGTCCGGACGGCAGCAGCTCAAGCCCTGCCATTTTGACTCCGATGTCGGCATGGCAATGCTCAGCGACTCCGGCCGCAAGCTCGTCGTCCAGACCGTGCGCGATGAACTCGCCACCACAGTGAAGCACCGCGGCCTCGGCCGCAACGTCGCCTACGACGAACTCCTCTACCTAGAGGCGCTCCAGCTCACCCGCGCCTGCCTCGAAGGGACTGCGTACCGCCCGTTCCGGATCTGGTGGTGACGATGTACATCATCGTCGTCTACGACACCCTCACCGAACGCAACCCGAAGGTCCTCCGCACCTGCCGCCAGTACCTCCACCACGTGCAACGCAGCGTTTTCGAAGGCGAGGTCAGCGCCGCCCAGCTCAAGCGCTTCCGCTCCGCCATCGAAAGCGTCATCGACAGAAGTTACGACAGCGTCCTCGTCTACACGTTCCCTCCCGGCACCAAGCCTGAACACGACCAGTGGGGCAGCGGCGAACCAGCCCCAACCGACATCCTCTGAGCCGAAGCGGACCAGCATCGATGACCGATCTGCAGCCAAACCCCAGAGAGTCCTGCACAACCGGAGCTTCACTGCAATCCACAGGGATCCAAGAACGAAGAAATGCTAATTGACCTGGCGCTTTACCCTCGGGTCATCATCGCCCCTACGAGGGGCAGCAACTTCACGGAGTCGTCGCCGAGTTTCTCCCGCACCCACGAGTCATCATCGCCCCTACGAGGGGCAGCAACATCCCGAACCACCGCAGCCGCCGGCCCCGCTCACACGGTCATCATCGCCCCTACGAGGGGCAGCAACAAGCTGTGGACCTGCTGGGAATGGGCTGCGATCCTGCGGGTCATCATCGCCCCTACGAGGGGCAGCAACAGGGCCGTGAAGATGGCATTGGTGCTGAGATGCGTGCCGTCATCATCGCCCCTACGAGGGGCAGCAACATCACACGCTGCTGCTCAGCAAGCTTGGTGGTGAAGGTCATCATCGCCCCTACGAGGGGCAGCAACTTGAACGCGAGCGGGCTGACCTGCTCCACGAAGCCGCCCGTCATCATCGCCCCTACGAGGGGCAGCAACGCGAGGTGAAGGCGTCCGCCGATGGGGCGGCGGGTGCCGGTCATCATCGCCCCTACGAGGGGCAGCAACGCGACCCACTGCACCGTCCCGGCGGCGGCGGCCAGGTCATCATCGCCCCTACGAGGGGCAGCAACCTGCTCATCGGCGCGCAGCCGCGCAAGGGGAAGACGTGTCATCATCGCCCCTACGAGGGGCAGCAACAGGTCACCCCGGCCGGGGCCGTCCAGGAGTAGCTGGTCATCATCGCCCCTACGAGGGGCAGCAACTTGTTGAGCCAGATCGACCCTGCGGCGATGTCCCTGGTCATCATCGCCCCTACGAGGGGCAGCAACCCGATGAGGCTGCCCGCGAACTGGCTGAGGAAAGAGCGTCATCATCGCCCCTACGAGGGGCAGCAACCTGGTTGACTCCCCGGCCAACCGTTCGTGTTTCCTGGTCATCATCGCCCCTACGAGGGGCAGCAACATCTTGTCCTCCGGCTTGCCGAGGAAGTTGAGGTAGTCATCATCGCCCCTACGAGGGGCAGCAACGGCGGGACGGGCGGCGGCAGCACCAGCAACAGCACCGGTCATCATCGCCCCTACGAGGGGCAGCAACGCGTAGTACGGCGAGGCCACGTCAGCCGCGCACCGCGTCATCATCGCCCCTACGAGGGGCAGCAACTAGATGTACTGCTCGTCGTCGGAGATGTACTTCGCGTGTCATCATCGCCCCTACGAGGGGCAGCAACGCGAACACGACCCGGTTCCCCGCGTGGAGGGCGGCAGTCATCATCGCCCCTACGAGGGGCAGCAACCCTGAGTGAAGACGGGGCCGGAGCCGGGAGTCCCCGGTCATCATCGCCCCTACGAGGGGCAGCAACTCGCCGCGGATGAACGTCCACCGGTCACAGCCGGCCCGTCATCATCGCCCCTACGAGGGGCAGCAACATCTTCACGTTCCGGTTCACCGACGTGGACGGGACCGGTCATCATCGCCCCTACGAGGGGCAGCAACCAAGATCGTCCCGCCGGTCACCCCGTTCTATCCCGCGGTCATCATCGCCCCTACGAGGGGCAGCAACGGGAAGACGCGGGTCTCATTGAACTGCTCGATCGGGAGTCATCATCGCCCCTACGAGGGGCAGCAACCCGAAGGCCTCCGTCGTGGCGTTGACCGAATCCTTCACGGTCATCATCGCCCCTACGAGGGGCAGCAACATGAGGATGTCCTGCATGGTGCCGCTGGTGCCGAGGTCATCATCGCCCCTACGAGGGGCAGCAACATCATGACCATGCCGCCGGCGCCCATGTGCTTCTGGAGTCATCATCGCCCCTACGAGGGGCAGCAACCTGCTTTCGGCGTCCCTGGCTGGTTCCCTGGCGTTCGTCATCATCGCCCCTACGAGGGGCAGCAACCCACCGTGCCGCCCGGTTCCGTCCCGGCCGGCGCCCGTCATCATCGCCCCTACGAGGGGCAGCAACTCGTCGGTCTTGGCCTCGAAGCCGACGACCAGGCCGAGTCATCATCGCCCCTACGAGGGGCAGCAACAGGTTGGCGGCCCAGCCTTTGATGTTGCCGACGCCGTCATCATCGCCCCTACGAGGGGCAGCAACATGAGTGTCAGCTTCTACTCGCCCGTGGGTGACCTGTCATCATCGCCCCTACGAGGGGCAGCAACTTGAAGTAGTCGGCGAGGTTCCCCCAGAACAGGTAGTCATCATCGCCCCTACGAGGGGCAGCAACAGGATCTGGGTTGCCAGCTGCCCCTACGGGTTCCCCGTCATCATCGCCCCTACGAGGGGCAGCAACATGACCGTCCACAGTTCGCGGCGGATCAGGTCGAGTGTCATCATCGCCCGTACGAGGGGCAGCAACATGTCGGTCAGGGTGTGCGTCGGGGGCTGCGAGCCGTCATCATCGCCCCTACGAGGGGCAGCAACATGGTGAACTCGCGGCGGTTGACGCCTTCCTCGCCTGTCATCATCGCCCCTACGAGGGGCAGCAACTGCTTGATGTCGGACACGTCGGCGGCGGTGCGGGCCGTCATCATCGCCCCTACGAGGGGAAACCCAAGCAACCACGACTGCAGGACGTTGATGATCGTGTCATCCTGGTCATCATCGCCCCTACGAGGGGCAGCAACATGACACAGTCCTCGTCCGAGCCGCGCAGCAGCGCCGGTCATCATCGCCCCTACGAGGGGCAGCAACACGATGAGGAACTGCCGGAAATCGCCTTGCAGCAGGGTCATCATCGCCCCTACGAGGGGCAGCAACGCACCGCCGCGCTCACCACCAAGCTGCGGGACCTGCTGTCATCATCGCCCCTACGAGGGGCAGCAGCTGGAGATCCGGTAGGACAAGATGGCAACCAGGCAGCTGTCATCATCGCCCCGACGAGGGGCAGCAACACGAAGTACACGATGTGCGAGCACTGCAGGTCGATCGGTCATCATCGTCCCCAACGAGGGGCCAGCAACAACTACCTCAGCTCCGCGTACCTCGCGTCTTCCGCCTCGGCATCATCGCCCCTACGAGGGGCAGCAACATCTCCGGTACCTGAGCGTAGATGCCGGTTGTCCAGTCATCATCGCCCCTACGAGGGGCAGCAACGGGCGACGCCGTACAGTTCCCGGACCTTGATCGGCCGGTCATCATCGCCCTACGAGGGGCAGCAACAATTCGACGCCGGCGCCAGTCGAGCCGAATAGCGGCGTCGTCATCGCTCCTACGTGGGCAACAACAGGACCTTGATGACGCGTTCGTTCAGATCGAGTGGGAAGTCATCGCCGCCTCTATGAGAGGCAACAACTCGACGAATGCCGGGCCGCTGAAGTACTGTAACCGCTCCCTGTCGGAGCTAGCCTCCGCGATTCGGTCATGCACGCTTGGTGAGCACCTCTCATGCCCTCACCACCAGCTCTCCAGTCGACGCCTGGGACGTCAGGCACGGCTGCGCCCCACGCCGACCAGCACGTGACCCTCGCGGCGCCGCAGCACCGGCTCGGGCATCCACGCCCGCCAGGTCTGCGCCTCGGTGACGCCAGGCCCTACCATTTCCAGCCCGGCGAAGAACGACGTGACGTCCTCGCGGGAGTGGTTGACGAACTGCCCGGCGGTGTATTCCGCCGCCAGCCGCTTGGCCAGCGCCTCGTCGTCGTAGGTCGCGCAGCTGATGACCAGGCAGCTGCCCGGCGCCATCAGCCGCGCGTATCCGCCGGTCACCGCCCGGGCGGTGCCGGCGTCGAGGAAGTGCAGGACCGCGGCGAGGATGACACACACCGGCTCGCGGAGATCGATAACGGCCTGCAGCTCCGGGTGCGCCAGCACGGCCGCGGGGTCGCGCAGATCCGCCGCGACGGCGGCCACCCCGTCGCTGGTGGCCAGCAGGGCCCGGGCGTGGGACAGCACCACCTGATCGGTATCGACGTAGGCGACCCGGGCCGCGGGCAGGACGTCCCGCGCGGCCTGGTGGACCGAGGGGGAGGCGGGCAGGCCGGCACCCAGGTCGATGAACTGGGCGATGCCCTGGCGGGCAGCCCAGCCGACAGCCTCGGTGATGAACGCCCGGTTTCCCCGGACCAGATCCCGCAGCTGCGGGCAGATCTCCAGCAGCAGTTCAGCCTCGGCCCGGTCGGCGGGGAAGTGATCCTTGCCGCCCAGCCAGTAGTTGTAGACCCGTGCCGTGTTCGGCACGCTGGGATCGAACCCGGTCACCGCGAGCACCGCCCCGGAGAGCCGCAGCACGACGGGCCGGGCCTTCGCCGCGCCTGCCATGCCAGCCTGAGCCGCAGGACCGCCAGCCGCAATACTGCGAAGCTGCTTCTCCTCACTGAGCACGCCCGCCAGCCGGCGCACACGGCCTTCAGCCGCCCGCAGGCCGGGCACCCTGCTTCCCATCCGACGTTGTGATCCAGTCCGGGGAGGCACGGGCTGTCCGGGGCCGGGTCCGGCGTGTGGCAGTACCCGCAGACAACGGCGTGTCGGCCCGCGGGGACGGGCGGGGAGCTAGGTGCGTGCATCACGGCTCCCTCAAGGCGCTTTCCTGCGGGGATCCGCAAGACGATGATGCCGGCCGTTCTGCCGGGAGGATCTCCTCCAGTTCGTCGAGCAGGCCGCGCAGCTTCGGGCGCTCGATCTTCCGCCCGCCGACCCAGGCCTTGGGCATGGCGCCGCGCAGCAAGATGATCACCTCGGGATGCGCGGCGCGGAACTGCTCCAGCCGCGGCACCTGGTCCGGCTCGTCCGGCACCAGGGACAGCGCTGAGCGGTGGACGGAGCCGGTCACGGGGCTGTCCAGTCTGCCCGGATCGCGGCGTTCAGCACATCGGGCGTCGCGCCGGTAATGAGGGTGCCATTCCCGTCGAGTCGGCAGGCATGCCAGGCGCCGTCGGCGAACCCGATGTCGTATGCGGTCCCCCAGGCCAGGCGCAAGGCCTCGGCGGCGCGGTCGGTGTCCACGCCGGACACGCCGTGCCGTGTTGCCGCGGCCGTACCGGGTGCGGTTGCGCCGCCCATGGCTCATGCCTCCCTGATCGGGTGTGCCTGCGCGGATACCGGCAGTCAACTCCCGCCGGGCGGACAGGGCTACGCCACCGGGAGACATTTACAGACATCTGCGGGCGGGAACAGTTCCGCGGGATGTCTGACGGTGAGATCATGGGCGGCGTGATCAACGAGCGGCTGCGCCGGGCCATGCTGCGGGCCGGGTACAGCATCGAGACGCTGGCGGAGGCCTCCGGCGTGACCGGCAAGAGCGTACAGCGGTGGGTCGCCGGGGCGGTGACACCGTTTCCCCGCACCCGGTTCCGGGTCGGCGCGCTGCTGGGCGAGGAGGAGGGCTACCTGTGGCCGCAAGCGGTCAACCACGCGGCCCTGGCCGGCGCGGAGCTGGCCGCCACCTGGCCGCGGCGCACCGACGTGCCCGGCCACCTGTGGACCGACCTGCTGCGGGCGGCCCGCCGCAGCGTCGACGTGCTGGCGTTCGCCGGTCTGTTCTTGACCGAGGAGCACTCCGGCTGGCTGCCCGCCCTGGCCGACAAAGCGGGCACCAATGCCCGGATCCGGCTACTGCTCGGTGATCCGGCCGGTGCCCAGCTGGCCGCCCGGGACCAGGAGTACTCCATCGGCGGCGGGGTGGCCGGGCGGGTCTCAGCGGTGCTGTCCTATTACCGGCAGCTGCCCGCCGGGGTCGAGGTGCGGCTGCACGACACCCCGCTGTACAACTCGATCTACCGGTTCGACGACGAGATGCTTATCAACGTGCACGCCTACGGGATCCTGGCCGCCTACACTCCCGTGATGCACCTGCGCCGGGTCGACGGCGCGTTCTTCTATACCTACCTGGAATCCTTCGAACGGGTCTGGGCCTCAGCACACCCGCCCGCCTGGCCAGCAGGTGCCCCATGAGCAAGGACAAGCCCCGGCTGCGGACCGACTACTGGGATGACCCGCGTGCGCCCAAGCCGACCAGCCGCACGCCCTCGGCCAGCGTTGTCCTGCGCAACCACCGCGGTGAGCTGCTGCTACTGCGCCGAGCCGATTCCGGGCGGTGGACCATCCCGACCGGCGCGCTGAAGAAGAATGAGACCTTGACCGCATGCGCGATCCGGGAATGCCGCGAGGAAACCGGCCTGGAGGTCGAGCTGACCGGGCTGGTTGGCATCTTCAGCGACCCGCGGCACCGGATCGCCTACGACGACGGCGAGGTCCGCGTCCCGGTCAACATCTGCTTCCAGGGCCAGCCGGTCAGCGGCGAGCTGGCCACCGACCGGGAGTCCGACCAGGCCGCCTGGGTCGCCCCGGAGGACCTGGACGGATACGACATCCACCCGGCCATCCGCCGCCGCATCAGCCACGCCCTGCACGGCACCGGCCCGCACGTCGACTTACCGCGGCCCGACTTATGGTTCCATCACGTCCGGAGCGGGACCTAGCTGGAAGGTCACGTGGTAGGTGAGAATCATGAGGCCTGGCACGGCGGCAGCGGCGTAACGCAGCCGGTCGTCGTGCTCGTGGCAACCACGATGCCTTCGACGCTCTCTCCACTGGCGGCAAGGTGCTTGCGGACCCAGCTCTCGTATCGGGCGACCTGGCCAATAACGCGGTCCGCGGAGCGGCCGCGCTTCAGCTCGACAACAACCAGCGCATTCGAGGAACGTACGTCGCCGGGCGTGACGGCTAAGCCAGGCCGTCCAGCGCCCCGGTCGTACGCTACCGGGGATGACCGCCGACCGCGCCGCGATCGTCCCGGTCCCGCCGCCTCATACCGTCTTGCTGGTCGTCGAGGACGGCGACCGGGTCCGCTTCGTCCTGGTCGATGTCGCCGAACTGTGCGCGAGCCCGGATTCAGCCTGGTCGGCTCTGGGACGCGCCTGGATCAGATTGGCCGAGCAGGCGCACGAGCAGCGCGAGGAGCAGGCGGGTTAACAGCCCGGCTTGACACCGGCCGGGCGTCCTGCGGTAAAGGCTGGTTTACACCCGGGGGCCGCCGGCCCTGCCCTGCCCACCTGGGCTGGTAGCCTTCGCTACCTGCGCCGGAGCCGTGGCGGGCGGCCTATCCTGACGGATCGGGCACGTCCTTCTCCAGGTCCTCGCGGATCGTCGAGAAGGCGCTGTCGACCTCTTCCTGGCTCAGCTGGCTGCCTTCCCGGCGGGGCGGCCGGGGCCCGGGAGGGACGCAGGCGCACGGCAGGGTCCGCCAGACATGCATCCGCCTGAAGTGCTCGGTCGCCTTGGTCTCGATCAGCCGCCCGGCCTCGGTCAGCAGGCGCCGCAGCCGCCCGGCGTTCGCGACCGAGAGGTACCGGTGCCCCGCTAGGCCGAGGATGTCCCGCCGCTCGTTGACCCACCTGGCGATCCGCCGGTCGCCAGTACGCTGCCCCTCCTGGGTCGCCCAGGCCTTCAGCACGCAGTCCAGGGCCTTCTTGCCGATGTAGCGCCCGGCCAGCGGGTTGACGCCCGCCGGGCAGCCCGGGTATTCGCGAAGCTCCTCGTCCTCGTCCTCGTCATCCCCCTGGCGCTTCCCGCTGCCCAGCACCACCCGGGCTGATTCGGTGTCCGGGTCGGACAGCGCCGTGACGCAGCCGTGCTCGCCGGCCCGCATCAGCTGGGCCCCGTTCTCGCACACCTTGGTCAGGAACGCCCAGTGCTCCCGGAGCTGGTGCACGAAAACGTCGCCGCCCTCGATCAGCTGGTTCATCGCCCAGTGGTAGGCGACCTGGGCCTCCAGGTGGCCGTCCCAGTCCTTGCTCAGCTCGTGGCCGTCCAGCTCGGCGGTCAGCTTGGCCTTCAGGTGCTCCGGCCGCCACAGCGGGGTGCAGATCTGCAGGTCAGCGGAGTGTCTAGGTCCCTGTAGTTCCTCGGTAGAGGGGTAAACACGTCGCTGACCAGCGCTTTTCTTCTCTTTCGTGCTCTGGCCGAAGGCCCGCTTCATCTTCCCGGCCTGGCCGGCCAGCGCCTCGTGCTCGTCCAGCTGCTGCCAGACCGCCAGGTGCCGCTGGCCGAGGGCTTCCAGCCGGTTCCACTCCGGGCCCTGGTAGGCGCCGAACTCGGGGAACCGCGGCTCGCGGTTGGTGCCGTGGCCGATCAGCTCCGGCCACCGGAAGGCCCGTGCCGCGTTGTCCGGCATCTCGCCCGCCATCCGGGCGTGCCAGCGGCGCTTCAGCCTGCCCAGGTGCTTACCGAGGCCGCGCTCATGGGCCAGCTGCTCGGGGCCCGCCTTGATGAGCTTCTGGATCAGCCCGCGGGCGTTGTTCCGGTTGAGCCAGTGCGTGAAGGCCGTCTCCCGGTCGGCCGGGTCCCGGGTCTGCTGCCACACCGGGTAGGCCGTCATGTAGGCGTCGTGCTCGGCGGCCTCGGTCTCCTCGGCCAGCGCCAGCCGCATGCCCAGGGTCAGCGACCACTCGCCGTGAAGCAGGGAGGGCATCTCTAGGTTTTTAGATTTGGCAGACACGTGCTATCGTCTCCTTGATTGATCTTGGCAGACAATCACGCTATTCCAGGGGCCGTGTCTCGCATAAGGGGCGCGGCCTTTCTGGTGCCTGCCTCCTGCACTCCCTCCGTAGCTCCGCTACCCGCCGCCGCAGGCAGTGGCAGGCTGCTGACCTGCGGTCAGCCCGGGGGCCTGGCCTGCGGCCAGCCCGGCATTCTGCGATGAAGGCTGGTTTACACCCGGGGGCCGCCGGGGCCCGGCCTGGCCCCGCCTGGGTGGCTAGCCGCATCCCGGTCGTGGCGGCTGACCTGCGGTCAGCCTGGACCCTGGTGCCTGCCCGCCCGGTACCTCGCTGACCTGCGTTAATGAAAATTGATCGAGACCTCTGCCCCGGACGCGGATACGGTTGCGGCAACCGGGCCGCACGCCGCATCAGGCGCCGGTAGCATCCCGCGCATGCTGAAGAGCCGGGCCGGCTGGCCGCGGGGCACCTGGTGGCTGGCCTGTGCCGCCGCTGCCCTGCTGGCGGTGGCGTTCCTCTGGGCGCTGTTCATGCCGCTGGCGGGCTGGCTGGCGCGCCAGGACGTCGGCTCAGCCGGGGGGCCGCTGCACGAGACGGCGCTGGATAACGCGCGGGGCCGGCTGCTGACGCTCGGCGCCGGGCTGCTCGCCGCGGGCGCGCTCTGGTTCACCGCGCGGACCTTCACCCTGTCCCGCGAGGGGCAGGTGACCGACCGGTACACCAAGGCCATCGAGCAGCTCGGCTCGGACAAGCTCGACGTGCGCATCGGCGGCGTCTACGCCCTGGAGCGCATCGCCCGCGACTCTCCGCGAGACCATCCCACGGCAATGGAGGTCCTGGCCGCGTTCATCCGCGTGCATTCGCACGAGCAGTGGCCTCCGCCGGAGCCCGGCAAGGACGCCGTACCGCTGCGGGCAAACCCGCCCCGACGTGCAGGCCGCCGTCACGGTCATCGGACGCCGAGATTCCAACGGTGACCGTCGGCACATCGACCTAACCCGAGCGGACCTCTCCCGGGCGGACCTCAGCTTCGCGGACCTCAACTACGCGAACCTCACCGGCGCAGACCTCAACTACACGCACCTCCGCGACGCACACCTCGACGGCGCGTGGCTCGGCGGCGCGCACCTCAACGAGGCGGGCCTCCAAAGGGCGCACCTCAACCACGCGCGCCTCATCGGCGCACACCTCGACCATGCGTACCTCGAAAGCGCGCAGCTCAACGTCGCGCGCCTCAACGACGCGCACCTCAACGACGCGTACCTGAAGAACGCTCAGCTCAACGGCGCGAACCTCAAGAACGCGCAGCTCAACCGCGCCCATCTCAGCCATGCCAACCTTACGGACGCGAACCTCGCTGGCGCGGACCTCAGCGGCGCGGACCTCAGCGGCGCGCGCCTCAACGACGCGAACCTTTATGGCGCGCAGCTCAACGGCGCGCAGCTCAACGGCGCGCAGCTCAACGGCGCGCACCTCGACGGCACGATCCTCGACAGCGCGGACCTAACGCGGATTTCCATGCAGGAAGTTCAGGGCAACTGACAGCCGCGAGTTCGAGTGACGAGAGCAATCTGACGTGCAGGAACACGCGGCGGTTGCGACAGGGAGCGGCGTGGCGCAGGGGTCGATCTCGCTGCACGCGCCGCTCATCGCATTCGTCGTCGACCCGTATTCAGAACTTCGAGTTGTCCGAGGATGACAGAAGGTCATGGCAATCCGGTACGGACATGACGATCGAGGCGGTTTCCGGGCACAGCCCTCCGGCTGCGGGCGGAGCACTGGAAACGGCGAGAACCGTGAAGATAGGGAGATCGCCACAACGGCTGAGGGTAGACCCGGACGAAGCAGGACCCGAGCCAGGGACCTGAGCTGGGCAGATCCGCTTCGCAGTGACCCCTGGGCTCGCCAGCAGCGGGGGCGGATTAGCTGCGTGGAAATCGGCGCTAACCGGTGTCAGGTGGCCCGAAGGCACGCCAGTCCCGGAGGGCTGGGAGCTGGACGCGGGCTCCGGCCGGCTGCGGCGGGCGGGCAATGGCTCCGGGGCCGGCTGAGGGGGACTGGCCGGCGGTTGCGGGTCAGCGAGCATGAGCGCCGTTGCCGCGCCACCTCTCCGGCGGCACGTTCGTGGCCTGGCAGCTCAGGAACGGGCCGGCGTCGTTCGCGCGGACAACCGTGTATCCGCCGTTGCCGTCCGGCCCGATGCCCCATCCCGTCGGCCAGGCATGTTCATCGTCCGGTGACAGGACGCGTGATCTCGCGAAGTACATGTTGCCGGGCAGGAAGATCGCCCCTCCGAAGTCGGCACGGCCCCCGAAGGTGACTTGGTTGAAACTAGCCACCCGGCGGAACGTCGCTGCGATGAACGAGGCGCCGCGGAAGGTGGCACCGTCGAACCAGGCATCGCGGAAGGTCACCGCAGCGAACCCGGCCCCGCTCGTGAAGGTCGCCCCAAGGAACCAGGCGGTGCCGCGGATGGTCGCCTCCTCGAACGCGGCGACGCCGCTGAAGGTCGCCCCTTCGAAGTTGGCGTCAACCATCGCGCAGTTTTCGAGGTTGAAGTCGATGAGAGTTGCTCCGGCGAGATCGAGGCGGATGTCAGGCCAGAAACGCGGGCTCGCGGGCTCGGTGGAGCGCTGATCCTTGGCCCTGTCGTCACGCAGATGCTCGGCAAGAATGCGCTGCGCGGTAAGTCGCACCTGTCGTTCTTGCTGCCACGTGGCGCCAATCCCATCAGTCCTCGTTTCCGTCTCGGGGGCAGGCTCGCCCTGGTCTTCGGTGGCCTCGGGCTGCGGCTTGCTGGCCGGAGGCGTGGGCGAGAACGGCATGCGCAAGTAGGCGCAGATGACGTTGACGATGGTCTGGCGGTGCGCGGGGTTGTCCTGGGCAAGTCGTTCCAGTGCGTACAGGCCGCCGAGCCGGACCGGGGCCTTATCGCTGCCGAGCTGCTCGACCGCCTTGGTGTACAGCTCGGTGATGCGCCGCTCGGTCGCGTCCCGGTCGGTCAGATCGGTGACGATCTCCTGGTGATGCTGGCGGCGGAAGGCGAGCATGAGCCCGACTGCCGCCCCGACGCCGGCGCCCGCCGCCAGCCCGGTGCGGACGGCATCCAGCCGGGAGTTGGCCTGGTCGGTCCCAGGCTTGGCGCCGCTGGCGATGGTTAGCAGCCATGTCGTTACCGCGATAGCGACGACCACGACTGCGGCGGCTGCAGCAAGCGTCCACGGCCAGAATGAAACCGGCGGCTTTGTCGGCCCGGCACCCTCATGTGCCGCTCGTCGGCTGTCG
>Ga0310037_10000644_pt1 | contig 21149 bp, 13 predicted proteins | sample Sb_taG_11_FD_200239 | JGI IMG/M metagenome (GOLD analysis project Ga0310037, IMG submission 200239) | Peat soil microbial communities from Weissenstadt, Germany - Sb_50d_3_AS metaG (v2) (version 2) | ecosystem: Environmental > Terrestrial > Soil > Wetlands > Peat | place: Germany: Weissenstadt...
CCCGGCCTGCCGTTGATCGCCCTGCTGTACGCCGCGATGACCGTCGACTCCGCACGGCGCCATTACGCGGGAGACGGCGCGGAATGGAAGGGCCGGACCGATCGCGCCCCATTACGCTTGGTCCGTGACAGACAAGCACCGAACGGGCCGGCTGTGGGCGGACAAGCCGGGGAACGGCTGGCGCCGTTATCTCATCGCCGACGTCTTCACCGCCACCCCGCTCGAGGGCAACCAGCTCGCGGTGTTCCCGGACGGGCGCGGCCTGGGCAGCGACGTGATGCAGCGCACGGCCCGGGAGCTGAACCTGTCCGAGACGGTGTTCTTCCTGCCCGCCGAGAACTCCGCGGACGTCCGGATGCGGATCTTCACCCCGGCGGCCGAACTGTCCTTCGCCGGGCACCCGGTACTCGGCTCGGCGTTCGTGCTCGGCGAGGTGATGGGCACGCCGGCGGTGGCGCTGGAGACAGGGGTCGGGACGGTGCCGGTCGAGCTGGAGCGGACCGGGAACCGGATCACGTTCGGGTGGATGGAGCAGCCCATCCCGGTTCCCGAGCCGTACGAGGACGCCGCGGCGCTGCTGGCCGCGCTGGACGTCAGGGAATCCGGCCTGCCCGTCGAGGCGTACCGCAACGGGCCCCGGCACGTCTACGTCGAGCTGGCCAGCGAGGCCGAGGTCGCCGCGCTGTGGCCGGACCAGCGCGCGCTCGCCCACCTCCCGATCTACGCGAACACCTTCGCCGGCCGGGGCGCGTCCTGGAAGACCCGGATATTCGCGCCGTACCACGGGGTGCCGGAGGACCCGGCCACCGGCTCCGCAGCCGGGCCGCTCGCGGTCCACCTGGCCCGGCACGGCCGGATCGGCTTCGGCGACGAGATCGAGATCAGGCAGGGCGAGGAGATCGGCAGGCCGTCACGGCTGTACGCGCGGGCCGAGGGGTCGGAGGCTGGGGTGGAGCGGGTGCTGGTCGGCGGGTCGGCGGTCATCGTCGCCCGCGGCGAGTACCGGCTCAGCTGAATCTTCCGCCGACGTGGCCCAGCGGGGATGATGGGCGTGGCGCACATCCAGCAGCGAGGCAGGAAGGCGAATCCGTGACGATCAGCGTTCAGGGCGTGGTGGCCCGCGGTAAGGGCGAGCCGGTGGAGCTCACGACGGTTCTCGTGCCGGAACCCGGGCCGGGTGAGGCGCTGGTCCAGGTGCAGGCGTGCGGGGTGTGCCACACCGACCTGCACTACAAGGAGGGCGGCATCGGGGACGACTTCCCCTACCTGCTCGGGCACGAGGCGGCCGGCGTGGTCGAGGCCGTGGGCCCGGACGTGACCGACGTCGCGCCCGGCGACTTCGTCATCCTCAACTGGCGCGCCGTCTGCGGCCGCTGCCGGGCCTGCCGCCGCGGCCGGCCGTGGTACTGCTTCAGCACCCACAACGCGACCCAGAAGATGACCCTGGCCGACGGCACGGTGCTGTCCCCGGCCCTCGGCATCGGCGCGTTCGCGGAAAAGACGCTGGTCGCTTCCGGCCAGTGCACCAAGGTCGACCCCGCCATCCCCGCGGCCACCGCCGGGCTGCTCGGCTGCGGCGTGATGGCGGGCCTGGGCGCGGCGCTCAACACCGGCGGCGTGACGCGGGGGGACACCGTGGCGGTGATCGGCTGCGGCGGCGTCGGCGACGGAGCGATCCTCGGCGCCCGGCTGGCCGGCGCGAAGACGATCATCGCGGTCGACGTGGACGACCGGAAGCTGGAGTGGGCCCGCGATTTCGGCGCCACGGACGTGATCAACTCGCGCGGCGCCGATCCTGTCGCCCGGATCAGGGAGCTGACCGGGGGATTCGGCGCAGACGTGGTGATCGAGGCCATCGGCCGGCCGGAGACCTACGAGCAGGCGTTCTACGCCCGCGACCTGGCCGGCACCGTCGTGCTGGTCGGCGTGCCCACCCCGGAGATGCGGCTGGACCTGCCGCTGCTCGACGTATTCGGCCGCGGCGGCGCGCTGAAGTCGTCCTGGTACGGGGACTGCCTGCCCAGCCGCGACTTCCCGATGCTGGTCGATCTGCATCTGTCCGGCCGGCTGCCGCTGGACAAATTCGTGTCGGAAACCATCGGCCTGGACCAGGTCGAGGAGGCCTTCGCCAAGATGGGCCGCGGCGAGGTGCTCCGCAGCGTCGTGACCCTGTGAGGGGTGCGGCCGCCCAGGCCCCGGCCCGCATCGCGATGTGGTCGGGGCCGCGGACCGTGTCCACCGCCTTGATGCGGGCCTGGGAGAACCGGCCGGACACCGTGGTCACCGACGAGCCGCTCTATGCCTTCTATCTATTCAGAACGGGCCTTCCTCACCCGGGCCGGGACCAGGTGATCGCGAGCCAGCCTGCCGACTGGCGGGTGGTGCTCGCCCGGCTGACCAGTGCGCCGCTGCCGTCCGGGGTGAGCATCAGCTACGCCAAGCACATGACGCATCACCTGCTGCCGGAGGTGGACCGCGCCGCCCTCGCCCCGCTGCGGCACGCCCACCTCATCAGGGACCCGCGGGAACTGCTCGCCTCCTACGCCCGGGTACGCACTGAGCCGGACCTGGACGACCTGGGCCTGCGCCAGCAGGCGGAGATCTTCGAGACCTTCGGCGGGCCGGTCGTCGATGCCCGTGACCTGCTGACCGACCCGGAGGGGATCCTGCGCGCCCTGTGCCGGGCCCTGGACGTGCCGTTCGACGACGGGATGCTGTCCTGGCCCCCCGGGCCGCGGGACAGCGACGGGGTGTGGGCGCCCTACTGGTACGGCAGCGTGCGCGCCTCTACCGGCTTCGCCGCCTACCGGCCCCCGGACGAGCCGCTGCCCGCGCGGCTCGAACCGCTCGCCGGCCGCTGCCTGCCGTACTTCCAGCGGCTGCATCAGTACCGGATCACCGCCGGCCGAACCTCGGGAAGCGCGGCGAGCGGAGGCGAGAAAAATGCTGCAGATCTACGATGAGCGCAACCGCGATCTCATCGTCAGCGTGGGCGGCAAGCTCACGCACCGGGACCGGGCCGTGGTGAGCCCGTTCGATTCCGCCGTCCAGGGCGGCGACGCGGTCTGGGAGGGGCTGAGGCTCCACGCCGGGCGGATCTTCCGGCTGGACGAGCACCTGGCCCGCCTCCGGGACTCGGCCAAGGCCCTCGCGTTCGAGCAGATCCCCCCGGCCGAGGAAATCACCGAGCAGATCAGGCGGACGATCGCCGCCAACGGCATGCGGGACGGCGTGCACGTCAGGCTCACCCTGACCCGCGGCGTGAAGGTCACCTCCGGCATGGATCCCCGGCTCAACCAGGCCGGCCCCACCCTGATCGTGCTGGCCGAATACAAGGACCTGGTCTACGACCTGTCCGGCATCACGCTGGTCACCGCGAGCGTGCGCCGTCCGGCCCCGGACTGCCTGGACCCCAAGATCCATCACAACAACCTGCTGCCGTCCATCCTGGCCAAGATCGAGGCCAACGTGGCCGGCGCGGATGACGCGGTCATGCTCGACCACCGCGGCTTCATCGCCGAGACCAACGCCACGCACATCTTCTGGGTGACCGGCGGGACGCTGGCCACGCCGACCACCGTGTCCTGCCCCGAGGGCATCACCCGGGCCGCCGTGCTGGAGCTGGCCGCGGCGGCCGGCCTCGATCGCGCGACCGGTGACTACACGCTGCCCCAGCTCTACACCGCCGACGAGGCGTTCGTGACCGGCACCATGGGCGGCCTGGTCCCCGTCATCGCCGTCGACGGGCGCGCCATCGGCGACGGCCAGCCGGGCCCGGTGACCATGCGCCTGACCGCCCTGTTTGCCGACCTCACCGCCACCACGGGCACGCCGGTCGCCTGACGCGCCCCGGCCCCGCCCGGCAGAGCCGCGCCGCGGATCCCTGCAACCGTCCCGCTTACGGTCAGCAACTACGGTATAACCATAGGTGACTGGAGTACGTCGAAGCCGACCGGAGCCGGGCTCCGCAATCGACTGCGCCGGGGGAGCCTGACCGGTTCCCGGCGGCTAGATCGAGATTCCGGGAACGCCGGCGGTCATCAGCAAACGGGGGGAATTCGTGTGGTACTGGCGCGCTCGATGCGTACCTGAGGTCTCCGGCGTATGAGCAGGCATCTGCTCGCGCCGCAGGCGGCTGAAGGTCCCGTGGTCGGCCGCCGGCCACTTGACATCCTGATCGTGACCTCGGAGGCGCCGCCCATCATCTCTGGCGTCTCGACCTGCGTCGACCGGCTCGCAACCGGGCTCATCGCCCGCGATCACCGGGTCCGGGTGCTTTCCTGCGCCCAGATCCGCCGCATCGCGCTGGGCGAGTGGAGGCTGTCCTCCTTCGTCGCCCACTGGCCCTGGATCGTCCGCCAGCTCCGCCACGTCGACGTGGTGAACGTGCACGGGCCGGTGCCCACGATGAGCGACGTGTTCCTGTGCCTGTCCGGATGGCTGCCGCCGCACGCCCGCCCGGCCGTCGTCTACACCCATCACGCCCCGATCGACATCCCGGAGGCGTCCCGGATGTCGGTGCGGTACAACAAGCTGCACCAGGCCCTGGCCCTCCGGGCCGACCGGATCGTGGCCAGCAGCCCGCATTATGCCCGGCAGCATCGCAGCCGGTACGGCCCGGTGGTCCGGGCCATCCCCTGGGGGGCCGACCCGCGGACGTCAGCGCCGGCCCGGGTCCCGCGGACGGACGGCGAGCTGAACGTGCTGTTCGTCGGGCAGATGCGGCCGTACAAGGGAGTGGAGACGCTGCTGGCCGCCGCGCAAGGCCAGCCCTGGCTCAAGCTCACGCTGGTGGGCGGCGGGACCGAGCTCGCCCGCTACCGGGGGCTCGCTGAACGCCGCGGCCTCGCCAACGTCCGGTTTGCCGGGCGGCTGTCAGACGCGGAGCTGCACTACCAGTACGGGATCAGCGACGCGGTCGTGCTGCCGTCGGTCACCCGCGCGGAGGCCTTCGGGCTGGTGCTGGTCGAGGGCATGGCGGCCGGATGCGTGCCGGTGGCGTCCGACCTGCCCGGGGTACGCGACATAGCCGGCCCGACCGGCCTGGTGGTGCCGCCCGGGGATCCCGGCGCGCTGCGGGCGGCCCTGCGCGGGCTGGCCGAGGACCGGGCCAGGCTGGAGCGCCTGCAGGCCGCGTCCAGGCGCGCCACTGCGGCCCTCACCTGGGACCGGTGCGTCGCCGCTTACGAGGGGGTCCTGCTCGATGCCGTCCGCAGCCGCTATGCCCGGCTGCACGGGCGCAGGGACCTGCCCGAGCTGGACGAGCCCGGGCCGCAGATCTCGGTGCCGGACGTCGGCTCGCTGTCGGCCTGGCCGCCGGTATCCGCGGCCCGGATCCACATCCCGGAGGCGTCGGCGAGCACGGCCGAGCCAGGCCGTTGACGGCCATTGCACCAGGCCGGGCCCGGCGAAGCCGGGTCCGCGCCGAATACTCGGCCGCCGCGGGCGGAGCGATCCTGGTCGCGCGCTTCGCCGCCGGCGCCGTGCTGAACTACGCCTTCGGGCTCGGGCTCGCCTGGCTCCTGGTGCCCTCGGGGTTCGGGGTGGTCAGCGCGGTCCAGAACCTCCTGCTGCTCGCCGCAGGGGTGCTCAACGCCGGGCTGCCGTGGGCGCTCGCCCTTCGCGTGGCGAAGGCCAATGGTGACCACGAGGCGGTGAAGCCGGAGTTCCGGACCGCCCTGGTGGCCAACCTCGGCTTCGGGCTGGTGCTGGGCGCGGCGTTCATGGCCACGCAGCTGGCCGGCTCGAGGCTGGTCCCCACCGGCTCCGCGGTCACCGACCTGGCCGTGGCCGCGGAAATGGTCATGCTGGCCGTGAACAGCATCCTGGCCGGGGTGGCCCAGGGCAGCGGGAGGTTCGCCGGCCTGGGCGCGATGCAGGGCGGAGAGATCCTGCTGAAGTGCGCCGCCGCCGCGATGCTCGTGGCCGGGCTGCATACCGGCCCGGCCGGCGTCGCGCTCAGCTTCCTGCTCGGAACGGCCGGATCGGTACTGATCGGCCTGCGGACCTGCCGGGGACTTATGCCCGGCTGGGGTCCCCTGGCCAGCTTCAGCTTCCTCGCCGACTCGGGCCCGATCTGGCTGGCGTCGGCCTCGATGACCTTCCTCATCACCGCCGACCTGCTCGGATTGGAGGTGGCCGGCCGGGCGGCGGGGGTGACGGTGGCGGTGCTCGCGGCCTACCAGGCCTGCGGCCTGCTGGCCCGGGCCAGCTTTTACGTGAGCGACGCGCTCGCCGACGCGGTCTTCCCCTTCATCGCCCGCAGCGCTTCCCCTCGGGACAAGCACCGCTGGTTCATGGCGGCCGCCCGGTGGGTGCCCCTGCTGATCATCCCGATTCAGGCGGCGCTGTTCGCCGCCCCCGGCCCGGTGCTGCGGGTGTTCCTGCCGGAGCAGTACTCCTACCCCGCCGCCCATGCGCTGCTCCGGGCGCTGGCGGCGGGAACGCTCGCCGCCCTCATGACGGACATGCTCGTGAAGAGCCTGTTCGCGGCGGGCCGTGAGCGTCAGGCCGGGCGGCGGATGCCGATCACGGTTGTGACGGAGGTGACAGGCCTGATCGTGCTCGTCCCGCGTTACGGCGCCGTGGGAGCGGCCTGCTCGTCCCTGCTCGCGAGCGGCGTGGGTCTGGTCCTGCTGACGCCGCTGTACCTGAGGACCGTTCAGGCCCGGCTTCCGTCGGCGGCGCGGCTGGCCGGCTACGCCATCGGGTTCGCCCCCACCGCGGCCATCTTCGCCGTAGCCGGACGGGCACCGGTCATGCTGGCCTGGGCCCTGATCGTGGCCGGCGCACTCGCCTTCGTCGTTCCCGCTCGCCGGCTGCGGCTGATCACGGATACGGACCTCCGCTTCCTGAAGGGCCTGGGCTCCCGGCGGCGGCGGCCCGCGTGGCACCCCGACGTGTGGCTGGCCGTGTTCTGCGTCTGCGTCGCGGCGGTGGCCCTGCTGTACAACATCTCCACCAGCCCGGACATCCTCTACGACGAGGCCGCCTACACGTGGGCGGCCCAGCAGGTCGCCCAGGAATGGCACCTGACGCTGAACACACAGCCGCTGTTCGTCCACCCGCCGCTGATGTTCCTGGTCCAGGCGGCGTGGCTGCGCGTCACCGGGTACGCATCCGCCCCGGTGGCCTCGGCCATCCGTATCGCCCGCCTGCTCGCCGCGTCGGCCGGCGTCGCGGACGTCCTGCTGATAGCGGGTCTGGCCTACCGGCTGGCCGGCCACGCCGACCCCGGCGGCGCCGGGTGCTCACGGCCGTGATCGCCGTCATCGCCGCCCTGGATCCGGTCCTGACCCGTTATGACCGCCAGGACGTAATCGAGCCGTTCGCTCTGTGCGCAGGCCTGCTGACGCTGCACGCGGCCTGGGGGCTGCGCGATCGCCGGGCCCTGACGTACGTCTCCGTCACCGGCCTGCTCGCCGGTCTCGCCCTGCTGACGAACGAGATCACGGTCTTCCTGGTCGCGGTGCCGCCGCTGTTCGCGCTGCTGGAGCGGAACGGCCGGCTGATCCGCCGGTCGCTGGCCGCCTTCGGGATCGCGGTCGCCTTCCTGGCGCTGTTCCTGGTTTGGGCGGCCGAACTCGGCCTGGCCGGCTCGTTCGCGAACGTCCAGACCGCCATCCTGCAGCGGCTCCTCGGCCTGGTCCAGATCACCGGCCTGAACGTCCCCGGGGTGTCCCTGGTGAGCGCCGCCGGCCGCTCGGTCGGCCACTACTCGAGCAGCTACATCGTGCTCCTGGCCGGGTTCGCGGCGATGCTGTGGTGCTGGGGCAGGAGGAATACCACCCGCGGGAACTTCCTCACGGCCTGGCTCACGGCCAGTCACGGCGCGGCCGCGTACATCGTGGCCGTCGGGACGCTGAACGAGCAGTTCTTCGTCTGCCTGCTCCCGGCCAGCATCGTCGGCAGCGTCCTGGTGGCCGATGCGCTCGTGGTCACCCGGGCCCGGCGGGCGGCGCGCGCCGTCGTCGCGGCCGGCTGCGCGGCCGTCGTGGGCCTGTCCGCCGCCGGGTGGGTCAGCAACTACGCCGGCGTGGGCGACGGCGTGGTGCTGGCCACGCGGTTCATCGCCACCACCCTTCCGGCCTGCGCCGCCGTCAACGTCAGCGGCGACCCCGACAAGTACTCCTACCTGCAGCCGGAGCGCTCTTACACGTACTTCTCCGTGGGAGCCGCCGCGCTCGCCGAGGGCGTCCACTACTTCCTGCTGTCGCCGGTCGACGCCGTCGAGCGAGACGGCGACATGAGCCCGGCGCTGGCCAGGTGGATCTCCGGGTCCGGCCGGCGGCTGGCCCTGTTCCCCAGTCAGGTCTACGGCACGGTGCAGCTCTGGTACGTGCCCGCCAGCCCCTACGACCCGGTGGCGGACGTCACCGACATCACCGGCGGCGTCTTCGTCAACACGGCCGGTTCGCGCTGCGGCGGTTACACCGTGACCGACGGACCCGGGGGCCTGTTCTACTCGGCCTATCACGCGCGCGGCGGCAAGGAACTGCTCGGCGATCCGCTCAGCCGGCCCGGCTCCGGGCCAGGTGGCCGCCTGCAGTTCTTCGACGGCATGGTGCTCGCGGTATCGCGGCCCGGCAGCCCGGCGGCCGGCGCGCTGCCCATCGTGGCCATGCTCGCCGAGGACTCGCCCGCCGCGTACCGCCGGGCCTCGCTCCCCCCGGTCCGGCCGCAGGCCAGCGCGGCCACGCGGCGTGGATGGCTGACCAACCCCGCCATCAGGCGTGCCTACCTGGCGGGCAACTCGCTGACCGATCACAGCTACGCGGCCGCCGTCCGGCGTTACGGAGAGCCCCTCGGACCTCCGGTCGCGGTGTCCGGAGCCTGGATCCGCCAGGCCTTCGCCGACGCGGTGCTCGAGGTGCCGCGCCGGGGCGGAAGCGTACGGACGGTGGCGGTCACTCCCGTCGCCCTGGCCGCCCGGGTGCTGCACATACCGGCCCGGGCCCTGGTCCCGCAACCGCCGCCTCCCCTTCCCGGCTCGGATACATCGGTGCCCGGGCCGCCGGAACCGACGTCTGCGGAACCGTTCGCGCTGACCCTCGGGGCGGCCCTGTTCCTGTACGGAGCGGCCGTGGACGTGCTGGCCGTCCGGCGCGCCCGGAGACCGTGGTGACCGGCTCGCTGCGGATCCTGGTCGACGGCCGGGTCATGCAGGACCGTTACCACGGCATCGGCCGGTATACGTACGAACTGCTGCGCGAGCTGAGCCGGCGGATGGTGGATCTCACCGTCCTGTATCACCCGGAGCGCGGCCGCCTCGGCGTAGGTGAGCTGATGATCCGCCATAACGTCCGCGCGGCGCCGTCCCGCGTGCCGGTGGCCTCCCTCCGCTCCCAGTGCCTGCTGGCCCGGGCCGCGCTGGGCGCCCGCCCGGACGTGGTGTTCGTCCCTTATCACCTCAGCACTCCCGTCCTGGCCGGCCGGGTGCCGGTGGTCTCGGTCGTCCACGACTGCGTTTTCGAGCGGGACGCCGCGGCTCACGGCCGGTCAGCCTTTTCGCTGGCCTACCGCGCCGCGACCCGGCTCGCCATCCGGTCCGCCGCCGCGCTCGCGGCCCCCTCCGCGGCGACCCGGGACGACATCCGCCGCTTCTACGGGATCGACCTGCCGCCGGAGTGCGTCCTGCCGCACGGCGTCGGCAACCAGTTCTTCGCCCTGCCGGGCCGGCCCCGGCCCCGGCCTCCCGGCCTTCCCGGCCGCTACATCCTGCACGTCGGAGCGCGGCGTCCGCACAAGAACCAGGGCGTCCTGGTGGAAGCCCTGGCCATGCTGCAGGCCCGCCACCCCGGCGTGGGGCTCGTCCTCGTCGGGCAGCCCGACCCGCGATTCCCCGATGAGGTCGGCAGGCTCGTGACGGCTCTCGGGCTGTCCGATCTCGTGCACCGGCCCCCCGACGTCGACGACACGACGCTGCTGGACCTGTACGCCAACGCCGCCGCGTTCGCCTACCCGTCGCTGGTCGAGGGGTTCGGGATGCCCGTCCTCGAGGCCATGGCCGCGGGCCTGGCCGTGGTGGCCAGTGACGCCGAGGTGATCCGGGAGGTCGCGCGCGGAGGGGCCCTCATCGTGCCCGCCCGGGAACCCGGGGCGTGGGCCCACGCGCTCGGTCACGTGCTGGCCGACCCCCGCCTGGCCCGGGACCTGGGCGAGCGCGGGCAAGCGGTGGCCGCCGAGCACACCTGGGCTCGCTCGGCCGAGCGCACCCTGGCGTTGCTGACGCGCGCGGCCCGGGGCGCCGGCGTCACGGCGGGTGCGGGCGGTGCCTGAGACCAGCGGGCCGCGGTGGCCAGCCGGCCCGAGCCCGGCGATCGGCGCGTGGGACCCCCTTCCCCGCCGTGTCCGCCGCCGGCGCGGTGCCGTCGTGCTCACCCTGATACTCGTGCTCGGCCTGGCCAGGCTCCTGGTCTCGGTGGGGGTAATCCAGGTCAGCTCGCTCCGTCCCGCCGTCCAGACCGTGGCCCCCGGCCTGGTCATAGGCAGCGCTCCTGGCGATGCCGACCTGCAGGACCTGGCGTCGGACTTCCGGGTGGACGGGGTCGTCGACCTGGATGCGCCCAGTGTGGCCGAGCAGGCGGCGGCGGCCAGCCTGGGCCAGGGCTACCTGTACCTGCCGCTGCCGCCGGACGCGTCCCCGACCCGGGCCCAGCTGCAGGTCCTGGCCCGCTTCATGCGCAGGTACACGGCGCGGGGTGACTCGGTCTACCTGCACGACGACGTGGGCGGGGGACGGGCCGTGACCACCGCGGCCATGCTGCTCCTGCTGCGCGGCCAGAGTTGGCCGGCCGTGTCGGCGGAGCTGACGACGGCGGAACTGGCCTCGCTGAGTGCGGGCCAGCGGAAGGCGATAAGACGGCTGGAAGCGGCGCTGCATAAGGCCCGGGGGCCCGGCGCCGTCCGGCTCGATCCCTGGTGACCAGTAACGGTAAGGAGTACCGGCATGACAAGGCGAGATGAGCGGGCCGCACGGGGCCGCTCGTTCACCGTGGCCATGGTGACCCGCCGCTCTCCCGCGGATATCGGCGGGGTGGAAAGGGTCGTCGCGGCGCTGCTGGCCGAACTGCCGCGGGCCCGGCCCGCCTGGCGGGTGGAGACGGTCTCGGCGTTCCGGGGCGGCAGCTGGATCGAGGGCCTGGACGGCCTGTCCGACCTGATCGCCGGCCTGCGGCTCGGCTGGCGGCTGCGCCGTGTGACGGCGGATGTGGCGTTCGTGCATTGCCCGGAGTGCCTGTGGGGTATCCGGCTGCTGCGCAGGCGGGCCGGCGGCCCGCCGCTGGTCGCGGTCTGGCACGGCGTCGGCCCCACTCCCTATCTGTCCCTGCGCAGGCCCGGCCACCCGCTGGCCCGGGCACTGGCCTGGATGCGGACGGCCGGCGAGAGGCGGGCCCTGGCGGCGGACGGTCACGTCGCCGTCCACGGTGAGGTGGCGCGCGAGCTCCGTTCCCTGTACGGTCTCAGCCGCCCTGTCACCGTGATCCAGAACGCCGTGGACCCGGCGATCTCCCGCCTGGCCGCCTGCCCCGGTGGCGAACGCGGGCGAGCACGGCTCAACGCCGTCTGGGCCGGCCAGATGGGCTATCGCAAGGGCCTCGACGTAGCCCTGGCCGCCGTGGCCGCCGCCCGCCGGGACGTGCCCGGGCTGCGGCTGACGGTCGTCGGCGTCCCGCCAGGCCAGGCCGCCGACGGGGTGGACTGGCTCGGGGTCATCCCCCAGGCCCGCATGGCCGAGGTCTACGGCCAGGCGGACCTGCTGCTCTTCCCGACCCGCTACGAAAGCTTCGGGCTGGTGGTGATCGAGGCCATGGCCGCCGGGTTGCCGGTCATCGTGTCCGACGCCATCGGTTCGGGGATCGTCACCGACGGCCGCAACGGCGTGGTGATCTCCGGCCACGACCCGTCCCGCTACGCTGAGGCGCTCAGGCGCCTGGCCGACCCGGCCATCCGGGCCGCGATGGCCGTGGCGAACCGGGAGGATGCCCGGCGCTTCAGCATTGAGTCGGCCGGCGTCGGCTACGCGGCGGTCGCCGAGTCGCTCGCGGGCGGCTAATCAGCCGTGGCAGGCCGCTGCCACGACTCCGGTCAGTATTCCGGGGGGCTGGCCAGAACCGCTTGCACCTTTTCCAGCAGGTCCTCCGCGGTGAACGGCTTGCCGATGGCCTGAATCGGCCCGCCGCCCGGTTCCCGGGCGGCGGGTGATCCGGACATGTACAGGACCCGTATTCCCGGAATCAGTTTCCGGGCCCGGTCGGCCAGCGTCGGCTCGGGCATCTCGGCCAGTACCCGGTCGGTCAGCAGCAGGTCGGGGTCGTGCGCCGACAGCAGCGACAGCGCCTCGACGTAGCTGCCGGCCTGGAGCAGGCGATAGCCGTTGTGGTGCAGGATGCGCGAGGCGATCTCGAGCACCGCGGGCCGGTCGTCGACCACCAGGATGGTCTGGCCGGCGCCCTGCGATCTCCTGGGCGCCGAGCCCAGGGCCGGGACGTAGGCCGCGGGCAGGTAAATGTGGAAGGTGGTGCCCAGGCCTTCCCCGGAGTCGATGGTGATGGCGCCGCCGGCCTTGGTGATGATGCCGTACACGGCGGACAGTCCCAGGCCGGTGCCCTGGCCCGGCGGCTTGGTGGTGAAGAACGGCTCGAAGGCCCGGGACATCGTCTCCGCGTCCATGCCGCGGCCGGTGTCGCTGACCGTGAGCTTCGCGCATTGCCCCGGCCGGACCCCGGGCCACACCACGCCACGGGCTTCGCTGGGGTCGGCCGCGCCGGTGGTGAACGTCACGATGCCGCCCTGGGGCATAGCGTCGCGGGCGTTGACGGCCAGGTTGAGCAGCACCTGCTCGATCTGCCCGCGGTCGGCCGTCACCGTGGGCAGGTAGGGTGCCGTGATCAGCCGCAACTCGATATCCGCGCCGAGGCCGGCCTGCAGCAGTCCCCGTGCGGTCGCCAGGACCGCGTTGAGGTCGACCCGCTCGGGCCGGGCGGGCTCGCGGCGGCTGAAGAGGAGAAGCTCCCGGGCCAGCCGGGCGGCGCGCCCGGCGGCCGTCTGGATCTGCTGCACGTCGGCTTGCACCCGGGGATGGCCGGCGGTCGCGTCGGCCACCGACGCCGCGTAGCCCATGATCGCGCTGAGCAGGATGCTGAATTCACTGGCCATCCCGCCCGCGAGCCGGGACGCGGCCTCCATCCGCTCGGCCTGCCGCAGCCCAGCCTCGGCCGCCCGGCGTTCGGCTTCGGCCCAGTTGCGTTCGGTGACATCGCGGGCCACGCTCGCGGCCCCGATGATCGCCCCGCTGCGGTCGTGGATCGCGGAGAGCGAGAGCGACACCTCGACGAGGCTGCCGTCCTTGCGCACCCGCCGGGTCTCGAAGTGATGCACCCGCCGGCCACGCCGTATCTGGCCGAGGATGGGCACCAGTTCGCCGGCCCGGTCCGAGGGGGTGAGCACGGATACGTGACGGCCGGTCATCTCCTCCGAGGAATAGCCGAACAGGGCCTCCGCGCCGACGTTCCAGCTGGTCACGACCCCGTCCAGGGTGGTGGCCAGAATGGCGTCGTCGGATGATTCGACGATGGCCGCCAGGCGCGATCTCACCTCGGCGTCGTCGTCGGTCTTCCCCGCCATCACCCGTTCCCCCCGTTTACGCCAGGCCTGGCTAGAGTGCCAGGCTAACTACAAACTGTAGCCGGATGTCTGCGCACCCCTAACGTTTCTGTCACGGCCCTCCGGGTAAATGGCCCTTGATCTGGCCGTCCTCGAGCTCCAGGACCGAATCGGCCATGCTGATGAGGTTGGGGTCGTGGGTGGCGACCAGGGCGGTCACGCCCTCGGACTCGACCACGGCGTGCAGCAGGCGCATGATCTGCTTGCCGGTCTCGGAATCCAGCTGCCCGGTGGGCTCGTCGGCCAGCAGGACCTGAGGGCTGCCCGCCAGCGCCCGGGCGATCGCGACCCGTTGCTGCTGGCCGCCGGACAGCTCGCCCGGCCGCTGCCTGGTGTGCTCGCCCAGGCCGACGATGTCCAGCATGAGCCGGACCCGTTCCTCCCGTTCCCTGGGCGGCAGGCCGGCGATCCGCAATGGCACGCCGACGTTCTCCGCGGCCGACAGGATCGGGATGAGGCCGAACGACTGGAAGATGAACGCCACCGACGTGCGGCGCAGCCGCATCCGCTCGTGATCGGACAGGGACGTCACCTCGCTGTCCCCGACCCGGACGCGGCCGCCGTCGGGCATGTCGAGGCCGCCGACAATGTTCAGCAGCGTGGTCTTGCCCGATCCCGACCTGCCGCGCAGCGCCACCAGCTGGCCCGCCGGCACGGTGAACGAGACGCCGCGCAGGGCGCGGGTCGCGGTGCGGCCGCTGCCGAAGGTCCGGGTGACCCCTTCGACGGCCACCATGTCGGTCGCGACGGTCACCGGGGCTCCTCGGGATTCTCGGGGCTGTGCGGCTTGCGAGGGCTCTGCTGGCCCGGCCAGACGCCGATATGGTCGGGCTCGGCTTCCAGCCGCACCAGCCCGCGCATGCCGAGCGGTTCGGTCATCTCGCGCGGCAGCTGCAGCCGGCCGGCCCGGTCGAGGACCGCGTACTCGACCGCGTGCGGCACCACGCCGCCGTCGCCGGCCAGGGTGTCCCGCAGGGTCTCGGTGCTGGTCCGCCCGTCCCGGATCGCCACGACCCGGCGGACCACCGACGAGACTGCCGGGTCGTGCGTGACGATCAGCACGGTCACGCCGAGCTCGACGTTGGCCTTCTGCAGCGCGCTGAACACCTCGGCCGCGGTAGCCGAGTCGAGTTCCCCGGTGGGCTCGTCGGCCAGCAGCACCTTGGGTTCGTTGGTCAGCGCGACCGCGATGGCGGCCCGCTGCTGCTCGCCGCCGGACATCTGATCGGGCCTGCGGTGCAGGCAGTCGCCGAGGCCGAGCAGCTCGAGCAGTTCGGCCGCGCGCCCGCGGCGGGTCCGGGACCGGGCCCCGGCCAGCCGCATCGGCAGCTCCACGTTCTGCTGCGCGGTCAGGTAGGGGAGCAGGTTGCGGGTGGTCTGCTGCCAGATGAAGCCCACCGCCTGGCGCCGGTAGGCCAGCCGCTGCCGCGCGTTCATCGCCGAGAGATCGTTCCCCGCCACCCGCACCGAACCCGCGGTGGGCGTGTCCAGTCCGGCCAGGATGTTCATCAGGGTGGACTTGCCGCTGCCCGACGCGCCGACCAGCGCGACGATCTCGCCCTCATCCACCAGCAGGTCGAGGCCCTGCAGCGCCTGGACCTCGATCCCGGCCGCGACGTAGATGCGCACCAGCCGGTCGCAGACGATCAGCGAGCCCACGCCGAAGTGGTCGTGCCGCGCCGATTCCGCGCCCAGCTCGGCGACACTGGCCCGGGGGGATGGCGCTGCTGCCTTGGCCGCCTGTGGCGGCGGGCCTTGGCCCCGTGTGGGCATGCTCATGCGCGCCTCCTCTGCCTACTAGTTTGCCCGCAGAATGCCGGAGATACCGCGCCGGCGCAGCGTCCTGGCCTCGGCGGCCAGGGCCGTGACGGCCAGGACCACGACGGCGGCCGCGGGCAGGCCGAGCGCGGTCACGTCGGGCTGGAACAGGACCGGGGCGCCGGGCCCGGTGAACGCGGACAGGTCGACGGACGAGCCGATCAGGTGGGGCAGCACGACCGCGCACACGATGCCGGCCACGACCGCGGTGAGCACCGCGGGCATGGCCTCGGCCATGACCAGGCGGGTGTCGCGTTCGTGACCCATCACGGTGAGCCGCGCCAGGGTCAGCTCGCGATCGGCCGACCCCAGCGCGAGGCCGAGGATCACGATCAGCAGGCTGAGGACGGCCGCCTCGGTCAGGGTGAACGCCACGATGAGCGCGGCACCGTGCGGCAGCGGGGAACTGGTCAGGGAGGCGAGCACGGCCGAGCGGAAGGTGATCGTGCTGCCGGGCATCGTCCGGTTGACCAGGGCGGACAGCTGGCTGTCGTCGATGGCCGAGCCGCTGGCCAGGACCATGTTGGGCGCGGCCGGGCCGGGCAGGGCCAGCTGCGGCAGGACAATGAACGCGCCGCCGCCGGGCTGCGCCGGCGTACTGCTCAGCAGGCCCGCGACCCGCACCGAGAACTGGCCCGGCGGGGTCAGCGAGGTGAGCTGTGTGCTGCCGTGACCCAGGACGGCGGCCGCGGCCGGCGAGGCGAGCACCGGCACGGCGGCGCCGGAGGCCAGGTCACGGGCCGCGCCGCCCAGCCTGGCCGTTGGGAACTGTGGGTACGGGGTGGCCGCGGTCACCGCCGCGTAGCTGGCCGGATCCACCACGACCACGGTCACCGGCTGGCCGAACGGCGTGACCAAGGTGGTGTTCGACACCGCGGTGGCGTGCGTAACGCCCCGGACCGCCGCGATCGACTTCAGCTCGGCGGGCGTGACCGGGCCGGCGGTGGGGCTGGGCTGGATCACCACGTCGGCGCCGGTGGCATGCCAGGCCGCGGCGGTCTCGCCGCGGGCGATGCCGTTGCTGACCATCCCCGCGAAGGCGGCCAGGCTGAGCGCGAGCACCAGCGCGAACGCGGGCAGCACCCCGGTCAGCGAGGACCGCGCCGCGGCCGACAGGGCCACGAAGCCGGTCGCGCCCGTCCCGCGCGCCGACAGCCGGAGCAGGCCGCGGACGGCCAGCGGGTACAGCCGGAGCATGATCAGCACGACCGGGACGGCCACCAGCACCGGCGCGAGTGTCAATAGTGGGTTGACCTGGCCGCCGGCCGGGATGCCCTGATTGCGCAGCACGACCAGGCCGGCCGCGCAGGCCGCGCAGGCCGCGATCTCGGCGACGGGCCGGCGCCACGCCATCCGGCGCCGGCCCGTCTCGGCCGAGAGGATCCGGGCCGGGTTGGCGGCCGGGGCGGGCCTGCGGTACTGCCAGGCCGCGATCAGCGCCGGCCCGGCCAGCGCGACCGCGACCGTGATCCCGGCCAGCAGCCAGCCCAGCCCGGAGGCCGCCGCGTCACCGGGAATCACGGCGATGGCCAGGGCCGCGCCGGCCGCCGCGGCGGGCAGGGCGGCGACCGCGGCGCCGCGCGCCATCAGGCCCGTGACCTGCCGCAGCGACCCGCCTCTGGCCCGCAGCATGGCCAGTTCCTCCGCGCGGCGGGCCACCATCATCCGGGCCGCGAGCAGGATCACCGCCGCGGCGATGACGATCAGGCTGACCGACAGCAGCAACAGCACCGTCTCGATGCCGGCCTGGGTGCTGAGGAACAGGGCCAGGTCGGGGATGAGCGCCGAGGTGACGTCCAGGTTGTCCGCGGCCGGCTCCAGCGGTCCGGTCAGCCCCAGCGTGACCGTGGTGGCCCGGTTGAGGGCGTCGGCCAGCCCCTGCGCCTGGTCCGCGCTCAGCCCGCTGACCGCGAGCGGGAACTCCCAGTTCATCTCCAGGCCGGGGCCGGTGAACGCGGTCTGCATCGCGGCCAGCTGACCGGGGTCCGCGAAGACCCCGCCCGCCCAGTACGTATTGTTCCCGACGAGCGAGGGCTGGCTGGCCAGCGGGTCCTGGGTCCAGAAGGTGGAGCCGGCCTGCCGCGGCCGGACGATCGCGGTGACGGCCAGCGTAATTGTGCCGGTCGGGCTGATCAGGGTCATCCGGCTGCCCGGGTGCAGCCCGAACCGCGCCGCGGTCGGCGTGCTGACCGTCACCGCCACGGTCCCGGCCGGCTCGCGCCCGGCCGAGTAGCCGCCCGCGACCAGCTCCGCGTTGCTGGTGAGCGAGTCGCGGTAGATCACCTCCAGCTTGGGCGGCCGGCCGGCCACCACCGCGCTGGGGGCCGCGCCCGCGGCGACCGCGGCCGGTTCCGCGCTCAGCCCGTACCAGTCGCCGGGGCCAAGCGGGAGCGGCAGCCCGGCCAGGCTGGTCTTGATCTCCCGCGTGATCCGGGCCAGCTGGGTCGCGGTCAGGTCCTGGTCCGCCACGGGAACGTTCTGGTTGGCCCCGGAGAAGTTGACCAGCGCGTCGACGAAATTGGTCCAGTTCGCGCTCACCTGGACGGCCTTGACCGTGGGCGCGAGCTTGTCCGCGGTCTGGTGCAGCGCCGCGGACCGGGCGTGCAGGCTGAGCGCGGGCCCGGCCATCGCGGCGACGACGCAGCCGGCTACCAGCAGGGCCAGCGCGAGCGTGCTGCCGGCCGCCGCGCCCACGGCCCGGTTCAGGCTGGACATCGGCCTCATGCTGTGTCCCCCGCTCGCCTACGGGGCGCTTTAAGGTACCGTCTTCCCTCGTCGCTCGTACCTCGCTCCTCAGTCCAGGCGGCACCGCGCCCCTGCGGCTCGCTCATGCTGTGTCCCCCGCTCGCCTCATGCGGCTTCCGCGGCCCGCAGCGCGGCCGCGGCGTCGGGGCGCCGGGCGACGGTGAGCGCGGCGGCCAGCACCGGCAGCACGGCGACCGCCAGGGCCAGCAGGAGCGTCTGCGCCCAGCCGAACTGGATGAGCACCGGCGGCACCGGCGTGGTGGCCGACGAGGTGAGCGTGATCGCCGGGACGAGCAGTTCGGCGAGCACCACGCCCAGCGCCAGGCCGGCCACCGCCGACGGCAGGCTGAGCATGAGCTTCTCCAGGCACAGCTGGACGGCCGCCGAGCGCGGCGGCACGCCCAGCGCGGCCAGCAGGGCGTTCTCCGCGCGGCGCTGGCGAACGCCGGCCGCGATGCTGACGCAGAAGCCGGTGATGGCCAGCACCGCGGCCGCGATGGCCACCACGAGCAGCGCCCGCTGCGGCACCGTCGACAGCGGGTCGCTCAGCAACCCGGACGCCACCCCGGCCGCGGACGTAATGTCCGATCCCGGCGGCAGGTCCGCGGCCAGCCCGGCCGGCCCCGCCGCCGGCCCGCCGGTCCCGCCCGACGTCGCCAGCCACCACTGATCCGGCGGCGCGGGGGACAGCGAGCTGCTGGTCAGGACGTCCTGCAGACCGCCGAGGTCCACGATCAGGGCGCCGCCGCTGAGCGACACGGTGGGGAACGTCGTCACCGCGCCGACGATTTTGACGGACAGGACCGCGCCGTTGACGTTGGCCTGCACCACGGATCCGACGCTCGTGTTACTCGCGGCCAGGAAGCGCTGGGTCGCGATGGCGGGCAGCGCGGCCACCGGGTGGGTCCCGGTCAGGGTCAGCTGCCCGCTCACCGGGCTGGGAGGCTGCCCGGGGACACCGCTGGACGCCAGCCCGAAGCCGGGGTCGAGCGTCACCGAGAGCGCGGAGCCGGAAGCGCCCTTGGCCGTGACAGCCGGCCTGCCTGACGGTCCGGCGGTGCCGGTGGTCTGGCGGACTCCGGCCAGCTCGGCGGACGAGCCGGCGGCCGCCCAAGCGCCCAGCGCCGTACCAGGCAGCTGGCTGGTGCCCGGCCCGGCGGAGAAGCCGTCCAGGGTGAAGGTGGCCTGCTCGCGGGGCTGCCTGGCGGGCAGCGTGTAGTCCAGGCCGACCGAGGTCAGCCGGAGCGGGTAGACCGCGCCGCCGGGGTTTCCGGCGGCCGCGGCCTGGTTGGCCAGGGTGACGGCCAGGGTGTGGTCCCGGCCGTCGGCGGGCAGCGTGCCGGCGTCGAGCTGGTAGACGTCGCCGTCGGCGTCCTGCACCCACACGTTCACCGTGACCGGGGCCAGGCCCAGCGACGCCGGGCCGAGCCGCGCGGTGAGCTGCACCTCGGCCGCGCGGCCGGGCAGCCTCACGCCCGGCGGCGGCCCGGTGGGCGTGATCCGCCCGAACAGCGCGGCCGCGCCCACCGGTGACTGGTCCGCGCGCAGCAGCGTCACGCCGGCGGCCTGGGCGGAGTCGATCGCGAGGACCTCGCTGTTGCTGACCTCCTGCGGGAACGCCGCGACCGGCATGGCGTGCTGCACTCCCGGCAGCGAGACCACGGCGGCGGCCTGGACCGCCGACAGCGGCTGGCTGGCATCGACGCGCACGTCGGCGCCCGCGCTGAACGAGGCCTGGTCCTGATCGGAGTGCGTCCAGCTCTGCCGCTGCGACAGCGCCAGCGTCCCGGTCGCCACGGCCAGCACGATCAGCAGCGCCGCGCCGCCCTGGCGGATCGGCTGGCGGCTGATCTGCCAGCTCGCCAGCGCGGCGGTCAGCCGCCGGCCGCGGGCGGCCAGCCGGTCCCCGGCCTTGCCGCCCGCCGGCAGCAGGCGCAGCGCCAGGACGGTACCGCCGGCCAGGGCCAGGGCCGGCGCGATCACGACCACCGGGTCGATGCCGAAGTTGCCGTTCGCGCCGGCCGAGACCGCCGAGTAGTGCCGCAGCTGCCAGCCCGCGAGCACGGCGAGCAGCACGAGGGCCAGGTCCGCGCCGGCCCGGCTGATCCCGGAGATGGCCGCCTGCCGGCCCCGGCGGGCCCGCGCCGCACCCGGGGCCACCGTGCTCAGCGCCGGGACCAGCATAATCACCATTGCCCCGGCCGCGACCGCCGCGGCGGCCAGCCAGGCGCCGGCGGTCGGGCCCCAGGGATCGCCGGAAACCCCGGTACCTCCGGGCACCCCGGAATTCACCAGCCGGGCCAGCAGGACACCGAGCACGCCGCCGGCGGCCGAGGCGAGCAGGCACAGCGGGACGGCCTCGGCCGCGGTCAGAGCGACCAGCTGCCAGCGGGTCGCGCCGCGGGCGGTCAGCATCGCGGACTCGCCCTCACGCTGGCCCGCGAGCAGCCGGGCCGCGGCCAGCAGGGCGGCGGCGGCCAGCAGGAACAGCAGCACGGAGCAGATGGCCAGCAGCGAGCGGGCCACGTCCAGGTCGCTCGCGGTCCCGTCCAGCACCGCGGGCAGGCTGGTGGTGAGCGTGAGGGGCGGGAGCTGCTGGGCGTTCGCCAGTGCCGCCCCCAGGCCGTCCACATTGGCGGCCACGGCGGTGAGCTGGCCGGCGGGGATGCTGGCCGCCTGCGGCTCGGCCAGCCAGGTGCCCTGACTGACCGGGAGGTCCCCGGCGAAGGCGGCGGCCGGCACGGTGAGCGGGCCGAAGGTGGTGAAGCCACTGGCCGTGCTCGAGCCGGACGGCGCGATATCGCTCAGGTTCCAGTACGGCGAGGAGACCTGCCTGGGCCGGTACAGGCCAGTCACGACGAACCGGACGTAGCCCTTGGTGATCCGGTCCTGCATCCGCAGCACGTCGCCGACCGTCACGT
>Ga0310037_10000660_pt1 | contig 20827 bp, 18 predicted proteins | sample Sb_taG_11_FD_200239 | JGI IMG/M metagenome (GOLD analysis project Ga0310037, IMG submission 200239) | Peat soil microbial communities from Weissenstadt, Germany - Sb_50d_3_AS metaG (v2) (version 2) | ecosystem: Environmental > Terrestrial > Soil > Wetlands > Peat | place: Germany: Weissenstadt...
TGCCATGTTGTCGACGACGCTGAGGAGCGGAACGTGGAGGTCGCGCGCCATGTTCATCGCCTTCTTGACGATGAGCGCCGCCAGGTCCTGCGGAGTGAGGACGAACACCATGCCATCGATTGGGATCGTCTGGAAGACGGTGAGGGGGACGTCGCTGGTGCCCGGCGGCATATCGATCAGTAGAAAATCCAACGCGCCCCAGTTGACCCCGCCGAAGAACTGCGTGATCAGTCGGGTCACGAGCGGTCCGCGCCAGATCACGGGAGTCTGCTCGTCCTCGACCATGAACTGGGAGGAGACCACGTAGATCCCGGTGCGGGACACGGCCGGTTCGATCCCTTCGCCCCGGTCCATGAGGGGGCCCGAGAGGCCGAACAGCTTCGGGATCGACGGACCGGTGATGTCCGCGTCGAGGATGCCGACCCGCTGACCCTGACGGCGGAGCTCCGCGGCGAGCAGCGCGGTCACCGACGACTTGCCCACTCCCCCCTTCCCACTGCCGACCGCGACGACGTGTCGAATGCCCCCCTTGTCCATGCGCTGCAACACCCCGCGCCCGCCGACCGGGCGGGGAGGCGGCGGGCGGCCGCCGGGTGCCGGGGAGCTCCCCGGAGGCGCTCCGCCGGCGTTCATCGCGCTTCGAACGGGGGTGTGGATATATAACGGACCGCCCGTGCGGCGCACCGGCTATCGGAAGTTCGACATGAGCAGATCATCGAATTCGGAGTTGGACGAGCTGTTCTGTCCGGCTTCGGTGGCGGTCATCGGAGCCTCCAACACGCCGGGGAAGGTCGGGACGGCCCTGTTCCGCAACATCCTCCAGGCCGGTTTTCGGGGCGTGGCCTACCCCGTCAATCCGTCCTCGAAGAGCGTCTCCGGGGTCCGGTGCTATCCGAGCGTCGCGGAGCTCCCCGAAGCTCCGGAGCTTGGGGTCGTGATCGTCCCGGCTCCGGGCGTCGCCGACGTCGTCGAGCAGCTCGGCCAAGCTGGAACGAAGGGCGTCGTCATCATCACGGCGGGATTCCGCGAGGGGGGTCCCGCCGGAGCACTACTCGAGGATGAGGTCGTCCGACGCGCGAATAAGCATCACATGTCGCTGGTCGGGCCGAACTGCTTCGGGGTGCTGAACACCCACCCGGACGTGAGCCTGAACGCCACGTTCAGCGAGACCCTCCCCAATCGGGGGAACATCGCGTTCGTGTCTCAGAGCGGGGCCCTCTGTGCGGGTATCCTCGCCTACGGAGCGGCGGAACGGATCGGATTCTCTCGGTTCGTCTCGGTCGGCAATCGGGCGGGGATCGACGAGAACGATCTTCTGTATTCCCTCGGACAGGACGCCGCTACCAAGGTGATCCTGCTCTACGTGGAGAGCCTCGCCAACGGCCGTCGGTTCCTGGAGGCGGCCCGCGAAGTGACCGAGACGAAGCCGGTGCTCGTGATCAAGAGCGGCCGGACCGCCGCGGGCGAGCGGGCTGCGAAGAGCCACACCGGTTCGCTCGCCCAGTCTGGACGCGACCAGCTCTATGACGCGCTGTTCGACCAATCCGGAGTGCAGCGTATCGATACGCTGGGCGACCTGTTCCGGGCCGCCAAGATCTTCGCGAGTGGCCTGACGATCGACGGACCGCGGCTCGCGATCCTGACGAACTCCGGTGGTCCGGGGATCGTTGCCGCCGACGCGGCTATCCGCAGTGGGCTCGAGCTCCCGCCGCTCGCTCCGGCCACCCAGGCGGCCCTGGCGAAGCGACTCCCGGACATCGCGGCCGTCTCCAACCCCCTCGACATGACCTCCAAGGTCGGACCCGAACAGTACCGGGACATGCTCTCGGCCCTCCTTGCGGCGCCCGAGATCAACGGCGCGCTCGTGATCGCGACTCCCACCGGGACGATGACCGGCGAGTCGGTGGCCCGGGCGATCCTAGAGGTGAAGGGAACCACCAGCAAGCCGATCGTGGCCTGCCTGTTCGGCTTGACGGACCTCTCGAACGAGGTCAAGTTCCTCGAGGGACGGGGGATCCCGTCGTTCACCTTCCCCGAAGAGGCGGTCCAGGGTCTCGGCAGCCTCGCTCGGTACCACGCCTGGCGGATCCGACCGCGGACTGCCGTGCGCACGTTCCCGGTCGACCGCGCCGCGGTCGCCGCCGCACTCGACCACGCCCGGCAGTCGGGAACGACCGTGCTCCCCGAGTACGCAGCCCGTTCGTTGTTGGCGGCGTACGGATTGCCCTTTGCCGCGTCCGCGCAGGTCCGTTCCGTCGACGAAGCGGTACGGGCCGCGGATTCGATGGGCTACCCGGTCGTCCTCAAGGTCGCGTCCCTCGATATTTCTCACAAGACCGACGTCGGCGGAGTGATCATGGGCATCGAGAACGGCGACGCGTTGCGGATGGCGTGGGAACGCATGCATCGATCGCTCGAAGCATCGGTCCCCACGGCGCGCATCGAGGGATTCGAGGTCGAGGCCCAGATCCTGGGGGGTAGAGAGGTCCTCGTCGGAGTCCAACGGGACCCGAGCTTCGGACCGATCGTCGTGTTCGGCCTGGGGGGGATCTATGTCGAGATCCTGCGGGACGTAACGTTCCGGATTGCGCCCGTGCGCACGCTCTCCGCCCAGCACATGATCGAGTCGGTGAAAGCCTTCCCGATGCTCAAGGGGGTACGCGGCGAGCCGCCGAGCGACATCGCCGCGCTCCAGGAAACGATCGAGCGCGTCTCGCAGCTGGCGGTCGACCTGCCAGAGGTCGTAGAGATGGACATCAACCCGCTGATCGTCCGGGCGGAAGGGAAGGGCGTCGTCGCGGTCGACGCGCGGGTCGTCCTCGCTCCGTCTTCCAGATCGGGACCGTCACCTTGAGCTCCTCGATCAGGTAACGGGCCGCATCAAATGCGGCTCCGCGGTGGCCGCAGGCCGCCCCGACGATCACGGATACCTCCCCGACCCGGACCCGACCCAGACGGTGCCAGAGAACGACGCGGTCCGCGGCGAATCGGCGGCGGGCGGTGCGCTCGATCCGGTCGAGCTCCCGCCGGGCCACGGCCGGGTGCGCCTCGTAATCCAGGGCGGTCACCCGACCGTCCTTCGAACGGTCGGGTCGGACGCGGCCCGCGAACAGGACCACCCCACCCAGGTGGCGCCCCCTCAGGTCCTTCATCGCCGCAGCGATCAACAGCGGCCGCCGGGTGAGCCGGACTCCCATGCCTAACCTCCCCCGTACGGAGGGTGGACGGCGAACTCGTCTCCGGGCCGAATACGACCGGTCAGACCGGTGAGGTATCGTCCGTTGCGTACGAACCGGCTTGCGTTCAACGTGGGTCGGAGTCGAGGGTACTCGGCTCCCAGACGACGGACCAGTTCTCGCGTCGAGAGTCCCTCCGCCGGCACCGGCCACTCGACGATTGAGCGGCCGACTACTTTCCGGGCCGAGGCGAAGAGTAGAATTCGGACCGGATCGGCCGCGCCGGGCATGGACCTCCCTGAGCTCTGCGTGGTTCTAAGGATTGACGCTGAGAGGACCCGGGGTGAACCGGTTTCCACTCGCATCCGGCTTTCCCCCTCCCGCATAACCGCTTAATACGAACGGACGCTGAAATCCACCATGAACGAGATCACGGTCCGGGTCGGGGGCCAGGCGGGCGACGGCATCGCCTCGCTGGGAGAGTCAGCGGCCCGTGGTTTCTCGCGCATGGGACTTCACGTCTTCGGTCTCAATGCCTATCAGTCGGTGATTCGCGGCGGTCATGTCTGGTACCAGGCCCGGGCCTCCGACGCGCGGGTCTACTCCCAGGGCGACCATGCCGACATCCTGTACGCCCTCGATCGTGCCACCGTGGACATTCACGCCGCCGACCTACGGTCCGGCGGTACCGTCATCTTCGACCCGGAGAAGTTTACGCTCGCAGGCACGCAGCTGCCGGCAGGGATCACCGCTCTCGAATTGCCGACCCTGGCGATCGCTCGCAAGTACACGAGTCAATCGATTCTCCAGAACGCGAGCGGATTGGGGGCCCTGGCGTATCTCGCCGGCATCCCGCTCGACGTGCTGCATCCGGTCCTCCGCGACTCGTTCGGCCGCAAGGCCGATGACGTCGTGGAGTGGAACATCGGAGCGAGCACCGACGGCTATCAATACGCCGCCCAACACGCCCAACCCAGCTCCCATGTTCTCCCCCGGGGAACGGAGCCTAAGCTCCTCATGCACGGCAATGCCGCGCTCGCCCTGGGCGCGGCCGCCGCCGGATGCAAATTCCTCGCTCAGTACCCCATGACCCCTGCGTCCACGATCATGCATTGGATGGCGGCCCACTCCCAGTCGCTCGGGGTCGTCGTCAAGCAGGCGGAAGACGAACTCGCCGCGATCCACATGGCGATCGGAGCCTCGTTCGCCGGGGTCCGTTCGATGACCGCGACCAGCGGCGGAGGATTCTGCCTGATGGTCGAGGCGCTCGGAATGGCCGGGATGACAGAAACCCCGGTGGTCGTCGTGAATTCGCAGCGCGCAGGCCCCTCCACCGGCCTGCCGACCAAGACCGAGCAGGGCGACCTGAACCTCATGCTCGGTGCGGGACAGGGGGAGTTCCCGCGCGCGATCCTCGCCCCGTCCAACCCCACCGAAGCCTACCAGGCGATCGTCGATGCCTTTCGCCTGGCCGAGGACTGGCAGACCCCGATCCTGGTCGCGAGCGACCTGCACCTTTCGGAAAACCACATGACCGTCGACCGGGCGGGGATCGACCTCAACGTTCCGGTGCCTTCGTTGTTCTCGGTTCCTTCGAACGGTCACGATTACAAGCGCTACGCCTACACGGAATCCGGGGTTTCGCCCCGAGCGATTCCGGGGCAACCCGGCCTGCAGTTCAAGGCGGGCTCGGACGAGCACGACGAACGGGGCCATCTCATCTCCGACGTGCACTCCGGGATCCCGCTGTGGGTCACCGAACGGCAGCGGATGATGGACAAGCGCATGCACAAGCTCCAGGGACTCGTGAAGGCCGTTCCCCCTCCGGTGTTCGAAGGGCCCACCGACGCCCCGCTCACCTTCGTGGCCTGGGGTTCGACCGTCGGGGCCGTGCGCGACGCCATGGTCGTCCTCTCCGAGCAGGGACGGCCGACCAACTTGTTGCGTTTCCCGACGGTCTATCCCTTGGACGCGGACGCGGTGCGCGCGGCCTTTGCCCGTACGCACCGTACCCTGCTGGTCGAGGCCAACTACTCCGGCCAGTTCGGCCGGCTCCTTCGCGCCGAGACCGGGGTTACGCTGACCGAACGTCTGCTTAAGTACGACGGAGAGCCCTTCTTCCCCCACGAGATCGTGGCCCGCGCACGGGAGTTGAACTGACATGGCCGACTCGTCCACGCAACCGCTCCCCGCCGAGCTCGGAACCCCGTTGCCCCTGATCGGGAAGTCGGACACGAAGCCGACCTGGTGCCCGGGCTGCGGGGATTTCGGTGTGATCGCGGCGATCGAAATGGCGGTCAAGCGGCTGAAGATCCCGAGCCACAACCTCGTCATCATCTCCGGGATCGGATGCTCGTCGAATCTCCCGCACTTCCTCTCGTCGTACGGTTTTCACGGCATCCATGGCCGGGTCCTTCCGGTCGCCGAGGGGATCCGCTGGGCCAACCACGGCCTCACGGTCATCGGTACCGGGGGCGACGGGGACGGCTTCGGCATCGGGGCCGGCCACTTCGTCCACGCCATGCGACGCAACGTCGACCTGACCTACGTGACCATGGACAACCAGATCTACGGCCTCACGACAGGCCAGGCCAGCCCGACCTCCACCCTCGGCCAGAAGACGAAATCGACCCCGAACGGGGTGATCGAGAACCCGATCGACCCCATCGCCCTGGCCCTCGCCAGCGGTGCGACGTACGTGGCCCGCGGTTTCTCCGGGGACGTCAAGCACCTCGCCGACCTCGTCGCGAACGGGGTCCAGCATCACGGGTTCGCGTTCGTCGACGTGTTCAGTCCGTGCGTGACCTACAACAAGATCAACACGTTCGACTTCTTCCGCCAGCGGGTCTACAAGCTCGAGAGCGCCGGCCACAATCCGACGGACCTGGTCGCGGCGTGGCAACGCGCCCTGGAATGGGGCGACAAAATCCCCATCGGGTTGTTCTACCGGACCGACAAGCCCACCTACGAGGACCTGGAAGAGGTCCTCGCGGCCGGCCCGCTCGCGCTGCAGCCCGCCGGCCTCCATGGGAAGGACCAGCTGCTCGACGAGTTCATATAGCGTCGGCGACCCCCCCGCCGCCGGCGCCGGTCCGCGCGAACAGATACGCGTCCCCCTGGTTCCATATCTCGGAGAACGCGGCGCGGTCCGCCAGGAGCGGCGCAGGCGAGAACGCGGGCCAAAGCACCGTGCTGTTCCCGGTGACGATGATGAACTCGACGTCGAGCGAGGCGAGAGCGGAAAGTCCGGCCGCGTCGAGCGTTGCGTTCGAAAGCTCATCGACCACGAGGCGGTACGACGCGTTGATCCACGGCCATCCGGGCACCAGCGGGTACAGCAGAACGAAATCGCTCGCATACCCGGGCAGGAAGTCCCCCGCGCTCCCCGGGGCGACGAGCACCCGCGCCCCGGACGGAAGGTGCGAGCCAGCGTAGTCCAGCAGCGCGAAGTCATGGGCGGTGACGTTCCCGAAGTCTTGGTAGAGCTTGTTGAGCACGGGCGGGAGCGCGGTCGGCGTCAAGGCAACGCCGGGCACGACCACGACCAGCGCGATGGCGAGTGGCAGGAGGACCCGCAAGGTACCGTACGGAGCTCCCGCCCGAAGTGACCCCCGCCTTCTTGCGGGTGAAGAAACGGGGGGAACCGGTTCCGGGGAGGAGAGAGTGCCGTGAAGGCGTTCGAGCGCGAGGAGCAGGGGGACCGACGCGACCGTTACGTACAGGGTGAAGAGCCACGTCGATAGTTCCGCGGCGCTCGTGATGCGTCCGAAGGCGACCGCGGAAGCCCAGCCGGACGAGGAAACCCAGAGGACCGCGAGCAAGGCGACGAGACTGACTCCGCCCCCGATGACGAAGGTCCGGAACTGCTCGAGATAGCGGCCCAGGGCGGAGTTCCGACCGACGAGAACGAGGACGGCCAGACCGAGAGCGATGAGTATCGCGAGCTCGACTCGCAATGAAGGTATCGGCGAGAGCTGGACGTCCTGGGTGCGGAACAGGAACGGGTCGATGTTCCCGATGAATTGGGAGGTGGTGATTCCCACGGGGTATCCTGACGGTGCGGGGGCGGCTCCGGGAACGAACCCGGGGCTGGCGAATCCCTGGGCCAGCACGTACAACGAGGGGAGGACTCCCACGAGCGCCGAAGCGAGTGCCGTACCCCAGCCGAGGAACCAACGACGGATGTGGCCCCCGTAGACGGGGTGCGCGAGCAAGCCACCGAGGAGCAGGGCAGGGAAGAGCCACTCGGCGCCGACAGGGTTCATGGCCGCAGAGTACCCGGCCAACAGTCCGAAACCGAGCGCATCCGCGAACACCGGGGGAGGTGAGCGCAGCCAGCTGGCCGCTTCTCCCGCGAGGAGGAAGACGAGCGGAAAGGCAAACACGAAATCGTTGCTGCCGGCGACCATCCCGCGGGTTGCGGGGGCAAGCCAGGCGAGCATGAGGGCCATCGCCACGCCGGCCCGTTCGCTTCCGAACATCCGACGACCGAAGACGAACCCGCCGAGCGGGGCGAGGGCGATGAACAACGGGGTCACGAGTAGGCTCGTCCGTGCCGGCGGGAGACCGAACACCAGTTGGGCCCAGCCGAGCCATACCGTCGTCCCTTGAGGATACAAGATCGACGTGGTGGCGTACGGTCGAAAGAACAGAGGGATGGTATGGTTGTGCAGGAGGAGTCCCGTATAGGTGGTCAACAGTCCGGAATCGAACGTATTGCCCGTCCCGACCGGGTCGGCCAGCGCGAGCTCGATCGCGAACAAGGCCGCCGCCGACCCGAGGACGAGCCAGTACGTCGGTCGGGCCAGCGGTCGCAAGGTTGAGATGAAAGTGGTCGACCGTCCTCTGCGACCTCGCGAGAGTACGTACGCCGCAAGTCCGACCGCTCCAACGATGGGCAACGCAAAGACCACCGGAGCGAGGAACAGACCGAACGGCACGGCGGCGAGAAGGTAGAGAACCGCCCCCCCAAGGTAGAAGTCGAGCAGGGTGCGCTGGATCGGTTCGGCCTCTCGCCAGGCCGGAATGCGCCGTGCGGCGAGGAGTCGAACGAACTCCCCGAGCACTGCGGCCGCGCCGGCCCACAGAAGCAGGCCGAGGGCCCAGGTGGCCGGGGCCGGGCCCGGAAGGCTCACATTCGCCCGAGCGGCGCGCCCCCTAAAAGACCCGTGCGCTACGGATTTACCGCCCGGACGCGCGCCGGGCTAGGGCGAACGGCGTGGGGATCGATTCTAAGGCGGGGGTCCGAGAAGGGCTGTCCAGCGTTACCCGCGGTACGCTGTTCCTGCTGATCGCGACCCTGTGTCTCGTCGGCCTGAACTTCATCTCCCGCGTCATCGTCGTTCGCAGCATTTCGACGAGCGACTGGAACGCGTTCGCATTCGGTCTGAGCCTCGCCGCCCTGCTCTCCTCGTTCGGCACGATCGGTCTGCCGAGCGCCGTTGCTCGCAGCATCCCCTACGCTAGCTCGGATGACGAGCGACGCACCATCGTGCGGGGCACGCTCATTATCGGCAGCGCTAGCGCCCTGGGGGCATCCGCACTCCTGTTCCTGCTCGCTCCCACCATCGGCTCTGCGCTGGGCTCCGCCGCGATCGGTGTGGCCCTTCGGTTTTTCCCCCTGGCCCTGGCCACGTCGATCCTCGCGTCGCTGATCGTATCGATCTTTCAGGGCTACGAGGACGTCACGCCCAACGCGGTGTTCGTCCAGATCATCAATCCGGCACTGTTCGTCGTGTTCCTCCTCGTCGCGATCGTCATTCCACCGTTCGGCATCAATTACACCGACGCGCTCGTCACGTATGCGCTCGCCAACATCGTCACCCTAGGACTCGTCGTGGTCTACGCGTGGCGCCGACTCCCCTCGCGGCTTCCCCCGGGGCCGATGGCGCCCGAAGCGCTCGGACGCCTTCTCCGGTTCGCTGCGCCGTTGTTCATCGTGGGTGTCATGGCCAGCATCACCAGCTCGGGGGACACGTTGATCCTGGGGGTCTATCACGAGACCCAAGTGGGGACGTACGCGGCCTCGCTCACCCTCGCTCGACTGCTACAGATTGGGATCGGCGCGGCGGCGTACATCTTCCTGCCGGTCGCCAGCAAGTTCCTTCGCCAGGACGATACGCGCTCGATCCAGGTCACGTACGCCACGGTCACGAAGTGGATGATCATGGTCTCGCTGCCGCTCTTTCTGCTGTTCTTCTTCCTTCCGAGCGCGTCGCTCGGGTTCGTGTACGGTTCGGGCTACACCAGCGTGACCCTGCCCCTCCAGATCGCCGTCGCCGGCGCGTTCGTCACTTCCGTTGTCGGGCCCGCGACCACCACGCAAGTGGTGTATGGCCAGACCCGCTTGTTGGCCTACAACGCTATCGCGGCGGGAGCGGCGGACCTCCTTCTGTCCTTCGCGTTGATCCCGACCTATGGCTACGTCGGTGCCGCGATCGCGTGGACGGCCGCGAACGTCATGTTCGCCACCCTGTCGCTCGTGGAGCTCATCCTGCTGTCCGGTGTCCACCCGTTCCAACGGCATTTCGTCGTTCCGTTGCTCGCCACGGCGCTACCGGTCGGGCTGGCCCTCGGAGTACTCCGGCTGAACCTGCCGTACTTCGAACTGATCGGTCTAGGTCTGGGCATCGCGGCTCTGTTCGTCGTGCTCGTGCTCGCGACCCGGAGCGTCGACGATGGGGACCGTCTGCTCCTGGAAGCGATCGAGCGGGTGGTCGGTCGTCCCCTGCCCTTGCTCCGCCGACTGGGCCGGTTTGCCCTGCGGAAGCGTGGCGAGTGACCCGGCCGACGCCGAGTGGTCCCGCGATTCGCGGACGTGGTCGACCAAAAGGAGAAGCACCCCGGCTCCGAGCAGGAAGAACACGTACTCGGCGAGCGTGTTCGCCGCGGCCGTGCTGCCGAGGGCGTCGACCGCGGCCGTGGCGACCAGGAGCACCAGGGCCGCGCCGATGGGATACCTAGGGTCGAGACCCGCCCAGACAGAGTATCCCATGTACGCCGCGAGGAGCGCCAAGAACGCTTCGACGAACGGGAACGACACACCGGCCCTCGATTCCAGAGCGGACTCCGGCTCTAAATCGTATCCCGTCCGCAGGCGCGCCGGGCGGACAATCGTGCCGGTTCACCCGTCTCGAGCCTCGCGGTGTGACCGCATCGCCTCCCTCGTCAGGTTTACATAGGCCGCACCGCATGGTACGCCGGGGAGAACAGCTCTCGGGAGTTGACTGTCGTGGGTCGTCGAGCAAGCCGCATCGTGCCACTCGCTCTCGGCCTGGCCATGCTGTCGGTCGTCATCGCGGCTGGATTGGCTCCCAACACCGGGGTCGTACAGGCCCAGACGAACTCGCCGTACAACCAATCGTCGTCCTCGGGCCTTTCGCCCTACGAGTACCTGGCGATCGCGGCGGTCATCATCATCGCCGGCCTGCTTCTCGCGCTCTTCCTGCTCAGCCGCCGTCGCCGGCCTCCCCCCACGAACGGCCCGCCGGTGATTCACCCATGGCAGGAGGGAGGCACGCCTCCCCCGGGCGGGGGGTCGCCGCCACCGCCGGGGACGGCGCCGGCCTATCTCGAGACCCCGGAGGACATGGCCCACGCTCCGCCACCGGTGGCGGTCACCGCCGGTGCCGCCGCGGCGGCGGGCGCGACCGTGCCAGCCGCGGCCGAGGGTGAACCGGATATCGACTCCCTGATGGCGGAGCTGGACAAGATCAGTGGCGAGATCCTCAAGCGCGCGCCCAAGAAGGGCAACTCCGCGGCCACCGAGGGGACGGAAGAGATCGTCGACCGCTGAGGCGGTCGTCCCTCCGCGGGCGAGGCTTAAGAGGCCCGGTGGGGTCGATACTCATGATGACACCGAGCACCGGATCCTCCGAGGAGGACCGCCTCCTGGCCGAGCTCCACCGCGCGGTGGCCGTGACGCCCGTACGCCCGCGCGAGATCGAGGTGGGCATCGCGTTGTCGATCGCACTGGGCCGCCAGCGCCCCGCCGTCGCGTGCGGGGGCTGCCAGACCCCCCTCGAGTTCGAAGGGATCCCGGCGCGAACCAACCCTCAACTTTCCACGCCGTTCCGACTCCTGTTCGACCAGTCGGGCGGGTCGTAGCGGTCCCGAGCGAGGGAGGTAGGGCCACCTGACCTTCTCCATCCTGGGAACGGTCACCCAGTTGATCGTGACCGTTATGCAGACCGCCGGGCTGCCGGGGCTGTTTGCCCTGATGGCGGTGGAGAGCTTCGGTTTGCCACCGATCCCGAGCGAGGTCATCCTACCATTCACTGGGTTCTTGATTGTCGATGGCACGTTCCCGCTCGTCGGGGCCGTAACCGTGGCGCTCGCGGGAGCCATGGTCGGTTCGTACGCGGCCTACGGGGTCGGTCGATGGTGGCGCCAGCGGATCACCGGCCTCGGAATCGGACGCCTGCGTCTCGAGCAGCGCCATCTGGACCGGGTCGATCGTTGGTTCGCGCGTCACGGGGAATCCACGGTCGGCCTCGCTCGGCTCGTGCCGGTGATCCGCAGCTACATCTCCTATCCGGCCGGCACCGCGAGGATGGAACCGGTCCGGTTCGGCGTCTACACCCTGCTCGGGTCGATCCCGTTCACGCTGGCCCTGATCTACGCGGGCATGGTGCTGCGCTCGAACTGGGATTCCGTCTCATCGTACTTCGCGGTGTTCGACTACCCGCTGATCGCCCTGGTCGTCGTGGTGGTGATCTACCTGGTCCTCCAGATCGTCGGGGTGCTCGCGCCTAGCTGGCCGCCGCGTCTAGCGCGGCGGACGCCGACCTCTGTCCCGGTCGACCAAGAGATCGGACCGCCTCCCCCCACGGTCTAGTAGGGAGCGGGACGCATCCGGTCGGCAAATTCCGGTCGCACAACGGCTCCCGAAGGTCGTCCCACGAACTCACCGTCCTCCACGATCCGCACCCCGTCCCGGTAATGCTCTCGAGGCACCACCGCTTCCCAACCTTCGAAGGCGGTCCATCCGCACGGCGCATGCAACGTCCGCGCCGAGAGAGGGCGACGGGCTGTGAAGTCCACGACGAGCAGGTTCGCCCGGTGTCCCGGTGCGATGCGACCGAGCGGCTGGCCCAACCATCGCGCGGGCCGGTCACACGCTGCGGCGACCAGCACACCTAGGTCGAGTTCCCCCGACCGAACTCGGGCCAGCAGGATCGGGAGCATCGTTTCGACGCCCGGCATCCCGCTCGGAGCTCGGTCGAAGTCGAGCTCCTTCGAATCCGACGAGTGCGGAGCGTGGTCACTGGCGAGACATGGTATCGCGCCGCTTCGGAAATCTTCCCAGAGCGCGAGGCGCGCCACTTCGGAGCGCAAGGGAGGGTTGACCTTGAACCGGGCCCCCGTTCCCGAACGCTCGGATAACAGCAGGTGATGAGGGGTCGTTTCGAACGATACGCCGGCGGCGCCGAGCCGACGGGCCACCTCGACGGTGGTCACGTGCGCTACGTGGAGTCGAAGGCGTGGGGGGGGCGGCAGGAGCCGGTCGACGCCCCGGGATTCGGCCGTCGGGGGGCGACAGCGGTTCCAATCCACCGGGTTGCGGGGAGGCACTTCCTCCCGGAACTCGAGCGGCTCCTCCGCGTGAACCGTAACGGGGAGGTCCAACCCCGCGAGACGGCGGAACAGTTCGGTCGTCTCGGCCGGTCCGGGAGCCTCCGCGATCCCAGTGGTCGGGCTCAGGTAGACCTTGAACGCGCCTGCGGTCTGGGCCAGGCGCTCGATGGCCTCCGGGCGGGTCGGGCTCGCGTACAGCAACACGTCTACCGCGGCCCGCCCGGAGACGAGACGAGCCTTGTCGGCGAGCCGCTCAGAATCCGTGATGGCCGGCGTGTTGTTCGGCATGTCGCCGACGAGCGTCACCCCCCCGAGCGCCGCGCCCAAGGTACCCGTGGCGAGATTCTCGGCCTCGTCCGGACCGCCCGGCTCGCGGAAATGGGCGTGGAGGTCGGTGGCTGCAGGGAGGATGATCCCCTCTCCCACGTCCCGGCGCGGGGCCCGGGATCGGATCCTTCCCACCGACTGTATTCGACCTTGGACGTCGATCCCGATCTCGACGGTCTGGAGGCGACCGCGGACCAGCGCCCGGCCGGCGAGTATCCACTCCGGGTCTCGCGGTGCGGAGTCCTCCTCCGATCCCGAACCCGAGGGCATCGGGTCGTGGCACGGAAGCGTACGTAAAGAAAGCGACCCCTCCCGGCAGGCCAAGCGTATTTCCCTATCCGGGCATGCGACGTCCATGGGTACCGCTCCTGCCCGCGGCCGGTGGAGCTACGCGGCAGCCGGTGTCGACGTGGCTGCTCGGTCGCACGCGCTCTCGGCCCTATTGGCCGGGGTACGGTACAGTCCCCCGCCCACCCACGGGCGACCGGTCGACCTGCCGGGCCACTATGCCGGATTGGTCCGCATTGGACGTGAGACGATCGCCGTGACGACGGACACCGTCGGCACGAAGGTGCTGTTGGCCGAGCGCATGCACCGTTGGGAAGAGGTCGGGGAGGACCTGGTCGGCGTGAACGTGAACGACCTGGCGGCCGTCGGGGCCCGACCGGCCGGCCTCGTGGACACGATTCTTTGTGCTCGGCCGGACGAGACCGCATTCGCGGGGATCGGTCGCGGCCTCGACCGGGGGCTGCGCGCAGCGCAGTGTGCGCTGCTCGGCGGAGAGACCGCGGTCGTCCCGGACATCGTCACCGGGGTCGACCTCGGGGGAACCGCGTTCGGCTTCTTCCCCCGAGGTCGTCGACCGGTCACCGGAGCGCGCATCCGGCCCGGGGATCGGATACTCGGCATTCCGTCTCGGGGCCTGCACGCGAACGGGTTCACCCTGGTCCGCCGGCTCTTGGACGAATCGCAGGTCGAGCTGGAGCGTCCCCGGCCCGGAGGCGAGCTCGCCCTCGGCAATGAGCTGCTTGCGCCGACCCGAATCTACTCCGGCATCGCCGACGCGATCGCCGATCGGCCCGAGACCCACGGCTTGGCCCACATTTCCGGTGGCGGAGTGCGGAATCTCGCGCGTCTGCATCGCCGGCTCGCGTTCGTCCTCGACGCCTGGCCCGAGCCCCCCTCACTCTTCCCGTGGGTCCAATCGCTCGGTCACCTGTCGGATGAGGAGATGTACCAGACCTTCAACATGGGGGTCGGGTTCATGGCCGTGGTCGCGCGCGAGCACCTGTCCGAGACCCGACGACGGCTCACTCGGGCGGGGGCTCCGGACTCCGTGGAGATCGGTCATGTCGAGCGAGGGTCGGGCGTCTCGCTTCCCTCGCTCGGGTTGCGATACGCCGGCTACGAGTGATCCGACGGCGGACGCCGGACCGAACTCAGTGGCAAACGATTAGGTGCCCTCCCGGCTGGGCGCGCCTCGTGGCGGTCGCCTCCGGATCCCGTACCTTACCTGTCCTGCTCTCGGTCGCCGCCGCCTTTGGCTGGGCGACCTACTACATCTTCGTCCTCTCGATCACGCCGGGGACCGCCCCATCGGCCATCCTGGTCTATCCCTTCCTTTTCGGAGGGATCGGCTACCTAGGATGGGCCGTGGCCACCGGCAACGGTCGCGCCTTCTGGGCGGTCTGGAAGGAACCCGCGGCCTACGTCCGCACCGCGCTCCTGGTCGCCATGCAGCTGTCCGTCCTGGCCGCGACCTACATCACCGGACCGGTCGATGCCTCCCTGCTCTCGTTGATCGGGGACGTCGTCGCCACCCCGATCATCGTCATCTTCGTTTTCGGAGCGCATCGGGACCAGATCCGCTCACCGTGGTTCGCGTTCGGCCTGCTGTTGAGCGTTACCGGCGGCACGATGGCGATCGCGGGCGGACAGAACCTGGCGGCCATTCCCCCGGTGGGCTGGCTGGTCGTGCCGGCGGTCCCACTCTCGGTCGCGTTCTACTTCTTGCTCACCGCGCGGGCGAACGCGCGCGCACCCGCTTCTGCGGTGGTGGGTCAGTCCATGCTCGCTTCGGGACTGGTCCTTGTCGTCCTCGCTCCGACGATTCCCGGGGGCTGGGCCGGGCTCGCTCAGGTCGGGGCGGAAGCGTGGCTCGTTCTGGTCGTGGTGGGGCTCTCGAGCTTCTTCGTCGCCCCGGTGCTGTATTTCGCGGCCATCCACCGAGCCGGTCTCGTGCTCCCGCCCATGTTGATGACGGGCATTCCCGTCTTCACGCTCCTCCTTTCCGCGGTGATCCTGCACCTCGGTCTCCCCTTGGTAGCTGTGCTGGGGATCCCGGTAGCGGTCGTCGGGGCACTGCTGACCCTGCGGGCCGAAACGGCCGGCCTCCTCGTCGGCCCGCCGGAGCCCACGGGACCGAGTGCCTGAGGGTGCGGGGTCACGGGAAGTCGGCGAGGCTCTTGGTCGTGCCCCGCCGCTTCGCCGGCTTTCCGAGTTCGCTGACGGGAGTATCGAGTGTCGCCGCGGGCCCGGGAGCCGCGGAGGTCGGCCGGTCCGCCGAGCCGAGGCGCTGCTGGTGGCTTCCTCGCAGCAGCGCCGCGGCGTCCCAGTCGAATACTTCGGTCACTCGTCCGAGGGTCTGAGCGACCCGGTCGGCGTAGTAGTCCCAGTCCGCCTCCTTGAGGAACGGGCGGCCCTCGACCCATGGCTCGATCTCCTGAGGACTCTTGCGTGAATCGGTCACGATCCAGGCGACACGCATCCCGGGAATGACGTCGTACCCCTCGGCCCGCAACTGCTTGAACACCCGAAGGAACGGCAGGGCGTCTCTCGTCGACTCGTTGTACTCGCTCTCGGAACGGACCGTGCGCGCGATGACGAATCGCTCGACGGGCACCTCCCGGTCGCGCACCGCGGCCACGAGATCCCGGGAACGCCGCACGGCGCCGTCGGTGTCCCCGCTGAGCACGAGGTCGAACACCTCGAGCAGGGCATCGGATTGATAGTCAAACGCGTCGGTCCGTCGCGTCTCATAGCCCCGGACGACCACCTCCTCCCGGGGCCAGACGCTCCGTCCGACGTACCGCTTCTTTACTCCGTGGGAGAAGAACGACTCGTAAACGGATTGGAACTCGAAGGTGGTGCCCTCATGGGTGAACCGCTTCGCGATCGCCTCCCCGAACTCCCGGCAGCCCTCGAGCGAGGCGACCGGCGAGCGAACGAACACCGAGTCCGTGTCGGAGTACACGACTTCGTGACCGTCGGCTTCGAGCTCGCGAATGATCGACGTGATCGCCTCCCGAGCGAACGAGGTGATGGCGGCCCCGATGTCCTTGTTCGTGAACCGGTAGAAGCTCGACGCGAGGACGCCGTAGAACGAGTTCATCAGCACCTTGACCGCGTTCTGGAGACCGTCGTAGTACGCGGCCAGCTCTGGGGTGCCGGCCGCCCGACCCGCTTGGCGGAAGTGGTCCCGGTCGGCCAGGAGCTCGGAGAGGATAGCCGGGATGATCCCGCGACGTACGTCCGGTGTTAGGAACCGGGCGCCGGACGGGGCGATCGTCGGGCCGTCGGGGGACAGAGTGGTGAAGCACAGGTTGCGAGAAATGATGATGGACGGGTACATCGACTTGAAGTCGAGGACCACGACCCACTGGTAGCGTCCCGGCCGGATCGCGTGGACGTACCCGCCCTCGATCGGTGCATCCCGACCGCCGAAGTGGCTAGTCGGGACGCCGACACCCTGCGCATCGGCGCGCGGGATCAGGATCGCGTCGATGAACAGCGAGGTCCTCCCGTTCATCCCCTCTTCAAGGGGCAGGTGGGCGACCGTGGCGAGGTCCGCCGCCTTGTCCACGGCCCGCAGGCGCTGGAGAATCCGCAGGGCAAGGTCCGCGTCGTGTTCGCAGTACTCCATCACCCGTTCGGCGTCCTTGGTCCACTCCGCGTCCATGTTCCGCCGGTCGACGTCGAGCTTTGAATCCCCGAGCAGGGTGCGCGCGACGAACTGCAGGGTCTCCTGCTTCGGTCGCAGTTCCCGACGGGCGGACCACCAGGCGTCCGCCACCACACGTCCCGTCACCTTCCACAGCCGCTCCCCCATCTCCCGGGGGGCGGAACGCTCGCGGCCGAACGCGAGCGGTCCCAGGCCGGTCGCTTGGGCGCGTTCGAGCATGAGGGGGAAATCGTACCCGCCGATGTTGTAGCCGGTGATGACGTCGGGGTCCTCCTCGGTGACTACGCGGACGAACTCTTCGAGGATCCGTCGTTCGTTTGGGTCCGAGATTCGGAATGTCCGACGGCCCCGATCGCCTCCCTCCACAACCCCACAGATCGTGTAGATCGTGCGTGTCCGGATCGAATTCTCGATGTCGAACGATAGGATCCGCAGGACCGGACGGAAGGGTTCGGCGGGCCGGATCTCATGTCCGTCGGACGTGACGATCCGGACGACGGTCGGGATCGTGTACCGTGCCCGCACGTCGTCCGGTTCGTCTTCCGCTTCGAACTCCAGGGTCAGTCCTAGGTGCTTGTCGTAGAGGAACCGGTGGACGAAGGGGATGTCGCAGGCCAGCACGCTGGTCTCGTCTCCGCGTCGACGATACTGGTCGCGGTACTGCGGGACCAGCCACGGCCGATGCAGCGTCACCCGGATCGCCGGGCGCTCACGGCCTCCGACCCAGGTCGTGGTGTCCTGGACTGCTACGATCTCGGAATCCGCGGACAGTTTCTGGCGGACCTCGGCGGTCGGGTCGGTGATCATGAAGTAGGGTCGAAAGCCGTAGTACCGGGCGACCAGCGGAGTGCCGTCCCGAGTTCGACCGAAGAGCTCGACCACGACCCCGTCGTCGCGAGCTTGGTACGATCCTTCCAGCAGGAACAGCTCGACCGTGCGCACGTCGCGAGCACCGCCCCGCTTGTTAAAGGACTTTAGGCGCCGCGACTCGAGAGCCAGGCTCCGAGCGCGCGCACGTCGTGGTCCCAGCGCTCGGCCCACCGCCGAGAGCGCAGCGCGGCCGCCGGGTGCAGCAGTGGAAACACGACCCCGGAGCCGGTCCGCAGCGGTCGGCCCGCCACTTCGAGCATCGGGGGCGCGTGCGCCTCGAACGCCCTCAGGGCCGACGCTCCGAGGGGGACGAGCACCTCCGGACGGAGCAAGGCAAGCTGTCGGTCCAGGTACGGTCGACAGGTTCGAGCGGCTGCTCGGTCGAACCGATTTCCGGGGGGCCGACACTTTAAGACGTTCAGCACCCCGACCGCTCGCTCGGGAAGGCCGAGCCGCTCGATGGCGGCGTCCAGTCGGTCGCCGGATCGACCGACGAACGGTACTCCGGTTCGGTCCTCCGCCGCGCCGGGCGCCTCGCCCACGAACACCACGCGCGGTGAGAGACTACCGCGATACACGACGGCCTGAGTGCGCGTACGACCCAGCGGACAGCGCTGGCAGCGACGAATCTCGGTCGAGAGTGCTTCCCACGCTTCCATCCGGGGGTCTCGGTCCGGTCGTGCCGCTCCCGTTCGCTGGGACAGCGACCGGGCCATAGATTCTCCGCGCATGCTCTGTCCGGTCCACTCGGCGTGCCGCCGAGAGCGCGACGCGGGACGGACCTTAAATAGGGATACCCTGTGGCTCGGCCCCTTCGCCACCATGAGCCCTCCGTCCGGACTAAACACTGCGGGCCGGCTGGCCACCCTCCGTCAGCGGCGACGCTGGTCGGACCGGTACTACAAGCGACGTACCCTGCACCTCAAGGAGCGCTCCGACCCCCTAGAAGGAGCGCCGCAAGCCCGCGGGATCGTGATCGAGAAGGTCGGGGTCGAGGCCAAGCAGCCGAATTCCGCCATTCGCAAGTGCATCAAGGTCCAATTGATCAAGAACGGCCGCCAGGTCACCGCCTTTGCCGTCGGTGACGGAGCCATCAACTTCATCGACGAACATGACGAGGTCCTCGTCGAGGGAATCGGGGGCCGCATGGGTCGGTCCTACGGCGATATCCCCGGGGTCCGTTACAAGGTGATCCAGGTGAACAACGTTTCCCTGGACGAGCTCGTGCGCGGTCGCAAGGAGAAGCCGACCCGATGAGCGGAACTCCCGAGGGGGTCCTCCCACCCGAGACCACGGGTGATGACGCGGGTCCGGTCGTCCAGCGGCCCCAGCCGCCTCCTCCCCCGCCGTTCTCCATTCCGCCGCTCTTCGGCAAGTATCCCTTTGAGGGCGTCGAAGTGCATGACCCCGGTCTTCTGCCCTACCTCTATCTGCACCCCGTGTACTCTCCGCACACCGAAGGCCGCCTGTGCGGCAAGCCGTTCCTCAAGACCCGCATGCACCTGGTGGAGCGCCTCGCCAACCACCTGATGAAAGGCGGGAAGTTCACCGGCAAGAAATCGAAGGCCCTCGGAACCATCCGCAAGGCGTTCGACGAGCTCGCCAAAAAGGACGGGAAGAACCCACTCCAGCTCCTGGTCGACGCCGTCGAGAACGCGGCCCCCCGGGAAGAGGTCACTCGCTTGCAGTTCGGCGGCATCTCGGTCCCGCGCGCCGTGGATGCGTCACCGGCCCGTCGGCTCAATGTGGCGATTCGCAACCTCGCGCTGGGTGCGATCCAGGCCTCCCACAAGTCCACCAAGCCCATTCATTCATGTCTAGCGGACGAGATCCGCCTCGCCGCGAAGGGAGACCTGACCTCCTTCGCCGTCGGGCGGAAGGAAGAGGTCGAGCGCGTCGCGCAGTCGGCGCGCTGACGCCCGGAAGGAGAGTCCATGACCCACATCCGAGCCGAGCTGGCGAAGGCCATTCCCGAGATGATGCGGAACGTCGATCGCATCCGTAACATCGGGATCGTCGCCCACATTCACCACGGCAAGACCACCCTGTCCGACAACCTGCTGGCCGCCGCGGGCATGATCTCTACCGAGCTCGCCGGCAAGCAGCTCTACCTCAACTTCGACGAGCAGGAGCAAGCGCGCCTCTTGACGATCAACAACGCCGACGTGACGATCGTCCACGAGTTCGAGAAAGAGAATTATCTGATCAACCTCATCGACACCCCCGGCCACGTCGACTTCGGCGGCGATGTCACCCGCGCGATGCGGGCCGTGGACGGGGCGATCGTCGTCGTGTGCGCGGTAGAAGGCGTGATGGCCCAGACGGAGACGGTGCTGCGCCAGGCGCTCCGGGAGAAGGTCAAACCGACCCTGTTCATCAACAAGGTCGACCGCGCGATCAAAGAGTTGAAGCTCACTCCGGACTCGCTGCAGAAGCGGTTCGCGGCGATCATCAGCGAGGTCAACGAGCTCATCCGGAAGATGGCTCCCGAGGAGTTCGTCGATGCCTGGAGCGTGGACCCTCGGAACGGTTCGGTCGCCTTCGGTTCGGGCTACGAGAATTGGGCGATCAGCGTCCCCTACATGCAACGCACGGGGGTCAAGTTCCCCGACATCATCGACTTCGTGTCGACCGGACGATCGAAGGAGATCGCCCAACGCGCGAAGATCAACGACGTGATCTTCGACATGGTCGTGCGTCATCTGCCGAGCCCGCACGTCGCCCAGCGCTACCGGATCCCGAACATCTGGAAGGGCGACACGACGTCGGCCGTCGGCATCGCCATGGCCAACACCGACACGAACGGACCCACCTCGTTCATGGTCACGGACATCACGATGGACCCGAGCGCCGGCGAGATCGCCACGGGCCGGGTCTTCTCCGGACGAATCCAGAAAGGCATGGAGCTCAGCATTGT
>Ga0310037_10000661_pt1 | contig 20782 bp, 19 predicted proteins | sample Sb_taG_11_FD_200239 | JGI IMG/M metagenome (GOLD analysis project Ga0310037, IMG submission 200239) | Peat soil microbial communities from Weissenstadt, Germany - Sb_50d_3_AS metaG (v2) (version 2) | ecosystem: Environmental > Terrestrial > Soil > Wetlands > Peat | place: Germany: Weissenstadt...
GATGAGCAGCTCACGCAGCCGCGGCGCGGTGTAGATATCGATCTCGCCCTCGACGGTGACGACCTCGATGCCGTCTTTGCTGTAGTGACCCAGCTTCAGATCCACAAGTCTGTGACTTTCGGAGCGATGTGGCGCTGATTCTGCAGCGGTTTGTGGCGCGGTGCTCAGGCTGCGGCGGGTTGGCCGGTGCGGATGTTGCGGTACACCGTCATCGGACTGACCGCGCAGGAACTGGCGATCTCGGCCATGGTGAACTGCCTGGAGTCGTACATCCGCTGGGCTTTGTCGATCAGCTCTGGCGTCATCTTGGGTTTCCGGCCGCCCTTGCGCCCGCGCGCCCGGGCCGCCTCGAGGCCGGCGTTCGTGCGCTCGGCGATGAGCGCGGCCTCGTATTCGGCCATGAGGGCGAACATCCCGAACACCAGCTTGCCGTGGGCGGTGGTGGTGTCCACGATGCCGTTGGTCAGTGACCGTACTCCGACTCCGCGGGACTCCAGGCCCGTCACGATGTCGATCAGGTCCCGCAGGTTCCGGCCGAGCCGGTCGATCTTCCAGATGATCAGGGTGTCGCCCGGGCGCAGGTCCTCGAGGCACAGCTTCCACTTGGGCCGGTCGGCCTTGGTACCGGTGGCGATGTCTTTGTAGATCTTCAGGCAGCCCTCGGCCTCCAGGGCGTCGAGCTGCAGTTGCGGATCCTGGTCGGCGGTGCTCACTCGGGCGTACCCGATCTTGTGTGCCATGCCGGGACTCTATCGAAACTCTTCGGTCGGCATCGTTGCGTTAGCTTGATTTTGGGGTGGGATTTTGTTGTTCTGTCGCCTGCGGCGATGATCTGGACGGCGACGGTGGACCGGGTCTATCGCAGACGACCGTTTGCGGTAGACCTCCGGCATTCCTCGTGAGTACGCACCACACGCTCTTCATACGACCAGCCCGGCCCGACTGCTGCAGGGCGCTGCGGAGGTTGTCCAGCGCCACGGCTTCGCGGTGCCGGTCGCCGAGCTCTCGGCAGATGGCAAGGTCCTGCTGGTGGGCGGTGATGGTCTCGTCGAACCGCTGCACCTCCCGCAGGTTGACTGCTGCTGCGCCGTATCGGGTTGGGACCCGGCCGCTAGCCGAGCTAGGGCCGGCTTCGCCGGCCCTAGCTCGGCTAGGGCTGCTCGCCGGGTGCGGGAGCCGGCGTTGGTGCGGCTGGCAGCGTATCTGGGGGGTGGCTGTCTGGCTGGCTGGCGGGCTGGTCGTGGGGGTGTGCTGGTTGCGGGTTGTGTGGTTCGCGGGTGAGCAGGTTGACGCGGTCGCCGGGGGCGAGGGTGATGCCGGGGTCGGGGTCGCGGAGGGTGTGGTTGTCCAGGACCGTGACCGGGGTCCAGCCGGGCGGCCAGGTGGTGTCGCCGAGTGCCTGGCCGGCGGCCGGCGAGCCGGCCGGGATAGTGATCTCCAGGATCTGGTAGCCGCCCAGCGGAGCCGGCGCCTGGCCGGGATCATCGTGCGGGCCGTGGGGGCCCGGTCCGGCGGGCTGTGGCTGCGTGGTGCCGGCCTGGGCGGCGCGGATGTGGCGGGCGACGGCTTGCAGCACGTTCTGGGTGGTGATCCAGCCCTGCAGGTGCTGGCCGTCATCGGCGATGACCGGCAGCCCGTCGCGTCCGTAGAGCTCGAGCTGGCGCAGGGCCTGGGTGAGGGACTCGGTGGCGAACAGCACCTGCGGATCGTGCTGATGGGTGACCGGCCCCGGCAGGGACGCGCGGCTCGGGCCGTCCGGCAGGCCGGAGGGCCCGGTTCCGGCGGGCAGCGGCACCGGGAAGGGGCGCATGGCGTCGGCGGCGGTCAGGTCCTCGAACGGGTCGGCTGACGGGGTGCGGTCGATGTCGATGCCGCGGCGCAGCAGCTTGGTGGTGTAGATGGTGCCGTAGCTCAAGGCGCGGGAGGTGGCGGTGGCGATGGCGATGGCGAGCAGGACTGGCAGAGTGAGGGTGAAGTCGCCGGTCATCTCCACCACGCTGGCCACCGAGGTCAGCGGCGCCCGCGCCGCGGACGCGAACACCGCGCCCATCGCGACGACCGCGTACAGGGCGGGCTGCCCGGCCGCCGGGCCGATCAGGTGGCCGGCGATCTCGCCGAAGGCCATGCCGGAGGTGGCGCCGATGAACAGCGACGGGGCGAACACCCCGCCCGATCCGCCGATGCCGATGGTCAGGCTGCACGCGATGATCTTCCCCGCCGCCAGCACGATCAGGAACCACAGGGCGTAGCTGCCGCCCACCGCCTGGTACAGGACCGGGTAACCGACCCCGTACATCTGCGGCAGGGCGAGCAGCAGCAGCCCGAGCGCGATCCCGCCGGCGGCGGGCCGGGCCCATTCCGGGCGGTTTCCCCACACCTTGTCGCACAGGTCCTCGGTCGCGTACAGGATCTTCGCGAACGCCAGCCCGAGCAGCGCCGCCACCACCGCCAGGGCCGCCACCAGCAGGTAGCTGGTCAGGTGATGCAGCGCGATCCCCGGCGGCAGCCCGGACAGGAACGGGGCGCTGCCCAGGAACTGGCGGCTGACCAGGTCGGCGACCATCGCCGACAGCATCACGGTGAAGATCGCCTCGATGGAGAACTCCCGCAAGATGATCTCCACACCGAAGAACACCCCGGTGATCGGGGCGTTGAACGTGGCGGCGATCCCGCCGGCCGCGCCGCAGGCGACCAGGATCCGCAGCCGGCTCTCCGGCATCTTCACCCACTGGCCCAGGCTGGAGGCCAGCGCGGAGCCGATCTGCACGATCGGGCCCTCCCGGCCGACCGACCCGCCGGCCCCGATGCAGATGGCGGAGGCGACCGACTTCACGGCGGCGACCTGCGGCCGGATCCGGCCGCCTTCCCCGGCGACGGCGATCATCACCTCGGGCACGCCGTGCCCGCGGGCCTCGCGGGCGTACCGGTAGATCAGCGGCCCGTAGATCAGCCCGCCGATCACCGGGATCATCACGAAGAACCCCAGGCCGAGCCCGGGGAAGTGAGCGCTGGGGACGCGGCCCTGCTGGCCGAACTGGACGTGGCCGGTGGCCAGCCAGGTGAAGAAGTAGATCAGGGACCGGAACGCCACCGCGCCCAGCCCCGACCCGGCGCCTACCACCAGCGCGATCGTGAACAGCCCGCCCCGGGAGGCCCGCAGCCACCCGCTCGCCCGCCCGGCCCACCGCACCGCTCCGGCCGGCCTGCCCGCCGCCGTCTCGCCTGTCATGGTCGTCCCTGGATGCTGCCCGAGCGCGCCGGCTCCCGCTTCACCCCGGCCGGCGGCGGCGGCGCCGGCGGGGGATCGGCGGGCCACTGGCTGTCAGGGATCTCCCCGGCCGCCGCCGCGAACGCCGCGAGCGCGCTGGCCACGGCCGACTGCTGCCGGGCCGGGAGCCTGCCCAAGATACCGGCGATCAGCGCCCGCCGGCGGGCGGTCGCCTGGTCCACCACCTCCCGCCCGGCAGCGGTGACCGAGACCTGCACCGCGCGGCGGTCGGCACGGGCGCGGTGCCGCCGGATCAGGCCCTTGCGCAGCAGCCGGTCACACATCCGGCCCGCGGTGGACGGCGTGACATCCAGCGCCGCGGCCAGGTCGGTCATCCGCTGCGGCCCCCGGGAGGCGAGCACCACCAGCGCCCGGTACTGGGCGATCGTGGTGTCCTCCGCCGCGGCGCCCAGCGACTGGGTGGCCACCGCGACCAGGGTCCGGCTCGCGGTCAGCACCGCGTCCACCGCGGCCTCGTCCGCCACCTGCTCCGACACGCTCGGTGCACCCCAATTTAGTTGCTTAATGCAATGATTGTATGATGACTCTATCAGCTACTGCACCTTTGGTCGGCGCACCGGACAGCCCAGGGGTGCGTGTCCAGGTCAGGAGGGCCGGCAGCGATGTCAGCGGCGGTCGCGGCGGCGGCCTTCCTAGCCGGGGCGGTCATCAGCCTGGCGGTGAGCTGGCTGCTGGTCACCCGGCTGGAGCGGGTCGGGGAGCGCCTGGGCCTGTCCGAGGCCCTGCTCGGCCTGGTGGCGGCGCTCGCGGCGGACGCGCCCGAGGTGACCGCGGCCGTCACCGCGATGGCCGGCCACCAGCAGCGGCTCGGCGCCGGGGTCGTCATCGGGTCCAACGTCTTCAACCTGGCCGCCCTGCTCGGCCTGGGCGCGGTTGTCGCGGGACGCATCCGGCTGCACCGCAGGGTCGTGGTCCTGGGCGGGGCGGTGGCGATGTGGGTGGCTGCCGGGTGCCTGGCCGTAGTGCTCGGCCTGGTGCCGCCCGTCGTCGGCCTGGTGGCGGCGTCCGGGGCCGTAGCGGCCTACGCGATCGTGCTGGGCGTCGGCGAGCAGGGTCTAGGTCGGCTTCCGCTGGCCCGGGCGTGGATCAGCTGGCTGCGGTCGGCGGTGGCCGAGGAGGAACAGGAACTCCAGACGGCGATCCGGCCGCAGCGCGGACGACGGCAAGACGCCGCCGTGGCCGCCGGGTCGCTGCTCGTCGTCGTCGCCGCCAGCGTGATGATGGAGCGGGCCGCATCAGCGCTCGGCAGCCGGTTCGCGGTACCGGAGATCGTGGTCGGCGCCCTGGTCCTGGCGGCGGTGACCAGCTTGCCCAACGCGGTCGCCGCCGTCTGGCTGGCTGCCCGCGGCCGCGGCGCCGCGACCCTGAGCACCGCCCTGAACAGCAACGCGCTCAACACCACCATCGGCCTGTTGCTCCCCGCCGCCGTGATCGGCCTGGGCCGGCCCGACGACCAGAGCACACTCATCGCCGCGTGGTATTTCGGGCTCACCGCCGTCGTGCTGGCGTTCGCCTACCGCGACCGCGGGATACGCCGGGCGGTCGGCATCGTGGTCATCGCCGCCTACCTCCTCTTCGCCGCGTCCCTGCTCGCATCGGCCTACACGCAGCTGCCTAAGCCGCAGATCGCGACCGTGGCCGGGCTAACAGCCGCCGTCGCCTTCGCTGCCCTGCTCGTACCCCGGCGCCGCCATGCAGGTGACCCCGAGGCCCGGCCGACACCTGGGCTGGCATCCGGTTCAGGCGACAGGGACCAGCGCCGGCCCGGCTCGCCGCAGGTATCAGGCCATGGCCGCGTCCAGGAACGCGGGCGTGCCTGGGCACCCTGGCGGCATCAGTCCCCGGCCAGACGGGAATCCCTGCTGCCCGGCTGGCCGGTCAGGCGGATGTGGACCATCGGACTGGCGCTGACCGCCATGGCCGCCGCCGCCGACGCCGCCCTGGGTGCCCGCGTCGTGCTCATAGGGCTGCTCATCATCGGGCCCTGCAGCGTCCTCCTGACAGGGCGGTGGGTGCCGACCGGGATCACCGGACTGTGGGCAACCGGCCTGGCTGTGGTCCTCGGCATTCCCGACCGCATCTGGGGTACCAGCACCCACCTGGCCTTCCTCGCTGCGGTGGCCGCGGTGGCACTGGCTAACACGGCCGCCGCCGTCATCATCGAGGCCCGCGGGCCCCTGCGCCCGCGCTGAAGCCCGCTCACCACGCTGCGCGCGGTGACGAGCGACACGGTCGTTCTCATCTGCCACCATCTTGCCGAGACGGCTAGGGCTGGTATCCGTGCTGGTCGACGATCGGCCTCACCCTGCCGGCCCACGACTTCACCGACACCGAAGCCCTCGCTGCCGTCCACCGGATCACCACCGGCAACTTCGGCCTCGTCCATTGGCTCTTCACGAAGATTAACCGCGTCCTGGAGATCAACGGACTGCGGACCATAAGCAAGAAAGTCGTCGAGACCGCTCGCGAGTCCCGTCATCGGAACAGTCTGACCCCCACGACAGATAGCGCTGAAAATTCGGCGCCAGATAGCTCCGAAAGTCACAGCCAGGTCACAGTGTCGGGAAACAATGTCGGGAAAACTACGTCGCCTAACTAGGCGCTCCCGACCGTTTGCGCTACAGCCAGGGCCATGCCAGCGACCCGGCTCATCACCGCGGCCAGGTACCGGCGCGGGCGGCCCCGGCCCGGTCGGCCGTACGTGCTGTCCGCCCGGCCGTCCGGGCCCGCGTGATGGCGAAGATCGGGTACGCGCGGGTGTCCACCCGTAGCCAGAACGACGACAGCCAGGTGGATGACCTGGCCGCCTACGGGTGCGAGAAGATCTTCACCGACACCGCCTCCGGCAAGAACGCCGCCCGCCCCGAGCTCGACAAGGCCCTGGCCTGCCTGCGCGAAAGCGACGTGCTCGTCATCACCCGGCTGTCCCGCGCCATGCGGTCGCTGAAGCATCTCCTGGCGCTGGCCGAGGAGCTGCGCGAGCGCGGCGTCGGCCTGGTCGTCCTGCGCCAGCAGATCGACACCACGACGCCGACCGGGCGGCTGGCCTTTCACATCCTCGGCGCGATCGATGAGTTCCAGCGCGAGCTGATCGTGGAGGGCACCCGCGAGGGCCTCGATGCCGCCCGGGCCCGGGGGCGCGCCGGCGGCCGCAAGCCCAAGCTGAACAGCCGGCAGGCCGCCACGGTGCGCCGCATGTACCAAGCTGCCGGCCCGGACGGCAAGCGGCAGCACACCGTCGCCGAGATCGCCGAGGCCGTCGGCGTGCACCGCACCACCGTGTACGACTACCTCAAGAAAGAGGCCTGACATGGCCGCCGGCCCGCAGGACGCGCCCCGGCACGCCGGCCACGTCGTCCGCCGCATGCTGCTCCGCCGGAACATCGCCATCGACGCGGAGACCGCGCAGCTCGTCGCCGCCGCCGTCCAGGCGGCGCTCAAAGCTGACACGCCCGCCCGGCCGCCGCGGCGACGTCGGCGTGTTCCCGCCGCCGACTGCCAGCCGCTGTTCTGACATGGCACCGGCTATCCGGCTCGTTTGGGCCTGGTGACACGTCTGTTAACGGCACCCCTATGTTCTGGGCGTGCCGGTTGAGTTCCTGACCGATGAGGAAGCGGCCCGGTATGGCCGTTAGGGTGAGCGGCTGTCCCGGCTGGTGCTGGCGAAGCTGGTCTTCCTCGATGACTACGTCAAGGTGCTGATCGGCCGGCACCGTGGCCCGCACATGATGCTCGGGTTCGCCTTGCAGCTGGTGAGCGTGCGGCGTGCTGACGCGCACCGGCTCCGCCGGCTGACGAACCTGGGCGCTCACGTTTGCGAAGGTCCTGGTGATCCGGACCTTTGGTCCTGGCTTCGGACCAGCCGCCTGCGGGAAGTGAACGGGCAGGGGCCAGCGGAGGCAGCGCGTGAATCAGGCCACGGAGCCCGCGGAGGTGCACGACGGGCTAGCGATCTACCGGCGGGGCGATGGGCCGCCGCTGCTGATGTTCCCTTACCCGCACGCATCGGGTGGCGGCCCGATGATCGACGGCGCGCTTGCTTCCCTCGCGGTGGGGTGCGGCTTCCAGGTCTGTACCTTCGACCCGCCGGGCCAGTACCGGTCCACCCGTGCCAGCCGGGTCACCCTCGGCGAGATCCTGGACTGTGCCGCCGAAACGCTCGATGTCCTCGGGCTGTCCGGGCCGGCCGACGTGGCCGGCCACAGCATGTCGGCCCTGTGCGCGTTCTGCTTCGCTCTCGCCCACCCCGGCCGGGTCGCCCGGCTGGTGCTCATCGGAACGCCGCCCGGCAGCGGCCTGGCGATCGTCCGCTACCGTGCCATGCCCTTCCACTGGCCGCCCTGGCATCCCGACCTGTGGCGCATGCTCCTCTGGGGGAACCTGCTCGCCCGGGGACGGGGCAGCCTGGCGACGCACAAGAAACTGGACCTGCTGCAGGACCGGGCCAACTTCGTCGACCAGTCCTTCGTGTCCCCGATCATAATCGAGCCCGGTGACCGGCACCGCCCGCCACCGCCGCGGGACCGGTGGTGGCTCGCCATCCGCAAGGCGCGCCTGGTGCCCCACGCCAGCGAACTGCGATGCCCGGCCCTGCTCATCGTCGGGCGGCACGACCCGCAGACGCCGGTCCGCGTCAGCAGGGCGCTGCATACGCGGATCGGCGGCTCCCAGCTGGTGATCTTCGAGCGCAGCGGCCACTCGCCATTTATTGAAGAACCCGAACGCTTCGCCCAGGTCCTGACCGGATTCCTGCGCTAGCCAGGTCAGCTGCACCGCGTTCCCGCGATCTGTCAGTCCGGCTCAAGATCCAGGGCATCGACGACGCGCTCATCCAGCCCTGCAGCGGCCACGCCACCCGCCAGTCCCCGGATCGCTGCCTTAACTTGCGCTGAAGCCACGACGTTTGGCCCGTGCATGCCGGGCCTTTCGGCTCTAGGCGCCCGTCATTGACGCCATACAGCATGAACATCGTCTGCGAGGTGATCGAGGGAGCTGGACCGAACGGAGTGCCGGGGAGATCCGGAGCCGGGAGGAAAGGCTGAGAGGCCTGACAGCTGAGAGGCTGAACGGCGACCCCCAGGGACCTGATCCGGGCAATACCGGCGAAGGGAGACCGCCCCGCAGGCAAATTTTTTCGGGGCCAGGCGGTCATTGGTCATGGCCCCGGCTGTACCGGAAGAGAACCTGGTACGGGGCGCCGGGCCAGGGCGGCTGCCGTACCGGGGGTGGTTCCGTACGGTCATTTATGGAACGCATGTTGCGGAACGACTTCTGGAACGCCCTGCGGGGGGTGCCGGGACCCGGCAGGGTGTTCCGGGGGAGCCGTTCCAGATCCAAGGTTGCGGAACCGTGACCATTCGCCGGCGTCGGCGGTGTTGATCGGCAGCGGATTCGGCGAGAGGTCTCACACCCCGAAATCTCGTGCCGGACGGCGCAAGGTCGCGTTCCCCGTCGATCTCGTATCCGAATTGCGCTGGCATCTCGACCGGTTCTCCGAACCCGGCCCGCGCGGCCTGGTCTTCGTCGGCCCCAAAGGCGCATCACTGCGCCGGTCCAACTTCCGCTTGTCTGGGGTAAGGCATGCGTCGCAGCAGGCGTGCCCGCCTGCACTTCCACGATTAAGCCGACCTCAGACACACCGGGGGAACGCTCGCCGCCGCCACGGGCGCGACCCTCAAGGAACTGATGGCCCGGCTCGGGCACTCCAGCCCCCGCGCGGCCATAATCTGCCAGAACACGCCACCCGTGATCGTGATCAAGTGATCGCCGAAGCACTCGGCGGCCTGGCCCGCCAGGCCCGCGAGGGTCAGGCCAAGAACACACGCGATGCGTGACATGTGGCCCGTGTGTGGCCCGCGTCCCGGTTCCGGCTCAGGTGACGTACCGCGTCCATGCGCTCTACCTGGGCCGGAACATGGGAGCGGGCGACGGGAATCGAACCCGCATGACCAGCTTGGAAGATCGGTGGGGTCACCCGTTGGCCGAGCAGCCAAGCTTCCTAACAGGCCAAACACCATCGAACAGGCCGTGAGTGACCGTACTTATCCGCTCGTCCGCGTGGCATCTGGCCCGTGTGTGGCCCGCCATGGAGTGCGCCGATCAGCCGCCCGTCTTGACGCTTGCTCTGGCCCCTGCCCACAATTGCCCCATAGATAGGTGGGGGAATGCGCGGCGAGACTGGCTGCCGGGCTTGGTGCCCGCGAGTCGGCCTCACGTCCCGGTGCCTGAGCTAGGAACCGGCTGCCGCCCACCGAGACCACGAGGGGGAAATCATGGCCGAGCATCCTAACGTCGCTCGCATCAGGGACGGGTACGCCGCCTTCGCCAAGGGTGACTTTGCCGCTCTCACTGACCTGCTCGCCGAAGACCTGGTGTGGCACCAGGGCGGGCGCAATCAGCTAGCTGGCGACTACCGTGGCCGGGAGGCCGTCTTCGGGTACTTCGCTAAGCTCATGGAGGTCACCGAGGGATCTTTCCACGTCGACGTCCACGCGGTCCTGGCGGATGACGAGCACGGCGTCGCGCTGACGGTCGCCACGGCCAGCCGGGGCGGCCGGAGCATGACGGCCAACGATGCGGACGTCATGCACCTGCGCGACGGCAAGGTGACCGAATTCTGGACCTCCTCCACCGACCCGTACGCCTTCGATGAACTCATAGGCTGACCGGGCATCAATCTCACAGGCCGGTCAAGCGCAGCCACAACAGGCCTTCGATCTCGTCGGCATCCCTAGGGGTCCCGGTAGTACTGGCGGAAAACCCAACGGATATAGCTCTTACCTGCGCGAGTGCAGAGCGGCCACCCGGTCGGCGAGGTAGGCGTCGATCCGCCCGGCAGCCGGGACGGGGGAGGGCCAGGACTCTGTGCTGTAGGGGAAACGACTGTTACCCCGACACGGCCGCGCGGCGCGGCGCCGCACGGCGCCCGCCCAGGTCGCACAGGTTCCGCCGGGCGGGGGCCGGCGGCTGTGATCGCTAGCGGGCGCCGGCCGGGTGTTCAGCGGAGCCTGTCGAGACCGTCCAGGAGCAGGTCCAGCGCGAACTCGAATTCGAACTGATCATCACAGCCCTGGCCGACGACGGACGCTTCGTCGTGGAATACCGCCTGGGTCATTTCGGCGATGTGCGGGTATCTGCCTTTCATCTGGCGGACTAGCATCTCCCGCGTCTGCGGGTCGAGGCCCTGCGAGTCGTCGAACATTTCCTGGGTGAACCCGTACAGGCGGCTTCCCAGGGCATGCAGGGCATGGTGGGTGAGGTCGGCGGAGAAGCCGCCGGCCCGGAACATCCCGATCATCGAGTCGATATAGGCCAGCATCACCGGCGACGGATCCGCTCGCGACTCGATGGCCCCGGACGCCCAGGGGTGGCGCTGGAGCGATCGCCGGGCCGAGAGGATCCGCTGCCGGATCGCGCTCTTCCAGCTGGCGCCGCCGGCAGGCGGGTCGACCTCGCCGATCACGATATCGACCATGCCGTCCAGGAGCTCCTCCTTGCTAGCCACGTGCTTGTAGAGCGCCATCGGGACCACTCCGAGCCCATCGGCCAGCTTGCGCATGCTCAGGGCTTCGATGCCGGCCTCGTCGGCCAGGGCCACGGCGGCGCGCAGCACGCGATCCCTGTTAAGGCGGGCCCGGCGCGGTCCCTCCATCGGCTGAGCCATCTAGACCGGCCTTCCCTGTGACTGGCCACTGACTTCGCGTCTCACCTTGACAAGCGTACGCCGTACACCTAGGCTCCCAAGTGGGTGTACGGCGTACACCTTCTCGCGGCCGGAACCGGGCCGCGGCCAGCCAGAGACTAGGAAGGGAATCGTGATGGCCCCAGATCGACGAGCGGCGCTGACCGCAGGCGTGCTGTTCATAGTCGCGACCGCCGCGACCCTGCTGAGCAGCGCGGTCGAGCGCCCCGTCCTCACCGGAACGGACTACCTCACCAGGATCGCCGAGAACACGAGCCGGGTGTCTGCGGGCGGGCTGCTGGAACTCGTCGCGGCCGGCGCGAGCGCGGGCATAGCCATCTCGCTGTATCCGGTCTTGCGGAAGCGCAGCCAGGGCCTGGCTCTGGGGGCGGTCGTCTTCAGGGCCCTGGAGGCCGTCATGTACACGGTCGGTGCGGTCATCACGCTATCGCTGCCGAACGTCGCCCGGCAGTACGCGCAGGCAACCGCCCTTAGCCACGGCGGGATCCGGGCGATCGGCGACGCTCTCACCGGCGTGCGCCAGGACGCGATCCTGGCGGGCGTGTTCGCCTTCATCCTGGGCGCCCTGATGTACTCCTACGTTCTCTACCGCTCGCGCCTGGTCCCGCGCTGGCTGTCGGGCTGGGGCATCGCGGCCGAGGTCCCGATCCTCATCGCCTGCCTGTCGGCCGCGTTCAGCCACACCCCCGTGACCTCCTACACGATCCTGATTCTTCCCATCGCCGTGCAGGAGATGGTCCTGGCGGCCTGGCTGATATTCCGGGGATTCAGCCCGGGCGCTGCGGATCGCGCGGCCGAGCTCGCGGAAGGCCCGGTAGAGGCGGTTCTTGCGGGAGTGGTTGCCCAGCCGGCGCAGCAGCGTGACTGACGACATCCGGTTCTCCCGGATGGAGATCGCGGTGCTCCTGCTCGCCATCGCACGCACAGCGCGGAAATGGCCACGGCAACCCCTTGCCTCCTAACCGCCGGCCGGTATTACAAACGACGCAGCTTGCCACGCCCAGAAAGGCCTCCAATGATCACCATCGAATCGCTCACCAAGACTTACGGCTCGTCCACCGCCGTTGACCATGTGACCTTCCAGGCCCGCCCGGGGCGCGTGACCGGGTTCTTGGGCCCCAATGGTGCCGGAAAGTCGACCACCATGCGGATCCTGGTCGGTCTGACACCGGCCACGTCTGGAACCGCGACCATCTCCGGTCGGGCCTATGCAGACCTGCCCAACCCCGGGCGCGAGGTCGGGCTGCTGCTTGACGCGTCCGCGCAACACGCCGGACGCACCGGCCGAGAAACCCTCACCATCGCCCAGCGCTTCATGGGTCTACCGCAGCAGCGTGTCGAGGAAGTGCTGGACCTGGTCAGCCTCACACCGCAGGAGGCGTCCCGCAGGGTCCGTGACTACTCGCTGGGCATGCGGCAGCGGCTGGGCCTTGCCACCGCCCTCCTGGGTGAACCTGAAGTCCTGATCCTCGACGAACCCGCCAACGGGCTCGACCCTTCCGGCATCCGCTGGATGCGCGGCCTCCTGCGCGACCACGCCGACCGCGGGGGCACCGTTCTGCTCTCCTCGCACCTGCTGCGCGAGATCGAGGTGGTCGCAGACGACCTTGTGCTCATCGGCAACGGACGGGTCGTCGCACAAGGCGCCAAGAGCGAAATGCTCCGGTCCACGGGGTCGCTGGTGCGCACAAGCGAGCGCGACCGCGTGGCCGCGGCCCTGACAGCGTCCGGCATCTCGTCCTCAGCTGTCGGCACCGATGGGCTGCTGGCTCACGCCGACGCCGAGCAGGTCGGGAAGGTCGTGTTTGCCGCCGGCGTACAGGTAACCGAGCTTCGTCCGGCCGACAGCGGCGGCCTGGAGGACATCTTCCTAGAACTCACCGCACAGACACAGCGCGAAGACCCGAGCCACAGCGCACCAGTAGGAGCCACGTCATGACCACCCTTAAGACCCGCGACAAGACAGCGCCGGAGAGGTCCGCCCTCCGGGCGGAGGCTGTTCACCACGCAGTGCCCCTGCATCGGATCGTCACCATCGAGCTGCGGAAGATGTTCGATACTCGCGCTGGGTACTGGCTCATGGCCAGCATCGGCGTCGCAGCCCTACTGGCTACCGGTGGCGTTGCCCTGTTCGCCAGCGACACTCAATCGACCTACGCCAACTTCACGAAGGCAATCGGGTTCCCGATCGCGGCGATCTTGCCCATCGTCGCCATTCTCTCGGTGACCAGCGAATGGAGCCAACGCAGCGGGCTCACGACCTTCACCCTCGTGCCGGGCCGTCACCGGGTGATCCTGGCCAAGGCCATCGCATCTGCCAGCGTCGGAGTCGTCTCGATCCTTCTCGCGTTCGGGGTCGGCGCTGTCGGCAACCTCCTCAGCGCCACGATCGCCGACCGACCTGCGGTATGGGACGTGACGGCGACCGAGGCACTCCTCTTCGTGGCGGGCAACGTTCTGGGCCTCCTGACCGGATTCATGCTGGGTGTGCTCATCCGGAACTCCGCCGGCGCCGTCGTCGGATACTTCGTCTACACCTTCGTGCCTCCGATGGTATTTGCCCTGTGGGCCTCCAGCCAGAACGCCTTCGCGAACCTGCGCGGCTGGGTCGACGTCGGCTACGCCCAACAACCCCTCCTCGCGCTCAACGGCGGACCCACCCAGCACCAATGGGCCCAGATCGGCGTGACCGCCGCGTGCTGGCTCCTGCTTCCGCTCATCGGTGGCCTCGCCCTCGTCATGAAATCAGAAGTGAAGTAGACGATGACCCTCAACACGCAGACAAGGCAAACACCATGGCGGTCCTCCGGCCCCAGGTACGCCTCACGCAGGGCTCGGAACCCGGGCCAGCCCGCTTCACAACCCGCATACAGCGCAGCAGGGCTGTGGCACCTTATAGTGAATATTCGCTAGCGCTTGCCCAACCATGCCTTTCCGACCAGGCGCAGTCGGCGGTCGAACCAATCAGGCCGCGCGCCCCCACCGCATCAAGGGGGCAGTCGGCGCCCGCGACGAAAGACAGGGAAGAGATGCCGCGTCCGAGCCAACGAGGTGCCATCCTCGAGGCAGCCCTAGAGTCAATGCCGGGTAGTTAAGGGGCGGGGCCTGTTGTCGGAGACCGGGAGAAACCGTGGGAGGTCAGGCAGCGTCGACTAGCCGTTGATCCGGGACGGTGAGCCCGGGGTACCAGCGGGCGAAGTCGGCGGCGAGGTCGTCGTTCAGGACGCGGGTGCGGACCTGCAGAAGAAGGTGGGCGCCGCGGGGCGACCAGCGCATCTGCTGCTTCTTGACCATGCGGCGGCTGATGACCTGGTTGACGGTCGCTTCGGCGGTGGCGGTGGAGATCGGCTCGCCGCAGCGGTAGCGCTCGCCGTAGTTCGGGATCTCCTCGCTGTTGCGCCCGATGTAGGTGCAGAACTCGGCGAGCCGCTCGAAGAACGCGCGCTGCTTGTCGTCGGCGTCTGCGGCGGCGCAGGCGATCTCGAAGTCGTCGCGGAGGTCCTCGAGGATCTGCATCGCGCGGAAGGTGTTGCCGTGCCACAGGAAGTGCTTGACCCGCTCCAGGTCCCGGTCGGCCTGGCCGGGGTCCGGGATCCAGGGTGCGTCGTCGTCATCGTCCTGGATGGCGGGCCGGGGCGGCAGGGACCGGGTCATCTGGCGCAGCACGGTCAGGCGCATGGTGATGTGGAACCAGTCCAGGTAGTGCTCGGCCTGCGGGTTGAGGTAGCGGGGGATGTCGCGGACGTCCTCGCCGCCGTCGGTGAGGACGACGACCTGCTGGTTGTCCTGCATCCCCTGCGAGCGCAGCAGCTCGTACAGCCTGCGTTTGGGCTTGCTGTCGTAGGTCTGGACGTAGGCGAAGGTCTTGGCGGGGCCGCCGGGCGGGGCGCTGGTGCCGGTGACGGCTTCGAACCAGCCGTCGCGGCGGGAGGTCTGCTGGCTGGAGTGGACGTAGCCGCCGTCCAGGGCGACGACCAGGGGCAGGCCTGGGCGGGGCATTTCCTCCCATTCGGCGGGGCAGGTGTCGATGAAGCTGAACCTCTCCTCGCCGAGCTCGTCCTCCAGCCGCGTCGCGGTGCGCTCGACCCGCTGGCGGACCGCGGTCGGCTGCAGGGTGCGGCCGAGCGGGAAGGTCTCGTTCAGCAGCGAGGCGGCGGCGCCGTAGGAGGTCAGCGCGGCGTACCTGGCCTCCCACAGCAGCAGCTCGGGCGTGGTGCGCTCCGGCAGCAGGGCCGCCACCGGGCTCACGGTCGCCGGGCCTGGGGCGGCGCACGGGCAGGCCCGGAACCGCGGACTTTCCAGCCGCAGCGTGCCGAACAAGGTGCGCAGCACGATGTGCCTGGTGTCCTTGCGGGCCCGGACACGGCCGCAGCTCCCGCAGTGCCGCCCGGCGACGGCGGCGGCACTGGCCTGGGCGGTGACCAGGTGGTGCTGTATCCCGGACAGCACCTCGTGCGCCTCGGCCAGGGCCAGGCCCGCGCTGGCCATGGTCAGGTCGTCCCGCGCGATCGCAGCGACCTGCTCGACTGTCGGCGGCGTGCCGTCCTGGGCGTCGATGACGATCTGAACGCTGATCTTCACTGCTGCCTCCCGTTGTCGCTGGCCTCAGGGGTTGGTGCCCAGGGCGTGCAGGGCATTGTTGATGGCGGCGCGGTCGAGCTTGTCGAGGCTAGCCAGGTCCAGCAGCCGGGCCAGCTCCTCGCGGTGGTCACCCAGGGCCTTGTCGGCGGGAGCGTCGCCGTCGGCGTCGAGGATGCCGGAGAGGATCTCGGCCATCCGGGCAGCGATGAGCCCCGGCGGCCAGCGCTGCCGCAACGCCAGGAACTCCTCCGGGCTGCCGCAGTCCTCCGGCGGCGCCTGACGGGCCCCGCTGGTGCAGGCGGGGTAGCGGCGGCGTGGCGAGCGGGGCAGGACATGCTCTACCCGGATGTCGTGCCGCCATCCGGCGAAGAAGTTGTACTCGTAGGTGAACCGCTCGCCGGGCCGCAGGCCGAACGCGGCCAGCCGCACCTGGCGGGCGTCGCGGCTGAACCCGGCCGAGCCGGGCCTCCATAGCCCGTATTCCACCGCGTGGATGGTGAACCGGTGCAGGTGCTCATCGCTCCACCCGAACGCCGTCTGCATGATCGCGTGCAGGCCGGCGATGGAGGTCTCGGCGGGCACCAGCAGCCGCCGCCACACCATCGGGCTGATCCCGGCCAGCACCACCCGCAGTTGGTACACCGTGCCCGTCACTGGAACGCCACGCTGAGCCACGGTGCTGATTGTCCTGGTATCAGATGCTGTCTGTGCCGGTTCCCGGCAACATCGCGCGCGGTCGGCCCGGAGGATTTCCGGACGGAGGTTTCTGGACGGTGTCCGCCCAGGTCGCTATCGTGTCCCGAAAAGTACACGTTTCCGGACGGCACCCCGGCCGGAGGCAGATCGGAGGCCCTCCCGGTGACCGGACAGGTGTGGGCGTACGCCCGCGTCTCGACGCGGGACCAGAACCCGCAGCTCCAGCTCGATGCCCTGGAAGCCAGCGGCTACGACACGCTGGTGCAGGAGAAGGAGTCAGGCAAGCGCGGGGTGCTCCGCCCGGCCTGGCAGGAGCTGCTGCCGCTCCCGCAGCCCGGCGACACGCTGAAGTTCTGGAAGTCCGACCGGTGGGGCCGCAGCGCCGCTGATGTGCTGGCCACCGTCACCGAGTTGCGCGAGCGCGGCGTCAAGGTGGTGTCGCTGACCGAGAACTTCGACCTGGCCACCAAGGAAGGCCGGCTCATGTTCGGCGTGCTGGCCCTGGCCGCCGAGTACGAACTCGAACTGCGCGCCGAGCGCCAGGCCGACGGGATCGCCGCAGCCCGGCGCCGCCAGGCCGAGGGCCGGATGCTGCCCGGCAAGAAGCACATCGGCCGCCCCTCTGTCACCGGCCCCGCCGAGCTCGCCGCTCTCCAAGGTCTCATCACCGACGGCAGATCCGTCACTGAGGCTGCGCGCATCCTCAAGATCGGACGCTCCACCGCCTACGCCGCCCTCGCCGCCACCCGCGACCGGGCCCGGTCCCCGGCCGCTGCGAGCTCGGCGAGGGCCGGAACATAAACCTTCCCTCGGGGTAAAGGACGGCCGAGGCTATAACCAGGGAACGTTTCGCAGTTGGCCGAGCCCGCGCGGCTGCGGCTGCATGACGTCTGCGATCTGCCCCTTGTAGCCGACAGTGTTCAGGAGAGCGAGGCACAGCCAGTAGCGGGCGAGGATCCCTGCTTCTGCCCATTCATAAACCGAGAAGGTGCCTGGCTGGTCCCGGGTTGGATGCGTCACCACGTTCCGCATCTTGATGATGACGCCGAGCGCGTCACGCGGTGGTCCGCTACGGGCGAAACGGTCCCGGACGCTGGTCAGGTGCCTGAAGTGACCCGGTACTGGGGTGTCGATCCCGATGTCCTCGGTGAGGAGCCTTAGCTGTGCCTCGGTCTTCGGCTTCTCCCTTTCCCACCTCGTATGGGAGTAGGTGCCGCGGTCGGTGACGAAGCGGAAATAGGCAAGGAGCTGCAGCGCGGATACGGGGACGGCGGCCGACAGCTCGACGTCGACATCGACGTTGGCGGCAACGTAGTAGGAGGTTGCGTACCTCAGCGATTCCCAGTTGACGGGGCTGGCCGTGAACGCCAGGACGCGGGAGACCACGTCGCCAACCTGCCGGTAGCTGGTGGTCTCGTCGAGCCAGTGGCTGGCGTCGCGGTAGCCGTCCACTGGCGCGCTCCGCCACCTGCACCACATGGGCCGGCCATCTCGCCATCCGACAGGCAGCGCGCAGGTAACCCGTCGCCCCAGCGCCAGGTTCAGGCCGAGCCGTACCCGGTTGAGGGCATCGAACGCCTCATCGCCGGTGAATGCCGAGCCGTCCGCGCGGGTGAGCCGACCGATATGGGTGAACCTGTGCCCGCCGGATTCCTTGAGCTCGCGCCAGGCGGCGGAGTCCATCGCGGCGTCCAGGTCGAAGGTGACGGTCCAGCCGTCGCCTGCCGCCTCGGTGCGGCCCGCCCAGGCCTGCGCTAGGTTTTCGGGGTCGCAGATCCCACCCCCATCATGCCCCTGCCACCCGTTAGGAACCAGGAAGGTCACCTCCTCAAGCGCGGAAGGGTCTCCGACCTGCTGTTCTACGCGCCACTCCTTGAATGAGCGCTCGGGCAGACCCTGCGGCACGAACGGCCTCTTGGGCTGGGACGGCAGGGTTCCGCCGGGCAGTTCGACCGCTACCGTTGCTGGCATAGCCCACATTCCCTGGAGCCCGGCTCCCGACAGCATTTCAGATAGGGCGGCCAGGTCGACCGGACTCGTCGTCCGCTCCCCCCGGGCCTCAACGCGCGGGGACGGGCGCCAGCGGAACCGGATGTCGCCCTTGAAGGCAGGCCCGTCATCGGGCAGGGAGAACTCCCCCTGGTAGAGCAGCACGTCCTTGTCGGTCCCAGCCGGGCTGTAGTGGTGCCGCACGGCGTCTGGGAAGCTGTGCTCACTGACCAGGACCCTGCCGTCAGCTAGCGCAATCGACCGCCTGACTATGCGGCAGCCCTCCTCGACGGCCACCTCAACGCTCTCGGGGCCGGGTGAGGCGAGCCAGGCCTCCACGTCGTCCAGCGTCATAGCGCTGGCGTCACCGAGCTCACCCGCGACAGGCCGGTTGCTGGTCGGGTCCACGATCACATACCGGCCGTAGTCAACGGCGAGCGGATCACGGCGCCGGGACTTCACGAGCTTCAGGCCCCTGCGCTCCGTCATCCGGCGCAACCGGGCCTCACGGACCTTTTCTGCGGCATCCATGTTCAGTAAGCGTACCTGAAGATGATCTGTAAGATAATCCGGAAGATCACCCAGGAGCACAGACGGGAACAGTCATGTCAGCGCTGCTGGGCCGGGCGTGGAGATACCCACCCGGCGGTCGGCCTTTCAGCACACAGACCAGCAGCGTGAACCGCACGAATAACGAGCGGCGCGTCCATGCCGCCGAGCAGGACCGGCCCCCAGGACGACAGCCGTGCATGGCACGATCCCCACGGCGACGGCCAGCCCGGCGGCGGCTGCCGCACGGTCACGCGAATGGACGTCGCCGCCTGACCTCCCACGGTTTCTCCCGGTCTCGGCAATGGGACAGGCAGACCAAGTAAGCCCGAAAGGGGCAATGGACGCCGCCAGGGTCTTGATTACTGCCGCTGATCGCCTGCTCGCATCCCGGTCCCGGCCGCTACTGTCGGCGGGGTGACCACATATCCCGGGCGGGAGCAGAACTGGTATCCGATCAGCAAGCTCGGCTGGTTCACCGGCCACATCCGCGAGGGCATCACGGTGACCCGCCGCCAGCTGGAACTCCTGCAGCCTGCCCGGTCCCAGCCTTATCTCCTGGATGATGCCACCGTGGCCCGGATCATCGGGGTGCACCATGACCAGGCCGGTGACCTGGACCTGTTCCAGAATCAGGCCGACCGGTGGAAAGCAAGCCCAGACCTCACCGAGGCCCAGCGGGCCGGGATCGCCGCCTACGAGGCGCTGATCGCCCAGCTGCGCCAGGTCAACAGTGAGGTGCTGGCCGTCGCCGCCGAGCTGGCCAGCGGCACCATCGAGACGGTGCTCGCCAAGTCCGACCTCGAGCTGGGCATCGAGGCACTGATGCGGGGGCTGCGCCCGTAGGGCTGGAGCAGCTGCCGGGAGCTTGGCCGGGCTACTCGAAGATGCGGCTGCCGACGGCGGCCCGTTCGGCGTTGCCGGCCCGGTGCGCTCCCACCCCGCGGTTCACCAAACCGCAACCCAATCAGCGCAAGCCGTCACTAACCCGGGACCATCCGGCCCACCCTACCAGCCCATTGCCCCTTTCGGGCTTACTTGGTCTCCCCCCGAAGTGGACACGCTGGCGGTTCCGATGACGCCGTTCTTACCGGCACCCCAAGTTCCACGGCTGCGCGGTCGCGGTCAGCGCCAGCGGCAAGGCCGCGCTGCGCCAGGCGGATGCTGGCCTGCCGGCAAGCCGGGCGGTGATCGGTCTCGGCGGTTTCCTGCCGGGCCGGGCTGGGCGTGTGCCGGTGCGCGGATTGTTACCGACGGCGGGCGGTCACCGGGTCGGCGGTGCCGCGGTCCCGGCCCATTACCGGGTCGGCGGTGCCGCGGTCCCGGCCCATTACCGGGTCGGCGGTGCCGCGGTCCCGGCCCATTACCGGGTCGGCGGTGCCGCGGTCCCGGCCCATCACCGAGACGGCCGCGGGGCGGCACGGGCCCATCACCGAGACGGGGGTCCGGGGGGAGGGGGCTGCCGACGGGGTGAGCTGGGAAACCTGGTCGCTAACTGCCGTGGCGGGGGGCTGCTGGAGTGTGGTGGCCATCTGTAATCACCTTCATCTGTGCTGGGGGTGGCCCTGGGGATATCAGGCCGTGGCCGGGCGGGCCGCCCCTTGAGTCTGGGACTGAGACCGATCGTGCCAGCGCATCATTGCCTGCCGGTTGAGCCGCGATTGTGCGGTTCATCAGCTGGGTGTTAACCCGAGGTATCAACTGGCCGGTGCCGGTACCCGCCGTGACCGTCCCAGCCATGGCAGACGAGGACGTGCTCACGCCGACCGGCCGTGGTGGCCTGTCGAGAATCGAACGATTAACGACATGATCACCAGCGGCGGCCCGGACCGGACGCAACGCCGCCCGGTGACTGTCGCAAAAGGCGTTGCAAAGCCGGGCGTGTCCAGCAACCGGGCGGGCACCGTTTCTCCCTCAGTCCCGGGGTGTGACCGCCCCAAGCCGATAGCCCCGAAGCTCTCGGCTACTTCGCCCGG
>Ga0310037_10000664_pt1 | contig 20755 bp, 16 predicted proteins | sample Sb_taG_11_FD_200239 | JGI IMG/M metagenome (GOLD analysis project Ga0310037, IMG submission 200239) | Peat soil microbial communities from Weissenstadt, Germany - Sb_50d_3_AS metaG (v2) (version 2) | ecosystem: Environmental > Terrestrial > Soil > Wetlands > Peat | place: Germany: Weissenstadt...
GGCCGCGGCGACCCAGCGGTAGTGGCCGGCGTCGGCCTGGAGGAGCTTCACGAGCGCGCTGCCCGGGGTGGAGGCGTTGAGCAGGCCGCCCGCGCCTCCGCCGGCTCCGCCCGGCCGCGACCCGGAGAACCCGGCCGGACCGCGGGAGCCGAACTGCCCTGGGACGCCCCCGCCGACACTGCCCCCAAAGCCCCGGCCGAACGGGGGGCCGGCCCCGAGACCGCCCGGCGGGGTGAAGGGCCCGGTGCCGCGGGGGCCGAACCCGCCGAAGCCTCCCGGGGCTCCGCCGCGGCCGAAGCCGCCGCCGGGGCCACCGGCGAAGGCCCCGACACCGGCCGGCGCACTGGGCCCGGCGGTCGGGATGGCGCCCGAGGCGGGCGTGGCTGCCACATCGATGGTGAAGGCGAGCGGGCCGGCCAACCCCGCCCCGATGCCCACGACGGCGAGCAGGCGCCGCGCGCCGCGGCCGAGCAGCGGCACGATGAGCACCCCAACGGCCGCCACGATGCCGGCGGTCAGCACCACTCCGCGCAGCCAGGGGTTCCACGACGGCGTGCGGTCGAGCAGGGCGTCGGCCCACCACGCGGTGAGGCCGAGGGCCGCAGCCAGCGCCCCACGGGCGAACCAGCTCGCCCGGCGCCGCCACAGCTCGACCGCGCCCATCCCGACCAGCGCGCCGATCGCCGGGGCCAGGGCGACCGTGTAGTAGGGGTGGATGATCCCCTGGGCGAAGCTGAACACCGCCGCGGTCACGAGCATCCAGCCGCCCCAGAGGACGAACGCCGCCCGGGTGCGGTCGCGCCGCGGCGTCCGGAAGGTGAGAACGAGGACGGCGCCGAGGACCACCAGCGCGGCCGGGAGGAGCCAGGAGGTCTGGGTGCCGAACATCGAGTTGAACATGCGGGTCCAGCCCGTCGGGCCCCAGGCCGACGACCCGGCGCGGCCGCCCCCGACGCTGCCGCTCTCGTTGCCGGTCAGCCGACCGAAGCCGTTGTAGCCGAAGATCACGTTGAACAGGCTGTTGTTCTGAGAGCCGCCGATGTAGGGCCGGTCGGCGGCCGGGGTGAGCATCACGGCCGCCACCCACCAGCCGCCCGCCACCGCCATCGCGGCGGCGCCGGCGAGGAGCTGGAGGATCCGGCGCCCGAGCTTGGGCGGCCCGGCCCACAGGTAGACGAGCCCGATGACCGGGACGATCACGAGGGCCTGCAGCATCTTGGTGATGAACCCGAGCCCCACGCACGCGCCGGCGAGCATCAGCCACCGGGTCCTCCCGGCCTCGACGGCGCGGACGGTGCCGTAGGCGGCCACCACGAGCAGCAGGGTCAGGAGCGCGTCGGGGTTGTTGTAGCGGAACATGAGCGCCGCCACCGGCGTGAGCGCCAGCGCCGCCCCCGCGATGAGACCGGCCGCCGGTGAGAACCACCGCTTGACCGTCGCATAGAGGATCCCGACCGCGGCCACGCCCTCCAGGGCCTGGGGCACGAGGATGCTCCAGGAGTTGAGCCCGAACATCCTGGCGGAGAGCTCCATCACCCACAGCGACGCCGGCGGCTTGTCGACCGTGATGAAGTTCGACGAGTCGAACGAGCCGAAGAAGAACGCCTTCCACGACTTGGTGCCGGCCTGGACCGCGGCGGAGTAGAAGGCGTTCGCCCATCCCTGGGCTCCGAGGTCCCAGAGGTAGAGGCCACCGGTGACGACGAGCAGCGCCAGCAGCGCCGGCCGGGCCCAGGACGGATCTTCGGGCCGGCCGCGTACGAGCCGGGCCGGCCAGCTCCTCTGCACCGGACCGGAGCCGCCGGTGGGCGCCGGATCCGCGACCGGGACCTCGGAGGTAAGGGGCTCGAAGGGCGGGGCGATGGTCATCGGGGTCAGGCTCCTCGGGGCAGTTCGTGGGACACGGACGGGTCGGCCGATGCCGGGAGAGGGCCCGCCGACCGGAAGCGGGGCCGGAAGACCCAGGTCCGCAGCAGCCAGAACCGGACGAGGGCGGCCAGCGCGTTGGCCACCGTGACCGCGGCCAGGGCGATCGGCAGCGACCGGGGGGCCGCGGACAGCGCGATCGCCAGGGCCGCGGTGGTAACCGCCAGGCTCACCCCGAGCAGGGCCGAGGTCTGCATGGCCCGGCGGGCCGGCCCCGGCCCACCGCCCCGTCGCGCCAGCCGCCGGTGCACCGCGGCATTCGCCAGTCCGCACCCGAGCACCGACAGCGCGTTGGCGGCATACCCGCCGACGAGCGGCCACAAGAGGGCGAACGCGGCGATGTAGGCGAGCGTGCTGAAGATGCCCACCCCGGCGAAACGCAACAGCTCGGCCGAGGTGGCCTCGTCCTGGGGGTTCCCGGGGGCGCCCGTGCCGGTGTCGCGATGGCGCAGCATGCGCCAGACCCCCCGCAGGTCGTCGCGGATCGTCCGGGCGAGATCGACACGCGAGTCTGGGTCGTCGACCCAGTCGACCGGGACCTCGTGGATCCGGAGGCCCACGCGCTGGGCGAGCACCAGGAGCTCGGTGTCGAAGAACCACTCCTCGTCCCTCACGAGGGGCAGCAGCCGGAGGGCCACGTCGCGTCGGAGCGCCTTGAAGCCGCACTGGGCATCGCTGAAACGGCCGCGCAGGGTCAGGTGGAGGAGCGAGTTGTAGCCCCGCGAGATGAGCTCGCGAACCGGCCCGCGGACCACCCGGGACCCGGGGGCGAGCCGGGTCCCGATGGCGACGTCGCTGTGGCCCGAGACGAGCGGCGCGACGAGCGGGAGCAGCGCGTCCAGCCCGGTCGACAGATCGACGTCGAGATAGGCGACGACGGCGGCGTCGCTTGCGCTCCAGGCGGCGCGCAGGGCCCGGCCACGGCCCTTCTGGTCGAGGTGCAGCGCGCGGACCCCGACGAGCGAGTTGGCCAGCGCCACGGCCCGGTCCCAGGTGCCGTCGGTGCTCGCGTTGTCGGCGATGGTGATCCGCGCAGTCAGGGGGAACTCCCGGTTCACGAAGTCGTACAGCGCCCTGACGCTCGACTCGATCTGGGCCACCTCGTTGTAGACGGGCACCACGATGTCCACGTCGGGCACCTCGTGGTCGACGAGTCCCGACGGCCTGCTCAGCTCGATGACGCTCATGGCCCCCATCGTGGGGGACCCGTCTTCGGCGTGGCTCGGGGCCAGCTGTGCGCCGTCTGTGAATCGCGACCCGGCGCGCCGGGCGGACTGGAGGAGCCGGCGGCCGGCTCGGGAGCGGGTCACGTCGGCAGCGCCGCGCCGTCGGGCGCCGGCTCGGCTCCGTCGTCGGGGCCGGCTTCCCCCGGCTCGCTCGTTTCGTCGAAGAGCACGGGCAGGCGCAGGGTGATGGTCATCCCGGCCCCCGGTGCGCTCGAAGCCGAGACGGATCCGTGGTGGGCCTCGACGATGCCCTCGACGATCGAGAGGCCGAGCCCGGCCCCGCCGTGGGCCCGGGACCTCGAGGGGTCGGACCGGAAGAACCGCTCGAACACTCGCGACGCCTGCTCGGCGGGGAGCCCGGGACCCTGGTCGGACACCACGACCACCGCCTCGTCCCCCTCGATGTCGACCACCACCCGGGCCGGAGTCCCCGGCTGGGTGTGGGAGCGGACATTGGAGAGCAGATTGTCCACCACCTGGCGGAGCCGGTGGGGGTCGCCCGACACCTCGACTGGGCGGGACGCCTCGAGGGCGATCGGCCACTCCGGGGCCACCGTGCGCGCCGTCTGGACCGCCTCGGCGCACAGCGTGACGAGCTCCACCGCGGTGTGCTCCATGGGCTGGCCCTCGTCGAGCCGGGCGAGGGTCAAGAGGTCGGCGACCAGTCGCTCCATGCGGGCCGTCTCGGAACGGATCCCCGCCATCACTCGGGCGAGATCCGCCTCGTTGCCTGCGGCGCCCCGTTCGAACAGCTCGGCATAGGCCGAGACCGCCGCGATCGGGGTCCGAAGCTCGTGGGAGGCATCGCCGACGAACTGGCGGAGGAGTCGGTCCGAGGCCCGGAGCCGTTCCTCCGAGGCGACCCGGGCGGCGAAGGCCGACTCGATCCGACCCAGCATGACGTTGAGCGCCTTGGCGAGCCGGCCGACCTCGGTGCGGTCGTCCTCGTGCGGCACCCGCTGTTGCAGGTCGCCGGCGGCGATGTCCTCGGCCGTCCGCTCGACGGCGGTCAGCGGCCGGAGCCCGAGCCGCACCAGCCACCAGCCCGCCGCCAGCGCGGCCAGCACGGCGACCAGGGTCACGCCGAGCTCGATCCAGAACAGGTGGTGCAGGGTGTTCTCGGTGTCCGTGATGGGCGTGCCCACGAGGAGCTCGGTCTCGTTCGGCAATTTGACGACCCGCACCTCGAAGTCGGGGCCGCCCTTCCCGGCCGAGGGGACCGTCAGGTAGGTGACCTCGGTGCCGCCCGCGCTCGGTGTGAACCCGCTGAAGGTCTTCGGCAGCTTCGGCAGGTAGCTGTGGCCCCCGACCATCGCCGGGCACTCGTCCGACGACACCGGCGAGCCGATCGCCACGTGGGCCAGGAAGGGGCTCTGGATGAGGGGGCCACCCCTCGAGGTCGACCCGGGGCAGGCGTTGGGGTTGAACAGGTTGCGGTCCCCGCCGAACGGGCCACCGGGACCGAACCCCTGCCCTTGGGGCGGGCCCGCCGAGAGCAGTTGGTTCGCCTGCTGGCTGAGGGACTGCTCGACCTGGTTGAAGAGTGACGCGTGCAGCGACGAGTAGATCGCCACGTCGGCCACCGCCAGCGCCGTGATCGCCACCGCCCCCAGCGCGAGCAGGAGGCGGGCCCGCAGGGACACCTAGGTCATCCGCCGTCGTGCTCGCGCAGCGAGTACCCGACGAGCCGGATGGTGTGGATCAGCGGCGGACCGTAGCGGTTCGTCTTCTTGCGCAGGTAGCTCACGTAGGTCTCGACGACATTGCCGTCGCCGCCGAAGTCGTAGTGCCAGACATGGTCGAGGATCTGGGCCTTCGAGAGAACCCGCTTCGGATTCAAGAGGAAGTAGCGCAGGAGGTTGAACTCGGTGGCGGTCAGGCGGATCGGGTGCCCGGCCCGCGTCACCTCGTGGGAGTTCTCGTCGAGCTCGAGGTCGGCGAACCGGAGGATCCCCTCGGCCTCGGGCTCCGCGCCGGCCCGGCGGAGGATGGCGTGCACGCGAGCGATCAGCTCGACCAGCGCGAAGGGTTTCGTGACGTAGTCGTCGCCTCCGACGGTGAGTCCGGCGACCTTGTCCTCCAGCGCGTCGCGAGCGGTGAGAAACAGCACCGGCACCCGGAGCCCGGCGTGGCGCAGGCGCCGGGTGACCTCGAGGCCGTCGAGGTCGGGCAGCATGACGTCCAGCACGATCAGGTCGGGCGTCCGTTCCTGGGCGGCCTCGAGGGCGAGCCGGCCGTTGGTGGCCTGCTCGACGTCGAACCCCTCGTAACGGAGAGACGTCGCCACCGAGTCGACGATCGACGGTTCGTCATCCACGACGAGGATGCGCTGCTTGCGTGGGGTGAAGGTCATTGCGGTCCTCCCGCCACTCAGGTTGCCACCCACGGCTCCCAAGGAGATGTGCGCCCGCTGTGCGCCGCCTGTGAAGGCCCTCGGGAGCGGGCGGGCCAGCCTCCGATGGCGCAGGGCCGTGGCCGAGGGGGAGTGCCTCCCGGCCAACCGGACCGACCCGGCCGACCGCGCCTGGCCGCCCTCGCCGCGATGTTCGACCCTGGACGTTCGACCACCTTGGCCGGGCAGGGGTCGGGCGAGGGGGTGCGACGCCGGGTTGGTCGAGGTCCGCGCCGAGGCGCTCGTCCGGTTGGGGTACCCGGCGGCCGTCGACCTCGAGCTCGCCTTCATCGCCATGGTGGGCGACAAGACGATCACCGCGGGTCTGGCGAGCGAGTCGGAGATCGAGCGGCGCCTTTCCAACCGCGTTCCGGTCGGGCTGGCCTCGCCCGGCCGCCGCTCGTCACGGTCGAGGCCGTGTCCCCGATCGTGAGGGGAACCCCGAGACGGCCAGCTGATAGACACGGGAGCATGAGGACAAAGAAGATTGGGAGCCTCGACGTCACGGTCGTCGGGCTCGGCACCAACAACTTCGGCTTCGGCATGGAACCCGACGCGGTCGGGCCCGTGGTTGACCGAGCCATCGAATCCGGGGTCACCTTCTTCGACACCGCCGACAGCTACCTCGCAAGTGAGGAGCGGATCGGGCAGGCGCTGAAGGGGCGTCGCGATCAGGTGATCCTCGCGACGAAGTTCGGCAGCCCGATGGGAGAGGGCAAGGGCGGCGCCAGCGCCGAGTACGTGAGGCAGGCGGTCGAGCGCAGCCTCAAGAAGCTCGACACCGATCACATCGACCTCTACCAGCTGCACCGCCCCGACCCGAACACGCCCATCGCCGAGACGCTGGGCGCGCTCGGCGAGCTGGTGGCGGAGGGCAAGGTCCGTGAGATCGGCTGCTCGAACTTCACCGCCGAGATGCTCCGGGAGGCGGAGGCCGCCGTCCAGGACGGTGGGCCGAGGTTCGTGAGCGTGCAGAACCACTACAACCTGCTGCACCGTGACGACGAGCACGAGGCGATCCCCGAGTGCGAGGCGCTCGGAATCGGCTATCTCCCTTACTTCCCGCTGGCGAGCGGCCTGCTCACCGGGAAGTACAGGCGCGGCGAGGCGCCACCGGAGGGCACCCGCCTGCAGCGCTGGGGGGATCGCGCCGCCGGCAGCCTGACCGACGAGAACTTCGACGTCGTCGATGCCCTCACCGCGTGGGCGGGCGACCACGGGCACAGCGTCCTCGACCTCGCCATCGCGTGGCTCGCGGCCAAGCCCTACGTCGCGTCGGTGATCGCCGGCGCCACCAAACCCGATCAGATCGCTGCGAACGCGGCCGCCGGCGAGTGGGTGCTCAACCCCGCCGAGGTCGCCGAGGTCGACTCGATCGCGTCGGCGAAATGACGCCGGGGCGGGCCTCACCCTCCGCCCCGTTGGACCGCATCCTCGAGAGGTCGGCGAGCGGGGCGGCGCAGCGGTAGGTCGCCCGGTCTACGGGAAGCCTCTCGGACCATACTGACGGCTCGCCACGACGCGACCGGAAAGGCGAGACCCAATGCCCTCAATCACCGTCAGCACCCCCCACGGGGAGATGCCGACCTACATCGCCCACCCCTCAGGCGAACGGGCCCCGGGGGTCGTGGTCATCCACGACGCCCTCGGCATGACGAGCGATCACCGCGCCCAGGCCGACTGGCTGGCCGAGTCGGGGTTCGTGGCGGCGGCGCCCGACCTCTTCTACTGGGGCCGTACGATCACTTGCATCCGATCGGTGTTCTCGGACATCCGGGCCCGCCGGGGCCGGTCGTTCGAGGAGATCGACGCGGTGCGGAGCTGGCTGGCTGCCCAGGACGGCTGCACCGGGACGGTCGGGGTGATCGGGTTCTGCATGGGCGGCGGGTTCGCGCTTCTGCTCGCCCCCGGACACGGGTTCTCGGCCTCGAGCGTGAACTACGGGTCGGCGCCGAAGTACGCCTACGACCCCGACTTCCTGCGCGGCGCCTGCCCCGTCATAGGCTCCTACGGCGGCCGCGACGGCAGCCTGCGGGGAGCGGCGGCCAAGCTCGAGGCGGCGCTCGAGAAGGCGGGCGTGCCCCACGATGTGAAGGAGTACCCCGAGGCGGGGCACTCCTTCCTCAACGACCACGCCGGCCAGCACGACAAGGTGCCGATATACATCGTCGTCTTCGGCAAGCTGCTCATGAAGTCCGGGTTCCGGGCGGAGGAGGCGGCGGACGCCCGCCAGCGGATCGTGGCGTTCTTCGACACCCACCTCCGCGCTCCGACCACGCCCGCGCCCTGACCCGCGGGCGGCGGACCCAAAGCCCGGGCCGGCTGGCGATCGAGGCATGCTGCAGCCCGGCGCCCGAGCGACACCCCCTCGCTACATTCCGACCGAGGCCAACGGACGGAGGGATCCATGGAACCGACACAGGCGTCGCGCCCGCACATGCCCGGGTACGGGACGCTCGGACCGACCGAGGGAACCGGCCTGCTCGACTGGGGGTGGGCAGAAGAGCGCCTCGCCCGCTCGCACGACTACTGGCTGGCCAGTGTGACCCCGCAGGGCCGGCCGCACGTGATGCCGGTGTGGGCGGTGCTGCACGACGAACGCCTGTGGTTCTCGAGCTCCAACGGGTCCCGCAAGGCCAGGAACCTGCGCGCCTCCCCCTTCTGCAGCCTGGCCACCGATGACCCGGCCGAGCCGGTGGTCGCCGAGGGGACGGTCGAGCTGATCACCTCGGTCGACGCGCTCGTTGGGATGCTCGACGCCGAGAACGCGAAGTACGGCACCGACTACGGGATGGAGATGTTCGACCCCGCACACAACAGCTGCTTCGCCCTGACCATCGAGCGGGTCTTCGCACTCGCGTCCGCCGACTTCACCGGCTCGCCCACGAGGTGGTCCTTCGCCTGACCACGCCGGACACGACCGGGCATGCCCCCCGCCACTGGCGACGCGCACCGCCCGTCGGTCACGGTTGAGCTCGGAGGACCGCCATGGGAAACTCCGCCCTCGTGTCCGTGCCGGGAGCCTCGGAGCAGAAGGCTGCGCTCGCCCGCAAGCTGGGTATCGGTCCCGGCATGTCGGTCACGCTCCTGCACGGTCCGGACGACGCCACCGCGCTGCTCGAAGACCTTCCCGACGTGACCATCCACCGCGGGCTCCGTTCCGGCCGGAAGACCGACATGCTCATCGGATTCGTGGCCGAGCGCGCCCATCTCGAGCGGAACATCGACCGGCTGATCGGCGCGCTGGGCCCACAGGGTGTGCTGTGGATCGCCTGGCCGAAGCGCTCGTCAGGCGTGCCGTCGGACATGAGCGACGAGGTGATCCGCGAGGTCGTGCTTCCGACGGGCTGGGTCGACGTGAAGGTCTGCGCAGTCGACGCCACCTGGTCGGGGCTCAAGTTCGTGTTACGAAAGGCGTTGCGGCCGTCGACACAGTGATCGACGTGTACGCGGTCGCCGTCTCGTGACCACCACGGTTCGAGATCCCGATCGCGCGGGGCCGTGGTGGCCTTGGTTCCTGTGGGTGGGCCGAGAGGTGGCTGAGTGGCGCCACCGCGACCGGTGACGAGTGTTCACGGGATCGCCACGTTCTTCTTATTCCGGGTTGACCCATTTCACAGGGCGCCCGCGGCCGCCGGGCGCACGATCACGGGGTCCCCCACGGACCAAGACACGAACGGAGTCCAAGAATGAAACTGCGAACCAAACAGCTGCTCGCCGGGATCGTCCTCACCGGCACGCTCGTCGGAGTCGGCACCTCGGTCGCCTTCGCGGCCACCAGCGGGTCGAGCACCCAGACCCCCGCCGCGAGCTCTTCGACGAGCTCGGGCACCTCGTCCAGCTCGAGCTCGTCGGGGAGCACCGGATCCTCGGCCAACACCGGCTCAGCGAACACCGCGACGCCGCCCGCGGGCGCGTCGGGAACCATGCCCGGCGGACACTGCCCGGGGATGAGCTCCGGCTCGACGTCGAGCGGAAGCTCGGGCTCGACCGGCAGCTGATCCCGGCTCCCTCCCCCAGGGCACCGGCCCGGGCCACCCGGCCCGGGCCGGTGCGCGTCGGGGACCGGGGCGCACGGGGGCGGCGCGGGGACGGGTTGTGACGGCCCGACGGGGCCCGGGCTACCCTGCCCGGGTCGGCCCGGACGCTTCGGCCCGCCGAGGAGGCTCGCAATGACCACCTTCGTCTCTGGCAGCGGACTCGCAATTAGCGATCCTGAGTTCTGGCGCCGGCCCCTCAACGAGCGCATGGGCGACTTCGCGGTGCTCCGCGAGCAGGGCGCGTTCGTCCCCTGCTCGATCGAGTACAACTTCCTCGGCGAATCGACGCCGTTCTATTCGGTGATCCGGCACGCCGAACTCACCGAGATCAGTCGGAAGCCCCAGATCTTCTGCTCCGGACAGGGCTCGACCGCCATCCAGGACCTTCCCCAGGAGGCGCTCGAGTACTTCGGCTCGTTCATCGCCATGGACGACCCCAAGCACGCCCGCCAGCGCGTCGTGGTGGGGAGCGCCTTCACCCCTCGCCGGCTGGCCACGCTCGTCGACTCGGTCGAGCAGATCTGCTCGGAGCTGATCGACGACATATGCGAGAAGGGCGAGGTCGACCTTGTCCAGGCACTGTCGGCGCCGTTCCCGCTCCTCGTGATCTGCGACCTGATGGGAATCCCGCGCTCGGAGTTCAAGACCGTCCTCGACGCGTCGAACATCATCCTCGGCGCCGGTGACTCCGAGTTCTTCGGAGACCGCGATCCGTTCGAGACCCTGCTCGGCGCGGGGGCCACCCTCGTCGGGCTGATGAACGAGCTCGCCGACGACCGGCGGAAGAACCCCACCGACGACCTCACCTCGGCGCTGGTGCACGCCGAGGTGGACGGCCAGCGGCTGGCGCCCGAGGAGCTGGGCCCGTTCTTCATCCTCCTCGCGGTGGCGGGGAACGACACCACGAGGACCGCCACCTCGATGGGGATGTCGATCCTCGGCGACAACCCGGATCAGCGCCGGATCTGGCAGGAGGACCCCGACGGCGTCACCGCCACGGCGGTCGACGAGATCGTGCGCTACGCGTCGCCGGTCGTGTTCATGCGCAGGACCGCCACCCAGCCGGTCGAGATCTCGGGTGAGCACTTCGACGAGGGCACGAAGTTCATCCTCTTCTACGGTGCGGCCAACCGGGACCCGAGGGTCTTCTCGGAGCCCGAGCGCTTCGACGTGCGACGTGACCCCAACCCGCACGTCGGCTTCGGCGGGCCCGGTCCTCACTTCTGTCTCGGCGCCCATCTGGCCCGACGCGAGCTCGGCATCGCCTTCCGCCAGCTGTTCGCGCGGTTGCCCGACATCCACCCGGTCGGAGAGCCGGAGTACCTGGTCGCGGCGGCGGGACCCCCACTCGTGAGCGGCGTGAAGCACCTGAAGGTCAAGTTCACCCCGACCGCCCCGGTCGGACGCTGAGTCGGATCAGGCCGAGCGGATCACCGAGGGGGCGTCGAGGTCGGCGCCCATCTGGGCCGAGCGGTTGGCCATCGCCATGAACATGGCGTCGCCCCGGTCGGTCCGCCCCACCACCATCGAGGCGAAGACCGCCATCACCAGGCTCGAGTAGCTGAAGCTCACGTAGTCGGCCCAACACTCGTCGAAGGGGTAGTCGCTCACCCCGTAGTCCTCGACGAGGGAGCGGTGGTAACTGGCGACCAGGTCCTGCTCGCAAGCCCGGCGCACCTCGGGCTCGAAGGCGTTCCCGAAGAAATAGGCGACGTCGCGGGTCGCGACACCCAGCTGGACCGTCTGCCAGTCGACCACCGCCAGCGGATGTCCGCCCTCGGCCGTCCCGAACAGCATGTTGTCGATGCGGAAGTCCGAGTGGGCGGGGACCTTCGGCCGGCCCGCGCGGCTGTCGGCGATGGAGGCCAGCTCGCCGGCCACGAGGCCGGTCTCGAGCGTGATGGGGTCCAGCGTCGATCGGTAACGCTCGACGAAGGAGTCCCAGATGAACGGGAGCATCGCCCCGAGACCGCCTCCGGTCTCGCGCCGCAGCCACCCGAGCTCGGCGAGGGTCGGGTCGCCCCAGCGCGGCCCGTGGAGCTTCGCGGCCTCCTCGACGGCGAGGGCGGCCTGCGCGGGGTCGCACCCGGCGATCTGGTCGCCCTGGGTCGCCGGGGCGAGGTCCTCGAGCACGACGACCGCGTCGGCCGTGCCGGGGGTGACCGCCGCGAAGTAGCAGTAGGGCCGGGACACGTCGAGGGTGGGGGCAAGCTCGCGGTAGAAGGCGACCTCGGTCTCATAGAGGCCCATCGAGACCCCGGCGGCGGCGCTCGCCGGATCAGACGAGCCGAACTTGCAGACGACGCTCGCCGGTCCGGTCGGCCCGTCGTAGTCGAGCGCGAACCGGAAGTTGTCCCCCACCTGCCCGGTCCCGATGGCCGCCGCCGACGCCCCGACGACCTCGGTATCGGGACCGATCGCCCCGTCGGTTCGCAACACCTCGGTGAGCCAGGTCGTGGTGACCCGGTCGGGGCCGCCGACGACCTCCGGCACGCTCAACACCCCGCGCGTCGGTCGCCGCTCACCACGGGAGGACCCCGTCCACCACCGCGTCGGGGAAGAAGTGGTGGTGGCGGGCCCCGGTCACCTCGTAGATGGCGGTGCCGGTCCGCCCGTCGTCGGCCCGCACCCGCATCTGGTTGAGCCCACCGCGGTGAAACGGCTCGTAGGGGCGGTCGAACGTTCCCTCGGCTTCGACGGTGATCCGCCTGCCCCCCGCCAGCGTGAAGGTGCAGGTGCCCGACAGCCCGGCCACCCCCTCGCCGTGCTCGCCGTACGCGGCCGGAGCGCCGTCTGCGCCGACCCATCCCATCTCGTGGTGGAACCCGACGATCGGCACCGGGTCGCTGCGGTCGGTGCCGGCGAAGCAGCCGTCGCTGAAGACGGTCGCCCCGTTGGGCAGCTCCCAGTGCCAGATCCCGAGGAACCCGTCCTCGAACTGGATCTGGAACCACAGCCACAGCGGACAGCGACCGTGGTCGCGGATCCCCCAGGAGTGGTCGCGCTGGCCGACCCAACCGTCCACCTCACGGGTCGTGCCACCGACCGAGTAGGTCCCGTGGTAGGTGCCCGACTGGAACATGTGGCTCTGGTCCCACACCACGTCGTCGCCCGCCCGCATCATCCCCCGGCGCAGGCAGTACGGCTCGGTCCGCGCCAAGAAGGTGAGGTCGATCCCGATCGCGGCCTTGTCGGGGTCGGTGACGAGCCGCAGCTCCTCGAACGGGCGGACCACCTCGACCCGGGCGCCACCCACGTCGGTGGTGTGCGGATCGCCGTCGTACTGCCGGGCGAGGAAGCCCATCACCGGGACCCCATTCACCTTTCCCATCTGGAGCGAATCCATCCGCTCGTGGGCGGGGTGGTGCGCCATCGTGAGGAACACGACATCGCCCGACGCCGACGGCTCGTGGATGTCGAAGAAATAACTCTCGCGCCAGAACGGGCTCCGGAGGGCCACGTTGGGCAGGAGGTCTGGCAGCTGGTGCACGAAGAGCTCGTCCATTGCGGTCGGACGCCGCAACCTGGTCTCTGGGTCAGCCACCGCGGGAGCATAAACCGTGGTCCGCGTCGGCCGCCGGGCCGCAGCGGGTCGGGCCCGGACGCGTGCACCTAGGATCGCCCGGCATGGTGATGACTCTCGACGACGCTGTGGCCGAGGTCACGACCCACGGCTACACGGTGCTCGAGGGGGTCCTCGATCCCGGACTGGTCGACGCCCTCGCGGCCGACCTCGGCCGCCTCGAGGAGAAGCTCGGGATCGTGCCGGCCGACAACCTCTTCGAGGGGCTCCGCACCACCCGGATCTACAACCTCCTCGCCCACGGTGCGCTCTACGAACAGGTCCCCGTCTACCCGGGGGTCCTCGAGGTGGTCGAACGGGTCCTCGATCCCGGCCTGCTCGTGTCGTCGCTCTCCTCGATCGCCATCGGCCCCGGCGAACGAGCCCAGCCGTTGCACTCCGACGACCAGATGATCCCGCTCCCGCGGCCCCACCCCCAGATCATCTGCAACACCATGTGGGCCCTCACCGACTTCACCGAGGAGAACGGCGCCACCCGGGTGGTCCCCGGATCGCACCTCTTCGACCGCCCTCCGGATCCGGGTCAGCCGGTGGAGACGGTGGCCGCGGAGATGCCCAAGGGCAGCGTCCTCGTGTTCGTCGGGAGCCTGTGGCACGGCGGTGGCGCCAACCGGACCGGCGAGCGGCGCGTCGGGATCGCGATGAACTACTGCGCCGGCTTCCTGCGCCAACAGGAGAACCAGCAGCTGGGTCTCCCCCGGGAACTGGTGGCTCGGTTCCCGCGGCGCCTCCAGGAGCTCGTGGGCTACTCCGTCTACAACGGGCTCATCGGCCACATCGAAAAGAACCACCCGGCCTCGGTGGTCCTCGACAGCGGGGACCGGGCCGACATGATCTGGGACCACATCCGGGCCACTGACTGAGCACCGTCGACCCGGCGACCGCACGACCGAGGCGCCGCCAAAACCGCAGCGGTAACGTTCCCACCCGCCGGACGGCGGGGGTCGACCGGCAGGTCCGCGCCGGTCGGTCAGTCGGGGGGAAGCCATGGACACGCGCGTCGTGGGGGTTCGACGGCATCGGCACTCGGGTGGGCCGCTGGCCCTCTGCGTCGCACTCGCCGCCCTGACCCTCGGGGCCGGCGGTGCCGGCGCGACTGCCTCCGACGGGTTCTTGCTGTCCACGCACGGCCCGGCCGACGAGGGGCCGTATCCCTACAAGTACCCGGCCACCGGGTCGATCCAGGTGGGCTCGGGGAAAACGGTGAGCGGCACCGCGTGCAGCGCGGGCACCCCGCAGTTCGCGTCCGCGTACGCAGTGCCCTGCATCGGCAAGTTCACGGGCAGCAACGGCGGGGCCACCTCCCCCGGCGTGACCGCGACCCAGATCACGCTCGCCACCCGGACCTTCCCGACGAATCCGAACCTCCAGCTCGCCGAAGCCGAGGCCCGGGAGGCCGGGGTGGCGCTCCCCCAGGTGACCGAACAGGTGGCCCAGGTCTTCATCAACTACTTCAACAAGGTGTACGACCTCTACGGGCGCCACGTCGTCTTCGACCCCTACAACACCACCGCCGACTCGACCGCCGAGGCCCTGGGTGAAGGCGAGGCCCAGGCCTGTGCCGACGCCGCCGCCATCGTCAACCAGGTGCACGCCTTCGGGGAGAGCGGACTCATGGGTGGCGGGTCCCAGCCCTTCTCCCAATGCGCCGCCCAAGACCACCTGGTCGAGTTCAACGGCGACGGCTACTACAACGAGGGCACCTTCCAGTCCCTCAACCCCTACGTCTGGTCCCTGACCCAGGACTGCACGCGGATCAGCTCGAACGAGGCCGAGGTCGTCGCGACGATGCTCGCCAACAAGAAGGCGACCTACGCCGGGGACCCCACCCTGCGCACCGAAACCCGCAAGTTCGGGAGCTACTTCCCCGACGTCCCGGCGTACAAGACCTGCGCGGAGAACTTCGCCAAGATCGTCACGAAGAAGTACCACCTCTCCCTCAGCGACTTCGTCGAGTACACCTACAGCCCCGACATCGCCACCTTCGCCCAGTCGGCGCAGCAGGCCATCGTCCAGTTCAAGGCCGAAGGGGTGACCACCGTCATCATCGGCTCGGACCCCTACTCGGCGGGTCTGCTCACCAAGGCGGCGGTGACGGAGGACTTCAGCCCCGAGTGGTTCCTCGAGGGGACCGCGCTGACCGACGAGGACCAGGCGGTCCAGACCTTCGACGTCCCGAGCGAGGTCTCCGGGCACTTGTTCGGCATGAGCGAGCTGTCGCCACCGACCGAGACGACCGGCCCGTCCTCACTGGCCGGCAAGCTGTACAAGAAGCTGACCGGGCACACGATCCCGAAGGGCACCGACGGTGCCTACTCCTCGCTCGTGTACATCTTCGACGCCCTCCAGGCGGCCGGCCCCGATCTCACCCCGGAGAGCCTCGCCCGTGGTCTGCACGCGATCCCGCCGCTCGGGGCGCCGCTCTACCAGTACGGGAAGTGGAGCTGGAACTCGAGCCCGAACGGCACGGCCGGCGCGGGCGACCACACCGCCGGCGTCGACGCCCGGTTCGTGTGGTGGAACGCGAACGGCACCTCGAAGATCAACGGTGCCATGGGGACCTATGTGGTCGCCTTCGGCGGGAAGCGCTTCAGCCTCGGACAGTGGCCGAAGGCGCTGCCTCCGATGTTCGACTCGGGCTGAGCGGCCTCAGGCGACGGCGAGGTGCATCCGCACCGCCGGCCCGAACCGCGTCTCAACCGGGTGGTCGGCGACGAACCCGACATGCTCGTAGAACGCCAGGGCGTGCGGATTCGCCGTGACCTCGACGCGAGCGAGGTGGTGCCGGCGGGCGACCTCGACGACGTCGAGATTCAGGGCGGTCGCGATCCCTTGCCGCATGAACTCGGGCTCGACGAAGAGGTCGTCGAGCTCGATGAACCCGTCGGACACGACGGGCGTGGCGAACCCCGCGATCCGGCCGTCGGCGAGGACCGCCACCCGCGTGGTCGCGCGCTCGGCTTCGGGCAGGGAGAACTCGAGGGTCTCGGGGTGGGCGAGCAGGACCTCGCGGCTCTCCTCGTAGTGCAGCGCCGAGCGGCGGAACAGGCCCCGCAGGACCTCCTCGTCGGCGCGGTCGGCGTCCCGGATCTGCACGGTGGTCACCGCGCATTCTCCCGCCGACTCGGGCGGTCCGGCTGAGCCACCGGGCATGGCACCGGGAAGAACGCCTCGACCAGGGACTTCAGAGAGAGAGCCAGGCATCACCCGCCCGCGCCGTGGGTATGTTCCGGCTAGATGACCGAGACTCGGTCCCCAACGGTCGCGGGCGACGCCCCGGCGACCACCCCTCACCTCGGGCCGACCGTCGGCGGTCGTTGGCGGCTCGGGCCCCGGCTCGGGCAGGGCGGCATGGCCGACGTCTACCGGGCCACCGACGAGCTCGACGGCGGTCGACCCGTCGCGGTGAAGCTCCTCCGATCCTCGGACCCGGCGCTGGCCCGACGACTCGCCCGCGAGGCGGCGGCGCTCGAGTCCTTCGAGCACCCCAACCTGGTGCGCCTGCTCGGGACCGGGGTCGACGACGGTCGCCCCTACCTCGTGACCGAGCTGGTCGAGGGACCGACGCTGGCGGCGCGACTGCGCCGGGGGCCCCTTCTCCCGTCGGAGGCTGCGACGGTCGGGGCGGCGCTCGGCTCGGGACTGGCGTACGTGCACGGGCGCGGGGTCGTGCACCGGGACCTGAAGCCGGCCAACGTGCTGCTGGGCCCGGGTTCGAGAGTGCGGCTCGCCGACTTCGGGATCGCCCGCCTCGTCGACCAGGCGTCGATGACCGGCACCGACACCACACTCGGCACGACCGCCTACATGGCGCCCGAGCAGCTGCACGACCGCGAGGTCGGCCCCGCTGCCGACGTCTGGTCGCTCGGCCTCGTCCTGCTCGAGGGGCTGACCGGGCGGACCCAGTTCGCCGGCACCGCTGGCGAGGTGATGGCGCGACGGCTGAATGACGGCGTGCGCCTCCCCGGCGACCTTCCCGGTCCGTGGCGGCTCCTGCTCGCAGCCATGCTCGACGACGACGTCTCGCGTCGACCGACCGCAGCCGACGTGGCCGGCATGGTCGTCGCGCCAGGGTTCTCGGCCCGATGGCGGGCGAGCGGGGGGAAGGATACGGCCGGGCCGGACGGCAGGGTCGACGGTGCCGTGCCGGCATCGACCCGCCTCGACACCGGCGCCGGCGCGACCAGGATCACGGCGGCGCCTCCCCTTGTCCGGGCCACCCGCCACTCGTGGCAGCGCATGGGCGCCGGGATCCTCGCCTGCATGGTGGTGCTGGGTCTCCTGGCCTGGGCGCTGTCGGGGCCCACCGGGCCGGCCCCCCACGGAGCCGCCGCGACGCGTCCTTCTGTGCACCGCCCAGCCGCGCCGGAGCCGACGGTGGCCAATGCGGCCGCGGCGCTCGTCCGTGACGTCCAGGCCGGGGTCGGTGCGCACTCGGTGGTTCCGTCGGCCGCCGCCGGCATCCTCGGCGAGGTCGACCAACTGCTGGCCGCGGTCGACGGTGACGGCGGCCCCGCTGCGATCGGCCCGGACCTCGGGATGATCGACTCCTCGGTGGCCGGGGGCGCGGCCAACGGCACGATCGCGCCACGGGAGGCGTCGATACTCGCCGGTGACGTGTCCAGACTGGCAGCGACGCTCCGCGCCCCGACCATCGCGACGACGACCACGACCGCCCCCCCGCCGACTCCCGGTCCGCCCGGGCATGGGAAGCATGCGAGCGGACCTGGCGACCAGGGTTAGCGGCTCACCTCGCACCAGCGCCGCGCTCGGCGACCCTTGGTCCGTTCGAAGAACTCTGCCGATGCACCGCGGTGTGACGGAGGGCTCAGTTTCAACGGTTACGGATTCGGCAGCTGCCGGATCTTGACCTGGCTATTCGTGGGCAGCAAATAGCTGCCACTCTCCAGGCACTCCCTTCAGTCGGTGGATCTCTCGATCCTCGAACTGAATGTTGGATCCTGCGACCAGATCCACGACGGTTCTCGAGACCAGGACCTCGCTCGGCTGAGCGAGAGCGGAGATCCTGGCCCCGATGTGCACGGCGATTCCGGCAACTCCCTGATCGGTCACTTCCACCTCGCCCGTGTGAACGCCGGCGCGAATCTCAATGCCGAGTTCATGAACATGACGGCAGATGCTCATTGCGCACCGAATCGCCCGAGCCGGCCCATCGAAGGTGGCGAAGAAACCATCGCCAGCGGTGTCGACTTCTCTTCCCCGAAAGCGGGCGAGCTCATGTCGCACCGTACTGTGATGCAGTTCAAGGAGATCACGCCATTGACGGTCACCCATGGCCGCGGCCCGCTCGGTGGAGGCCACGATGTCGGTGAAGAGAATCGTCGACAGCATCCGTTCGAGATCTGGTGCGCGACGGTCACCGGTGAGGAACTCCTCAATCTCATCGGAGAAACGGGGCTCATAGGCGAAGGCGAGGTGCTCACCGGGCAGTTCGACGAAGCGAGCACCCTCGATGTGGTCGGACAACCAGCGACCGTTTCCTATTGGGACCGTAATGTCATCCCTGCCGTGCAGGACCAGTGTCGGCACGGAGATGGTCGGCAGCACGGGGCGCACGTCGATGCCGAGCAGTGTGTCCAGGAAGGCTCGAATTGTTCCCGGGCTGCCCGACGTCCGCTCCTCATAGCCCATCTGTTCACGGAGCCGTTCGTCGCCAAGAAGGCTCGGCGCGAATACCGACAAGGACTCCCCTGTTCCCCAGCCCTGATCAACTATCCGATACAGCGTGTCGAACGCCTCTTCGTTGCCGTAGGGATAGTCGACGTCGCGTCGGACTCGTGCCAACGTACCGTAGAGGACGAGTGCCAGTGTTCGCTCTGGATAGGTGGCGGCAAAGAGAATGCACATCGGACCACCCTCAGACAGACCGAGAAGCGCGGCTCGCTCGGAACCCACTGCGTCCATGACCGCTCGGACGTCATCCATTCGCCCTTCGAGTGTCGGAGCGCCGACGTTACGATCCGAGAGGCCGACGCCTCGCTTGTCGAAGCTGATGAGCCTCGAGAAAGACGCGAGCCGTTCGAAGAGCTGGACGAGAAATGGGCTTTCCCAATCTGCCTCGAGGTTGCCTGCCAGTCCGTGGACCCACACGAGATCGAGTGGACCCTCACCCATGACGCGGTAGGCGATGCTCACGTCACCCGACATTGCATAACGAACCGGCGGTCGGTCGCCCGTCATCGGTCTCTCGGTGCGGCGCCCTCGACGTCGTTCCCGGTCGGCGGTGGTGCCCGCCGCGCGCCATCGGTCACCGCTTGGGCTCGCCAACGCCGATCACTGCCGAAATTTAGCCAGCCGCCTTCTCTGTCGCTCCCGGAGCTCTGCGGTATCCGACGGACGAATCGATCGCCTGGTCCGGACGACGACGCGGTCAGCGCGCCGGGAATGGACACCGGTGGGCACAACCACGCCCAATCGATCGACGTCCCGGTGTCGAACTCCGGGTGGCGCCTCTCAGCAGGTCGGCCGGGTCGTCGGGCGTTCGGACACCCGTGCCGCGGCTGGCCGCCTCACTCGGTTCCTCATCCCATTTCGATCGCGACCACCGTGGCGTCGTCGCCCACGACGTCGGCGGGCACCTCGATTGTGAGGGTTCCGCGGGGCTCCGGCAGCAACCCCTCGATCACACCCGTGCGGGTTCGAAAGCCGAGGGCGCGGCCCGACGCCAGCTCGCGTACCGCCTGGACCCTGCGGACCGGCACGTCGCGCACGTCGACGCTGTCGTAGGGGCGCATGAGGAGGTGGAGGTAGGTGGTCTCGCCGCGCACGGTGCTCGGGCCGTAGAACTGGGCCGGCCGCAGGCCGGGGGAGGTGCCCCTGACCGCCCGACCGTTGGCCGCCATCCAGGTCCCGAGCGCCTCGAGCCGCTCCTTCTGGGGGTCGGGGAGCGAGCCGTCGCCCTTCGGGCTCACGTTCACGAGGAGGTTGCCGCCCTTGCCGGCGACCTCGCACAGGGTGTGGATCAGCTGGCGGCCCGACTTGTACTCCTCGTCGTCGGGGTTCCACCCCCAGCTCTCGTTCATGGTCAGGCAGGTCTCCCAGCGCCCGGCGGGCGCCTCGTCGGGCACGAACTGCTCTGGGGTGGCGAAGTCGCCCACCCCGGGGAGCCGGTCGTTGATGAGGATGGATGGCTGCAGGCCGCGGATCGTCTCCTCGAGGTGCTCGGCCCCCCAGTCGGGACGCTCCCAGCCCCCGTCGAACCACAAGACGTCGATCCGGCCGTAGCGGGTCAGCAGTTCGGTGAGCTGGGCCGTCATGAACTCGAGATAGCGCGCCCAGGCCCCCGGGTTCGGCCGCGGCGGTGAGGCCCCCACCACATAGGGCTTGTCGGCCTCGGTGAACGCCGGGTAGTCGGGGTGGTGCCAGTCCGACAGCGAGAAGTAGATGCCGACCCGCAGGCCCTCGCCCCGGACCGCCTCGACCAGCCCGGCCACGATGTCGGCGCCATAGGGAGAGTGCTCGATCGAGAAGTCCGAGCAATCCGTGTGCCACATCGCGTATCCGGAGTGGTGCTTGGCGGTGAACACCACGTACCCCATCCCCGCCCGCCGGGCCGTCCGGGCCAGCT
>Ga0310037_10000666_pt1 | contig 20722 bp, 21 predicted proteins | sample Sb_taG_11_FD_200239 | JGI IMG/M metagenome (GOLD analysis project Ga0310037, IMG submission 200239) | Peat soil microbial communities from Weissenstadt, Germany - Sb_50d_3_AS metaG (v2) (version 2) | ecosystem: Environmental > Terrestrial > Soil > Wetlands > Peat | place: Germany: Weissenstadt...
GATCTCCTTGCCAACCTCGCTAGCCGACAGGCCTTCAGGCACAGAGATGCTCCATTTCTGTCGATGACTGCTTGACGCGCTGAATCTGCCAATCCGAGCCCCAACAACTCATGCGCGGGGATCGCATTGCCACCACCCGTATCGCGCCGCGCGGAGCAGGAAGGCGACGGCCCTGAGTGGCTCTCGGCTCGGGCCCGCGCTCCCACGTACTGGGCGGTGGTGGTGCTCAATGGTGCTTTCCCTTTACGGCATGGACGAGGGCGACGAGGACCGGTCCGCCCACGGCGACTATGGCCACGGTGCTCATCACGGCGACATTCTTTTCGGCCATCTGCTTGGGCCTGCTCTGCGGCCTGAAGGACGCGCTGGGTGTCGTCGCGTGCGGACTGCATGGCCCTCGTCATCCACGGGCTTGATCGATGTCCGAGCGACTTGATCGCTTCTTGCTCCGTGTGATCTCCTTCGTCTCGAGTTACGAGCTGTTTTGATTCTTCCCATAGTCGCCAGGAAGCCCAGCATGCGCCCCCCAACCCGACCCGGCATCGGCCAAACGGGATGATCTTTGTGGCCGTGATCCGCGCCTCGACCCAGGCGACGAGGCGCATGCTTCTGGCGCGGCGAGCGGGACTTCTCCGAAGCCGACAGCGCGGCCGCGTCGCGCTCCCGTGAGCCCTGCGCTCGCTCCCGCGTCACCATGAATCGAGCGCCTCGACCTCGCCGCCGGCTGCGTGCAGCTCATTTCCACCAGAACGGATGATGAGGGATCGCCACAAAGCCCCTAAGTTCGGGCTGGTACTGAGAGCCGGTGCCCGAAGGAGTCAACTCTCATAATCCTCAGGAGCCTGGGGCGCGCTCATTCTTCATGTGCCGCGAGCCCATCGTTGTGATGACCGAAGAGACCAGGAACTTGTTCGACCGCGGCGGCGGGGTGGCCCCGTGTCGAGCAACCGACCGTTTCACGGAGTTGCCGATGGGGCAGGCAGCGCTGGAGTTCGCCTCCATAAGACACGCCGGCCAATACCGGGAGGTCGACCGCGCTCCGTTCATCACCCATCCGACTGAGGTGGGCGAGCTACTGCAGGCCGATGGCCAGCCGGATCAAGTCATCGCCGCCGGGCTGCTCCACGACGTACTCGAGAAGACCGCGACGATCAGCGCGGAGCTCCGTCACCGGTTCGGTCCCCGCGTCGCCCAGCTCGTTGAGACAGTCTCAGTAGATCAATCGATCCGCGATCACGACGGACGCAAGCGCGGGTTCCGACCTGCCCACGCCGCTGGCCGACGCGCCGGGCGGGCCGGTATCTGGCCGATACCCTCTGCTATAAGCGGGATGGCGTGTAGCTCGGACTCGTCTGGAGGCAACCGTGGCTGACAGCGTGGGGCGGGGCAGTGCCGATCCCGTACCTGCGCCCGAGGCGGCCGCCAGCGCCCGGGGCGGAAGCGGGGCGAAGCAGCGCCTGATCGTCGCGCTCGCTGTTGCGCTGGTCGTGCAGATGCTGTTCGTCTTCTCGTATGTCGGTGCCCTCCACTCACCGAAGCCTCACGACGTCGCGCTCGGCGTGGTCGGCTCTCCCGCAATCCCGGCTGCCCTAGGGAAGCGGTTCTCGTTGAAGACGACGTCTTACTCGAGCCAGGCGGCTGCGCTGCGCGCCATCGACGAGCGGAAGATCGTCGGCGCGTTCGTCGTGAGCCCAACGGGATCGAAGCTGTTTGTCGTTCCTGCCGCTGGCCCGAGCGTAGCGTCGGCTCTCGGCACCGTCTTCAGCGCTGCGGCCATCGCCTTCCACCAGAAGATCGAGATCATTCCGGTTCACCCACTGCCGACGCGCGATCCCAGCGGGATCGTCCCGTTCTTGATCACGATGGCGCTCGTAGTCGGCGGATACCTGTCGGCGACGATGGTCATGGCGTTCGGGGGGCCGGTGACGCCGCGTCGACGCGCAGCGGCGCTCGCCGGGGTGGCCGTGCTCGGCGCTCTCCTCACCGCGACGATCGCCGGGCCGATCCTCGGCGCCATCCCTACATCGAAGTTCCTGGTCCTCTGGGGACTGTTCATCCTCGTGATGGCGGCCGTCGCGCTCGCGACCTCAGCCCTGCAGGCGACGCTCGGCCCGCCGGGCACGCTCGTCGTCGTCGTCTTCGTGATCTTCGGAGCACCGGCTGCCGGGGGCGCGGTCCCCGCGTCGTTCCTACCTGGCTTCTGGCGCACAATCGGCCCGTACCTACCCGCCGGCGCCGGCACCAACGCCATCCGGAACACGATCTACTTCGACGGAAACGCAATCACACAGGCACTGATCGTGCTCACGGCATATCTCCTCGTCGGCGCCGTTGTCACCGTCACGGCCCGCAGGCGGCCTCCACCGAGCCCGGCCGAGGCCGAGGCCGAGGCTGCGGCAGCAGCCGCGGCGGCAGCCGCTGTATAGAGCTCCCCAAGGGGCCGACTCGGCTCGCCCGCGGCGGCTGACAAGGTCAAGCCCGACCGCCGGCGCACCTAGTCGGGACGACGAACGCGGAGGTCGCGACTCACCGCCATCGAAAGTCGGTCATCCTGTGGGCGATCGGGCACATCTCGGCCATCGCCCTCATTTCCGCTCGCTGTCGCTCCCGCGTGAACGCGAGCGGCCGGACGCCGGCGGGTCACCGCCAGAAGCTCGCAGGTCGCCGGATGCAGGGCTGACACCGCGCCGTGCAAGACGCTCGGCCACCTATGAAGAGTCGCTTCGGCCACTCCACGACCCAAGGCCCCGCTGGCCAGGTCCGAAGGTTCGTCTCTGGCGATCGGAATGTCGCCCGCCTAAAGCGCTCGGCCGCCGCGCGCCGGCCGAGCGACGAAAGGAATCGTCCGACGCCCCGGTACGCGACGAATACGTTCCGGGCTGTCGGCGGGGGCCTCAAGGCCTCGCGCGTAGCGCCGAGAGGAACGCGGCGTAGCTCCACGACAGGTTGCTGACGCTTTTTTCATAGCCGCTGGTCGCGTCGAACTGCTCGCTGAGCTCGAGATGATCGCTGTGGAAGACGATGGCATGCAGCATCTGGTCGCCCGCGGCCTGTAGCTCGGCTGCGGCGGCGGCCGGTGTGCTCGACGCCGTGATCGCGACCTGGTTAAAGAACTCGGTCGAGTTGGCATCCCACGGGACCTGATTCGAGGCGGTGATCTCTTTCGCGAGTCGGTAGTAGAGCTCGGCGAAGTTGCACGTGCACAGCGCCCACGGGTGGTCATCCCCTGACTGGTCGTTGTCCCCGTCGTACACATCTCCGGGATAGCGGCCCATCATCGGGCCGATCCCGCGCTGCTGATCGGCGCCGTTGATCGGGTAGTAGTAGTTCGAGGACGCCAAGGCCCATTGGCTGCGCAGCTTCGCGGCGGTTGCCAGCAGCTTCGTGTCCGTCACGTCAACCGCGCCGTACACGGCGGCCATCACGATGTCACTGTTGGGGTCGTACGGCGCTTTGTCGCCCGGTTCCGGGATTATCGACTGGTAGTACCCCCCCGTCGCGTTCCAGTGGTCCTGCAGCGCGTTCTGGAGCCACGCAATCGCGCCTCCGAGCCACCCGGGCACCGCAATCCCGAGAGCGTTGGCGTTGACCTCCTGGAAGCACTTCAGCTGCACGGCGCGGGCGAAGAACGAGTACCCGTATTCCTCCTCCCATAGGTTCACGGTCTTGCCCTGGTAGGCGTTCTGCAGAAAGGTCAGGTTCGCCTGGATAACCACGGCTGCGACAGCCTTCGTCGGCGGGTCGAGCTGCCCGTACAGCGCGAGGATCGCAAGCGTCTGCAGGGCGGCGCCATCGGTCTGATCGGACCAGCTCCGGGGACTGCCGTTTATCAGGAATGCCGCCAGATCGAAATCGGCGCCCGAGTTCTGGCAGGTCTGCGCGAACTGCACGTAGTCGATCAGCGGCTGGTTACTCGGCACCGGCCCGTTCGCCAGCTCGGTCGCGACGACCGCGGCATCCCGCGTCCAGTTGTAGACGTAGTCTTGCGTCACGTGGGTTTGTGTGTTCTCCCACGACGGTGACGCCAGCACGCATCCCGGTGCCGACAGAACACCCGGCCGCGTCGGATCTTCGAACACGAATCCGTCCGACGCAACGTTCCTGAACATCAGCCAGAACATGAACGGGGCAATCGAGGTCAGGCTCGACTGCGTGGCCGAAGGCGTAACGGTGTCGTATATCAGCTTCGGTCCGCCGACGGAGGCTGCCGGCGCACCGGGTTGGCTAGCGGGCATGATCGCTACCTTTCTCGGGTGGAGGTCTCCAGTCCCGCGCTGAACGTCCGTATGCGTATGGGACTGTGATAGCGCACTCGAGCTCGAAACCAATGCGACAAAGCGCACCGGCGGTGTCGGCTGCGGGTTGATACCGCGCATATCGATCCGCGCCATGAGGTCGGAGCCCACACGGTCGTCGTAGCCTAGCCTCGATCCGCCCGTCGTTGCCGTGTTGGTAGCGGGGCGGCGGTCAGCCCTGCGGAGGCCACTGCGAGCCATCCTCGCCGGTACAGCGCCGACTCCTTCCTTCGCTCGGCGCTCTCAAAGCTGCAGACCTCACCGCCAGCAAGCCAAGGAAGCGGCGGCCGGCTGAGCATCGGGTCGGCTCGACGAAAGTTCTGTCGCGCCCTCGCTGCGCTGGCCGGAGCAGCGGGATGTCGCCAACGCGATCGTGGGCTCCCGGCAGTTGGTTCGGTGATTGCGATCGTCGGGATACTCGTCGTCGTAGCTCGGAATGGCTTTCAGACGCGGAGGGCCGTGCCTGCTGCGGGCAATCGAGACGGTCCGTTTTGCCGCTATCCCGACGCGCTGCACACGCTGGCGGACCGAAAGCGGCGCTCGAGGCGGCGGAGCGCGTCCGGATTCCGGGTTAGGCGCTCGAAGGCCCAGGCGAGTCCGGTGGTGGTCGTCTCGTGGCCCGCGAGGAGCAGTGTCAGCATCTGGTCGAGCAGGTTGTCGTCCGAGAGCGGCTCCCCGTTGGGATCGCGGGCGGCGATGAGCAGGGCGAGGATGTGGTCGTGTCGCTCGGGGTCAGCACGATGCGCGGCGACCTCCTCGTAGAGCAGGCGGTCGACCTCGGGCCGTACCCGCATCGCTGGGTGCCGGCGTCCGATCGGGCTGTTCAGCACTCTTGGGAACAGCCATACCGACCACATGTCGAGCACGCTGAAATCGAGCAGCTTCGGCAATAGCTGACGCAGCCGCCTCAGCCGCCCGCGGGTCGCTGACGCCGATGATCGCCTGGAGAATGACCTCGAAGGTCATGTCCTTCATTCGGTCTCGAATCGGAAGCTGGCCGTCGGTTGGCCATGTCGCCATCTCGGTCGTCGTGATTTGTGCGATTCGCTTGCGGTAGCGGGCGATCGCGTCGCCGTGGAACGGCGGGAGCATCATCTTTCGCTGGGCCAAGTGGCGGTCGCCGTCGAGGGTCAGCAGCGAGTGGGCACCGAGCACGGAGTCATCGCCGCGTTGGCTTGCCCGGCCGCGAACACGTCCCGGTCTGCTGTGAAGACTTCCTTGATCCGCGCGCGGTCAGCGACAACGACGATGTCTCCGAGCCCGTAGGGGCCAACGGTGAAGAGATCGCCGTAGCGGGAGACCGTCGATGACGACCGGCTCATCGAGCGGCGGAGCGGCGGCGATCGGCCACGATGTCAGCGGCCGCCGGAGACTCCTTGTCCGGTCGTGACTTCGGCGCCGTCCGGGTCCGCGCGGCCGTCGTGCCACATGAACCAGACCCGCGCGCCGCGCACCAGGCGAGCTTCTCCGATGTTGCTGTAGCCGTGCGAGCGGTAATACCCCACGTTCTGGGGCTTGGTCGTGTCGAGATAGATCGGGAGCCCCGCCCGCTGGGCGCCGGCCCGAACACGGTCGAGCAGGGCGCGGCCGACGCCTTGGCGCTGGATGTCGGGGCGAGCGGCGAGGTACCACAGCAGCACGTGCGCGTCGCGCGGGTGTGCGCGCTTCATCACGAAGTCGACGTACGCGCCACGCAGGCTCGGCCCGGGACCTACGGGCAGGAACGGGGGCGCCTCGCGAAGCGTCGCGCGCGGCGGCGGGAAACGCAGCCCATCAGCGTATGTCAGCGCAACGCCGGCGACGGCACCGGCGCTGATCGCGCACCAGTTCGGCCCGCCCCATCGCAGTGCCTCACCAACGAGCACGTTGTAGTACCGGGTCAGCAGGTGCCGGCGAGACGGCTCGCGCCGCGGGCCGATCGCCACCCACGCCGGGTCATCGAGGAACGCCTCGGCAAGGACCCGCGCCGCCTCCGCCCGCCGGGGTGCTTCGAGCTCGACGATCTCGAACTGGTGGTCGGTGACATCCGCCGCACCTCGAGTCGATCGCGCGGCGGGTGTGCCCGTTGCCTCGTCCATCTCAGCTTTCCTCCGACGATGTTGCCCGGTCGCGGCCGCTCATTGCGGCCGCCGTGACCCCACCAGCCAGCAAAGTGAGCTCTTCACCCGTCGGGACGGCTCCCGGATCGAGCACGGACTGCAACAGCAGCCCATCCGTGACCGCGATCAGCAGCGAAGCGATCACCTCGACCATCCGCACCGGGATCTGCCGGTCGCCCTGCCCACCGACAACGAGCTCACCGACACGCCGACGCTGCTCGGCGTAGTGGTCGGCGAGCTGCCCCCGGAGCTCCGGCGATCGCCGCGCCTGCAGCACCGCCTCCAAAAACGACGCGAACACCGGCTCGGTCTCGGCGAAGTCGCCGAGCATTGCGCGCACCGAGGCCAAGATCTGCTCCACCGGCCCGGCCTCCGGATCCGCGCGAGCCGCCCGCCCGAGCCGATCGGTCCACTCAAGGAACGACTCCAGCACCGCTTGGGTCAGCAGCTGATCACGGGAACCGAAGTGGTAGTTGACCGCCGCGAGGTTGGTACCGGAGGCCGCGACCAGATCGCGGACGCTCGTGCCCGCGTACCCCCGCTCCCCGATCAATTGCTTCGCCGCCTCGATCAGCGCCGTCTTATTCGCGTTGCCCATGCCGGTCAACCGATTGCCCCGCCGTCCGCGACCGTCCGCGTGAGCGACCCCAGGTCCAGCACGTCGGCACAGTCGATTCCGATGTTCATGGCACTCCAAACACTGAAGGCGCGAGACAACAACTCCCGACACGAACGACCGTAACTGACGAACGTTCGTACGTCAAACTCCTTCAAGCCCGCCAAGACCCCCAACGGGCGAAAACCGCGCCTCCCACAGTGACTCCGCTGGCGTCAGTGCTTGAGCTCGGGGAAATCCTCCTCCCAGAACTCTAGTGTCGAGCCTGTTGCGGGGCGCGAGGCGCCGCTGAGGCGTGCCTTCTCGTCGTCGCGCAGCTCGATACGGCGGATCTTGCCGGAGATCGTTTTCGGCAGCTCCCCGAACTGCAACCGCCGGATTCGCTTGTAAGGCGCGAGCCGTTCACGCGTGAAACTCATGATCGCGAGCGCCGTCTCCCGCGTCGGCTCGTAGCCGCGGCTGAGGGTTACGTACGCCTTGGGTACCGACAGCCGTACCGGATCAGGCGAGGGGATGACCGCCGCTTCGGCCACCGCCTCGTGCTCGATCAGCACGCTCTCGAGCTCGAACGGCGAGATCCGGTAGTCCGATGCCTTGAACACGTCGTCGGTACGTCCCACGGACGTGATGTAGCCATCGGCGTCGCGAGACGCGATGTCGCCGGTGTGGTAGTGACGGCCGTGAGTCGCCGCCGCGTGCTCCGGTCCGTGCCGGTAGCCGGTCATCAATCCCAGCGGCCGCCGAGCGAGGTCTAGGACAATTTCACCTTCGTCGGCTGGCTCTCCACGGGTCGGGTCCAGCAAATCGACGGCGTAGCCGGGCAGCGGTCGACCCATCGAACCTGGCTTGACCAGCTGGCCCGGCGTGTTGCCGATTACCGCCGTGGTCTCCGTCTGCCCATAGCCGTCGCGCACCGTGATTCCACACCGTTCCTGGACCTGCTCGATCACCTCGGGATTGAGCGGCTCGCCCGCAGCCAGCGCCTCGCGCAGCGGCAGCCGCCACCGGCCCAGGTCCTCCTGGATCAGCATTCGCCATACCGTGGGCGGCGCGCAGAACGTGCTCACCGCGCAGCGAACCATCTGGTCTAGCAGTGCGCGAGCGTCGAAGCGCGCGAAGTTGAACACCATCACCGTCGCCTCGGCGAGCCAGGGCGCGTAGACGTTGCTCCAAGCGTGTTTGGCCCACCCAGGCGAGGACACGTTGAGGTGGACGTCACCCGGCGAGATACCAGCCCAGTACATCGTCGAGAGATGCCCGACGGGATACGAGGCGTGGCTGTGCTCGACGAGCTTGGGCTTCGCGGTCGTGCCCGAGGTGAAATACAGCAGCAACGTGTCCGAGGCACGCGTTTGACCATCCGGCGCGAACCCGGGCGCGGCGTTTTCGGTGTCACCGTAGGAAAGCCATCCTGTGACCGGCCCGCCCACCGCAATCCGCGTGTAGTCGCCAGGGACCCCGTCAAACTTCGCCGCGTCGCCGGCGCTCACCACCACGTGGCGGGCCTCTCCGCGCTCGACGCGATCGACCAAATCACTGGGACCAAGCAGCGGGGTCGAGGGGATGATCACCGCCCCGAGCTTCATCGCGGCCAGGATCGTCTCCCACAACTCGACCTGATTGCCGAGCATGACGATGACCCGATCACCGCGCTGAACACCGTGCTCGCGCAGCCAGTTCGCCACCTGATTTGAACGACTCGACAGCTCGGCGAACGATCGTCGAACCTCGCTGCCATCCTCTTCGACGATCCACAACGCGGGACGCTCGCCAGCCTCGGACGCGATCGCGTCGAACCAATCCAGTGCCCAATTGAACGTCTCGAGCTCCGGCCAACGGAACTCGCGATACGCCGTCTCGTAGTCCTCGCGGTGTTCGAGCAAAAAGTCGCGCGCGGAGCGCAGCCGCCCCGTCGCGTTGTCGGCCTCCAGCACGGACTCAGTCATCGCACCCTCCACTCTGGCGGTGAATTGCTGAGACGATCCTCCCAAGGCCGCAGTCGTGGCTCATCCGCATAAGGCCGCACGTATGTGCCCTGCTTGTAACGCCCGGCACAAGCAGTCGCCATCGCGGCCGAGTGCTCGCCACGTAGGGAGTGGTTCGGTCCCCGTCATGTTGCCGTCGGTCTGTTAGTTCTTGAGTGATCGTTCCGCTATTGTCGGGAGCGTGGCCAGACCCCGCGAGTTCGACCCAGAGGAGGTGCTTGATCGCTCGATGCGGGAGTTCTGGGAGCGGGGCTACCGCGAGACGTCGGTCGATGATCTTGTGGAGGCAACGGGTGTGCGGCCAGGCAGTCTCTACAACGCGTTTCCGGGGGGCAAGCGCAGGCTGTTTCTGGAGGCGCTTGCCCGGTATTCGGCGCTTGTGGTCCCGGAGAAGATGGGAGCGCTCGAGCAGGCGGGAGCGGGTCTCGCGGAGTTGCGTGCCTACTTCGATGGGCTCGTCCGCGATTTGACGACCGCGGAGGGCCGGATGGGGTGCCTGATGGTCAACTCGACGATGGAGCTTGCGGCGGAGGACTCCGAGGTCGGCGCGATCGTCCGCAATCACATGTCGCGGCTCGAGCGAAACGCGGAGCGCGCGCTCCGTAACGCCAAGCGACGGGGCGAGATCTCAAAGCGGGTCGATCCGCGGGCCAAGGCGACCCAGCTGATGGCCACCGGCATGGGGCTGATGGTCGTCGGCAAGACAGACCCGGGCCGCGAGGTGCTCGAGACGATTGTCGACGCGGCGTTTGCCGACCTTGGGTGAAGAGTTCATCGCCGCGTAACGTTCTTGAACGCTCGTTCTGTTATTGTCGTCGCGCGATCAATGCAGCCTCGCTGAGCTGATCGGGCTCTGGGGCTTGGACTGGCGGCCGCTCGGCCGCTTGTTTTTGGCACATTTCTTGAACGCCCACTAAACAACCGTTGCCGGCGGTGCCGGAGGAAAGGGAAGGGACGATGCGAGCGATTGTCGTAACCGAGCACGGCGGCCCCGAGGTCCTGAGGATTCAGGAGCTGGCCGATCCGGAGGTGAATCAGGGCGACGTCTTGATTCGCGTCAAGGCGTTCGGGCTCAACCACGCCGACACGTATATGCGCAGCGGCATCTGGCCGTTCGGGATCCCGGTCCTGGGGATCGAGGCGGCCGGCACGGTCGAGGCGGATCCGAGCGGCAGGCTCGAGCGCGGAGCAGCCGTGGTCGCGGTCGTCGGCGGGATGGCGAGAACCCGCAACGGCAGCTACGCCGAGCTCGTCAGCGTGCCGGCGGCCAACGTCGTTCCGATCGAGACCTCGCTCAGCTGGCCAGAACTGGCGGCGATCCCTGAGGTCTATGCCACCGCGTGGACCGCGCTTCACTCCAACCTTGCGCTGCAAAGTGGTCAGTCGGTGTTGATCCGTGGCGCGACGTCGACGGTCGGCCAGGCGGCGGTGAACATCGCGCGTGACCTCGGAGCCCACGTGATCGCCACCACTCGCAACCCGGCCCGCGAGCCGCAGCTTTACGAGCTCGGTGCACACGAGGTCCTGATCGACGACGGCGAGCTGGCCGGAAAGGTGCGCGCGACGCACCCCGATGGGATCGACGCCGTGCTCGAGCTGGTCGGCAACTCAGTCCTGCGCGACTCGCTCAAGGCAGTGCGCCCGACCGGCGGTGTGTGCCTGGTCGGATTCCTAGGCGGGCTTGAGCCGATCGCCGACTTCGACCCACTGATGGACCTACCCAGCGGAGTGCGGCTGACGACGTTCGCCAGTGCCTTCGTACTCGGAGACGAGCATTTCCCGACGACCGACGTGCCGCTCCAGGAGATCGTCGACAAGGCCAGCCGCGGTGTGTTCCAAGCGAAGCCCGCACGGGTGTTCAAGTTCGACCAGATCGTCGATGCCCATCAGCTAATCGACGCCGGCAAGGCCGACGGCAAGCTGGTGGTCGAGATCGCGTAGCGACGATCCTCAGCCGGCGGGAGTCGGCTCGGAACCGTCGGCGCGCCGCGCTCAGCGCTTCTCGAGCTCGGCGGCGATCGCGTCTGCGAGGCCGCGCAGGAAGCGCACGTCGCGCTCGCCCAATTGTGGCCGCTGCTCGTGTGCCAGACAGCAGAGCACGTAGAGGCGCGCGTCGAGCGTCGTGAGGGGAACGCCGATGTAGGCTCCGATGCGGGCGGCCCGCGTGATCTGAAGATCCCGTAGCTGAGCATCGGCTTGTGCGTCCGGCACGAGGTTCGAGAGCCTCCCCGTAAGCAGACGGTGACAGTAGGTGTCCTCGATCGGCATTGACGCGCCGGGTGCGAGGCCGAACGACCCGTCACCGGCCACGAAACGCACCACCTCGCGGCCGTCGCGGACCTGGCCGAGCACCGCTACATCCATCTCGGTCTCTGCTTGGGCCAGCATGAGCGCAGCGGTTATCGGATCGGCTGCTGAGCTCCGAGGGGACCCCCGCGGGCTGGTGCCGATCGCGTGGTCCTCCTCGCTGCGGAAGAACCGGCGTGCGACTGGCTTTCCGAGCTTTTGCGTTCCCCACGCGAGTAGCCAGAGCGCGGCGCGCTCGTCGTCGCTGATGCTTCTGATGTCCCCGAGTTCCCGATCGATCTGTTCGAGCGATTCGCCGCGCTCGAGTTGATCGATCACATGCCGGCGCCAAAACGTGCTCATCGTCTCACTCCGGCACGCGCTCGCGCGCCCGCCAGCGGGATCCGAGAGTCGATATGAGGGTCGCGCATGACGTGTTTGACGGGCGTGCTGCCCGTTGGTGGGGGGCGGACGTGGCGCGATCCTAACAACCGCGGGAAGCTGTGTGGAACTCACTGAGCGAGTCGCGGCGATGACCCTTCATGCCAGTGGCGAGAAGCGCGCCTGGTGAGACGCGCGATCGTGTGGGTGCCGAGGGCACGCCGCGATCGCCAGGGCCGGGGAGACGCTGAGCTCCGGGATGGCCGTTGGACCAATCCGGAGGTCACCCGGCCCGTAGTTTCTGCGGAGCGTGCGTGCGGGGTCGGCGCGATGCGCGGCGGTGCGGACGCCGACTAGAAATAGGCAACGATGTCGGAAGCGCCCGCAGCTCTAACGACGCGGCCGCCGCGGGCGTTGCGGACGCTGGTCGGTCGCTATGACCGCGCGGCGTTCGAGCCGGTGGATGGCCGTGCGCGCGTCCGCTTGACGGTTACTGGAGGCGGCGCATGGGACGCGGTGCTCAAGCGCGGTGGCGCGTCACTCGCGCGCGCCGATGGCGACGCCGACGCGACGCTGACCGCCGACGCAGGGACGTGGGAGGCGATCGCCGAGGACGTCCGCGGGGGTGTGCCCGCGTTCCAGGCGGGCCGGTTGGCCGTGCGTCGTAACCTGCACCTCGGCGTCGGGTTCCTGGCCGCGACCAGCGGTGTGACTGGCCCGGGACGCTTGTGTTTTCGGACCGTTGTCACGCGTCACGCGCGGCTATCGACGATGGAGGCGGGTATCGGTCGGCCGGTGCTCGCGATCCATGGACTGGGGGGCACTAAGGGATCGTTCCTGCCCACGGTCGCCGCGCTGTCTGACCATTTTCGGGTGGTTGCCGTCGATCTTCCGGGGTTCGGCGACTCCGAGAAGCCGATCGGAGCGTCGTACGACCCTCGCTTCTTCGCCGACGCGATGATCGACCTCCTGGACGCGCTCGAGCTCGACCGCGTGGAGCTGATCGGCAACAGCCTCGGCGGCCGGGTCGCGCTGGAGGTCGCCATACGAGCTCCCGAGCGCGTCGGTCGGCTGGCGTTGCTGGCGCCCTCGTTGGCGTGGCGACGGCCGCGTCGGTGGGCGCCGGCGTTGCGGCTCGTGCGACCCGAGCTTGGCCTCGTGCAACTCGCCCCACGCGCCGTCGTCCAGGGGATCGTGCGCCGCCTCATCCCGGGCGCCGATGAAGGCTGGACGGCAGCGGGCGTCGACGAGTTCCTGCGTGCCTACCTCACCCCCTCAGGCCGGGCCGCCTTCTACGCGGCGGCGCGCCAGATCTACCTCGAGGCGCCCCACGGTAAGAACGGTTTCTGGACGAGGCTTCGCGGGATACAGGCAGACGCCTTGTTCATCTGGGGTCGTCGTGACACGCTCGTGCCGATAGCGTTCGCGCGGCACGTCGCCGAGGCACTCCCGCAAGCCCGTCACCTCGAGCTCGAGTGCGGCCACGTGCCACAGGTGGAGCTGCCGAGGGCCACCCACGACGCCGTCGGCGCGTTCTTCACCGAACACGCCGGTTGCGCTCGTTGACTGCCACGCGCCTGCCGTCTCGCGCCGCGCGAAGTCGGCCGTCACGCGTTGCGAAACGGGCACGCGATCCTGCAATCGGCGCCTTGGCCGAGGGAGTCCGCGGCCGACTCCCTCAGGATATGTCCCGTCGAGTCGGCGGCGTGATCCGCCTCTTATCCCCACGGGTGGCGATCTGCTCGCGCTGCGGCGCGGTCTCCGAGGATGCGCCGACCGCCTTTTCGGCATCGTGTACAAGTGGCTCGTCGAACAGACCCCACGCACGCGCCTTCGCGAGCGCCTCCGCTCGCGCTGAGCGCCAGTGGACGAGGTCGTACGCCCGAACCGGGCCGCTCACCAGCACGTCATAGAAATGCGACTCGACTGGACGCTCGCCGCCGAGCAGCCGCGTGTACCTGCTCACCGTCTCGACCGCCACGACGGCCAGCAGCGCGGCCTCGCGGGCGTCTGCCGCGGCGCATACGAACGTCACCCAGACAACGTTGTCGCGGGCGGTTACCCCGCTTCGCTTGTAGATGAAGCCGAACAAGCGCGCGAACGCCTCCGCGCCACCCGCCGTCGGGAGCGTGAGCCCGAACCGCAGGACCACTTCCTGCAGCGGTGTTGCATCGCTGTCGGCGAGACTCCCCTCGCCCGAGCCTTCATCCTCTTCCCAGGGCGGCACCGGCATGTCAAGGAATCGTAGGGCGAATCCACCCAGGCGACTTCTACGACCCCACGCGGGAGAAGGCGCGGGCGGTCAAGGCGCGCTACGTTGGCGTGTGCCGCGGCTGCGGCGCGTACACGCAGCCGCGCAGCGGCAAGGGCGACGCCTACGCGTACTACAGGCCTGCCACCCGGGGCCATCGAGGCCCGCTGGACGCGCGAGCGTGTGCTCGACGCGATGCGCGAATGGCGCGCCTGCTACGGGCGGCTGCCCTCGTCGTATGACTGGTCACACAAGCACGCACGCCGCCGCAGCAAAGGTTCCCCGCTGCTTGCGGTGCCGAGCGCGACGAGCCCGCGTCCCGCGTGTCGTCCAGTGCAGTCCGTTGCTAGCCGCACCCGACTCGACAAGCCTACTCCGCTCCGATACAAGCTGATCCACCCGGCCGTCTGAAGCAGGCTCGCTGGCTTTCGCCAATCGTCTCGCCGAAGCCCCTATCTACGACAACGCTCATTCGCGCCGAGGTAGCACCGCCGCTGCTCGGACGCGTTTGTCTCCAAGAGTGAATAGTCGATCGAGGGCTATTCGCGGGCGAGCATGGCGGCGGCTTCACGTTCGAGGTCGATGTACGGCTCGCCGCTGACGTCGACCGCAACGCGGTTGATAGTGCCGCCGGTGAACTCGTGTGGGTGAGCGCCGGGGTAGTCCGAGGTGACCGGTTCGCTGCTGTCTCGTCCGACGCAGAGGCCTTCGCCGGCGATCGAGAACTTGCCGGGCTGGGTCTTGATTCGCTCCTCGCCGACCTTGGTCTCACCGTGGTAGAGAGTCAGGATCCCGGTCGAGACTCCGGGCGGGTCCTCGCCGTCCTTCTCGAAGTTGGCGGCCAGGATCAGGTTCTTGCCGACCGGCACGTCCTCTGAGCCAACGATCTTCTGCTCGAACTGGCCGACCCAGTTGTAGACGTAGTGCAGGCGGTTGTCCTTGATGTAGAGCGCGTGCCCGCCGAACCGGGAGCCGTGGGCGAACAGGACGCCCTCGGCGCCAGGGGCGGGGATGTCGACGAGCGCGCCGATCCCGTAGGAGCGGTTGCGGATGTTGACCGCCTGTGACTCCGGCACCTCCGCCAAGTCCGGGTAGTAGACATAGCGGTTGCGCGCCGGACTCAGAACCGGACGCGGGGTCGTGAGGATCTCGAGGGCTGAGCGGTCATCGAGCGGGAACGCTCCGTTGCGACCGGCTTCGGCGTACCACAGGCTGATCATCTCGTTGAGCCGTTCGGGTTCCTGATCGGCGAGGTTGTGCAGCTCGGAGCGGTCGACGTCGGTGTGGTAGAGCTCCCACGTGTCGTTACCGAAGTGGCTCCAGCCGCTGATCGTCGGGTGCTTAGTGACGGCCTTCCAGCCGTCGTGCCAAATCGCCCGGGAGCCGAGCATCGAGTAGAACTGCGTCGCTCGCGCGGTCGGAAGCGACCCCTGGTCAAAGCTGTAGCGCATGCTGACGCCGTCGAAGTCGCTCTGGACGTGACCGCCGATCGTCCCAGGCGGCTCGACACCGACAACGTCGAGGATCGTTGGGACGAGATCGATCGCGTGGTGGTATTGCTCGCGGATCTCACCCTTCGCGTTAATCCCCTTCGGCCACGAGATGATGCATGGGTCACTTGTGCCGCCGTTGAACTCGTAGCGCTTCCACATCTTGAACGGCGTGTTGAACGCCATCGCCCAACCGTTCGGATAGTGGTTGTAGGTCTTGGTCCCGCCGAGCTCATCGAGCATCGCGAGGTTCTGCTCCATCGAGTCCGGGATGCCGTTCGCGATGTTGTTCTCGTTCACCGACCCGTTCGGTCCGCCCTCGCCGCTCGCGCCGTTGTCGGAGATCAACAAGATCAGCGTGTTCTCGCGCTGCTCGGTCTCCTCCAGATAGTCGAGCAGCCGCCCGATCTGATCATCGGCGTGCGCCATGAACCCGGCATACACCTCCGCCATCCGGCAGAACAGCCGCTGCTCCTCCGCCGTCAACGAGTCCCACGGCCGCGTCAAGTCGAGCGGCGGGAAAGGCTGCCCGTCCGGACCCTTCTGGTTCGCGATCGGGTTGATCGGCGGCAGCTCGGTATCCGGCGGGACGATCCCCAACTCCTTCTGACGGATGAGCGTCTGCTCACGGATCGCCTCATAGCCCATGTCGAACTGGCCCTTGAACTTCTCGATCCAGTCCTTCGGAACGTGATGCGGCGCATGACACGCCCCCGGCGCGTAATAGAGGAAGAACGGCTTCTCAGGCGCGACCACCTTCGCGTCCCTGATGAACTCCAGCGCCTTGTCGGTCAAATCCACCGTCAAGTGGTAGCCCTGCGCCGGCGAGCGCGGCGGATCGACGAGATGGCTGTCATACACGAGATCCGGATACCACTGGTTCGTCTCCGCCCCTAGGAACCCGTAAAAGCGCTCAAAGCCGCGGCCGGTAGGCCAGTTACGACGGGAGGACGCGAGGTTCATCTCCGACTCCGGACACAGATGCCACTTCCCGACCATGTACGTATTCCAGCCCGCCTCGCCGAGCATCTCCTGGATCTGCCCGTTCTCCGGCGGGATCACCCCGCTCGCGCACGGGAACCCGATCGCCGCCTCGGTGATGCACGCCATGCTGTTACGGGTGTGATTGCGCCCGGTCAGCAGGCACGAGCGCGTCGGCGAGCACAACGCAGTCGTGTGCATCTGCGTGTAGCGCACCCCGTCGGCGACGATCCGATCGATGTTCGGCGTCGGGACCGGGCCGCCATAGCTGCTCATCACCGAAAAGCCCACGTCGTCGAGCACGATGTAGAGGACGTTCGGTGCACCATCAGGCGCCTTGGGCGCCTCGAACGGGGTCCAGTCCGGAACCGAGTCACGAATGTCGACGTTGATCACGCCCTTGAATGACTTGCTCATCGCAGGAGCCTCACTTGTATGCCAGAGGGAGACGGACACACGCAGGCGGGCGTGCACCGCGACCATCGCACACCCCCGCCCGGCAGAGCATCGTCCACATCGGGTGATCTGCCCGAGAGCCCCAACCGGGCGGCGTCCGCGTCCGAGGTCCCCGCGAATACCATTGCCCCACTGGCGGCCCACGGGCCGGCCACTACGTCCACTGAACCAACGATCGGCCTGACTGCTCCCAATCACAGGCAAGCCCCGCCCAGAGACCAACCGCTCAAGTCTCGACATCACGAAGCACACGCAGCCGCGCTCCTAGCGCGGGCGTGAGACCATCAGCCGACCACGAGAGGCAGAACATGACAGATGAATTCCTAGATGAACTCGGTCCCGTCGACTACGTCGTCGTCGAGTTTCCGGCGGGCGCCACCAACTTCACCGGCGAGATGGCGAAAGAGCTCCTCGCGTTGGTTGACTCCGGAACCGTCCGCGTGATCGACGCGCTGATCCTCACCAAGAACGAGGACGGGACCGTCGACGCGTCGGAGCTTTCCGACGTCGGCGAGCTCGGAGAGCTACAGGCACTCGAGGCCCAGCTTGCGGAGCTGCTGGCCGCAGACGACGTCGAACACCTCGCCGCCGCGATGAAGCCAGGAAGCACCGCCGGCGTGCTCATCTGGGAGAATCTGTGGGCCGCGCCATTCGCAGCAGCCGCGCGGCGTTCGGGTGGCCAACTGATCGCTAACGGACGGATTCCGATTCAGGCAATTATCGCGTCCATCGAGGCCGACGAAGCAGCCACGACCGAAGGAGACTGACAATGCCCCTCAGACCAGCACGCGTAGGAAGAGTCGGCGTCATCCGCGCGCCAGTAGCGAAAACCGCGGTCGTGGCCAAGGCCGTCACACCTGGCCCCGCGCCGGTCGCGAAAACCGCTGTCGTGGCCGCGGCCGTCACACCCGGGCGGCGTCGCCGGCGCATCTAGCCACAACTTGCCCGGGGGGTGATTTGGGCATGACGCACGCTTACCTGAGCTTCGCTCATCCCCCCACCGGGCCGCAATGCCGACAAGCGGCGACCCTCGCCCACGCACGGCGATCGGCGCGACGGAGATGTGCTCAAGCGGCTGGTCGGAGGCGACTGGCCAGCCGCAACCGCCGTCACCGAGTTGTTCGGGACGTGGGCCGCCGCCCGCGCGGCGCCGGCGTCGGTTAGGCGACGGGTATCTGGGTGGCCGGCGCTTTCGGCCGGAACGGGCGCATCTCCTCGCCACCTGGGCGGACGAGGCCCCAGCTGGACTCGGGTACCTCGTTCCAGACGCCGGCGACGTCGCCGAGGGGTTCGGAGACGATCAGCCTGGCGTCGTCTGAGAATCCTTGGAGGTCCTGCCGCTCGGGGTAGAGCTTGCGCAGCGTGGGCACGTCGGTGGTGTAGAACAGCGACCGGGATTTACGCTCGCTGGAGTAGCGGAACGCCCAGATGCTCGCGCCGTCGCTGGTCGCGACGGTGCCCTGAAACGGGTGGGGGACTCCGTGGCGCTCGGCCACCGCTTCGACTAGCCCGATGGCCTGCTCGATCGCGCTCGAGGGGTCGTCCTGGAGACCGAATGTCAGGGCGAGGTAGAACAGCACCTCGGTGTCGGCCTGGCCGTGGATCTCCGGGTATAGCGAGGGGTCGACGGCGAGGACGAGGTCGCGCTTGATCGTGGCGAACTCGTTGATGTACCCGTTGTGCATGAAGAGCCAGTTCTCGTGGCGGAACGGGTGACAGTTCGTCTGCTGCACGGCGCTGCCGATCGCCGCGCGGATGTGCGTGAAGAACAGCCGCGAGCTGATGTGGCCGGCGAGCTCGCGCAGGTTCTGGTCATTCCACGCCGGTTCGGTGCTGTGGAACATCCCCGGCGTGTCCGGGGCGCCGTACCAGCCGACGCCGAACCCGTCGCCGTTGGTGGGTTCGGCCCCGAGCCGCGAGTGCAGGCTCTGATCAACGAGCGAGTTAGTCCCGCCGTAGAGCACTTCCTTCATGAGGATGGGGGCACCGGAGTATGCGAGCCAGCGGCACATTTGCCGCTCCTTTCTGTTGTCTGGGTCTCACTTGTGTTTCACGCCTCGGTCCGCGGACAGAACAGGCCGCGCGTTCGCCTGGCAACTCCTGATCACCCGCACCTCGACCGTCCCGAGGAGAAGCGAGTCTTGGTGACCGTGGGTGCGAAAAGTCGGTCGAGTTCGACGTCGAGCCGTTGCACGAGCGGAGCCCGGCCCGCAACGCGGCGGAGCATCCTGAGGCACGCGCGGTAATGAGCGAGCTTCGCGCGGGCGTCGCTTTCGTCCAATCGCGGCGGCGGCAACCGGGCCAGCTCGCGCACCTTCGCGATCTTGTCTGCGGCAAAGATCTCGACGGTGTCCGGCGCTGCGCGTGCAACGCGATCGCGGAGGGCCCGCTTGCGTTGCTCGTAAGCGAGGATCGATGCATCGTCTGAGACTGTCTCGACCAGCCACGCGACGCCGGGACCGAACCGGCGACGGAGCTCCACGCTGGTCGTCGTAGTCTTTTCGAGCACGTCATGGAGTAGCCCGGCGGCGACGACTTCGTCTGGCTGGCCATCGGCCTGTAGCAGCTCGCCCACCTCGATCGGATGGGCGATAAACGGTGCGCCGTCGATGTCCCGATATTGACCGCTGTGCCTTACGGAGGCGAACTCCAGCGCCGCCTGCGCCATCGGCAACCCGGCGAACCGGTCGGCGGTCCGACGCGGTGTCCCGCCTTCGCGGACGACGCCATTGAACAAGTTCGAGGTCTCTTCGGCCATCACCGCCATGGGCACGCGTCGGCCTCAGAAAAGACCGGAACGTCCGAAGCCCATGCGCCTCATCGAGTCGAGTGGCTCGTGCATCGGCTCAAAAGTTGCTCGTCGGACATCGCCACGACCTCGCTCGTGTGAAGGGACACCGACCTTCGGTGTCAGCTACGCAACTTACGTGCTTCGCGACCGTCCCTCATCATCCGTTTTGGTCGAAATCCGCTTTGCTCACACAACGCTCTTGATGCTCGATGCTGTGGGCCGATTGCGGCGACCGGCGTACGAGGAACCCAGTCAGGCAGGGCTATGGACCCTACGACCCGGACTCCAACATCAGCCATGTTGGGTGATGTCCGCGCGCGCACCTTCGAGTAGGTTGGCTTCAGAGTGGCAGGAACATGCGAAAGGAGACAACTCTTATGAGCGAGAAGGACACGCTGATAGTGATGGCGGCTGCCTATGACGATTTGGCGGACGCCGAGGCCGACTATGAGGCCATCAAGGCCCTCTACTACGAGGTCGAGACCTCGCACGACTTCGATGCCGCCGTGCTCGCCCGCGATGAGAACGGCGAAGTCAAGGTCGTCAAGAAGCACGAGCAGCCCACCCGCCACGGCGCGGCGCACGGGCTCGGCTGGGGCCTCGCGATCGGGGCCGCCTGCGCGCTCTTCCCCCCCGTCGGCCTCCTCGGTGGACTTGTCGTCGGCGGCGGTGCCGGCGCGGCGATCGGCGCGGTCACCGGCCATATGAAGGGCGGCATGGACGACCAGGACCTCAAGGCGCTCGGGGACGTGCTCGGCCAGGGTCAAGCCGGACTGATCGTCGTCTACGCGGCCAACATGGCCGACCAGATCGCGGCCAACATCAAGGCGGTCAACAAGGCGGAATCGAAGGAGATCGACGCCAACGCCGACGAGCTCGCGAGCCAGCTGAAGGAGGCCGGGGCCGCCAGCTGACACCGCCAACCGCCACCTAGCGCCGACGCGAAGCACGCGAGCGCTCGCACCGGTCCCACTGCTCATACCGATGCAACGAGGCGCGGAGGCGGGTGAGGCTCCAGCACGGCAACTGGCAGAGAAGGAGTCCGAGATGTTGGGTAGGGGTCGAGTTGGTAGACGCGGCGTTCTCGGAGG
>Ga0310037_10000671_pt1 | contig 20618 bp, 18 predicted proteins | sample Sb_taG_11_FD_200239 | JGI IMG/M metagenome (GOLD analysis project Ga0310037, IMG submission 200239) | Peat soil microbial communities from Weissenstadt, Germany - Sb_50d_3_AS metaG (v2) (version 2) | ecosystem: Environmental > Terrestrial > Soil > Wetlands > Peat | place: Germany: Weissenstadt...
CTCGGCCTCCAGCTCCGGAAGCAGCGGCTCGGTCATGGGCACCTCTCATCTGGTTGTTATTAACACAACCAGACTGCCATCATAACCTGCCCAGATGCGGGACCCCAACGAATGTGTCGTGCACCCCGCGAGGGTCTGGGGTGGGCTCGTGGGAGCAAGCAGAGCCCTTCCGGCCACGCGATGCCAGGGCGAGTACCGCAACGGGCCAATCGGGGGGTTCGGGGGTCGTCCCCCCAAGGCCATAGAGCACGTAGCATCGGTATCGTGCCCGTGCCGCGGAACGAGAGGCGGCCCCAGCGCCGCGACGCCGGTCCTGGGATCCTCCTCGCACGCCCGTTCGGCATCCCGGTATACGTCTCGCCGTACTGGTTCGTGATCGCCGGGATCTTCATCTTCGTCTACGCCAAGGACCTGGCCGCTACCTTGCACGGGTCCACCAGATTCGTGGTCGCGGCCGCGTTCGTGGTGCTGCTGTACCTGTCCGTCCTGGTGCACGAGCTGAGCCATTCGGTGGTGGCGCTCGGATACGGGCTGCCGGTGCGCCGCATCCTGCTGTACCCGCTGGGCGGTTTCTCCGAGATCGAGCGCGAACCGCAGACGCCGGCCCGGGAGTTCCTGGTCTCGGCGGCCGGGCCGGCGTTGTCGCTGCTGCTGGCGGCCGGCGGCTACGGTCTGACCCACGTCGTCCGGGCGGGGACCATAGGCGGCACGCTTGTCTCGCAGCTCATGTGGGCCAACCTGATCGTCGGGGCCTTCAACCTGCTGCCCGGCCTGCCGCTGGACGGCGGGCGGATGCTGCGCGCCGCGATCTGGAAGGTGACCGGGCGCCCCGCGACGTCGACCATCGTCGCGGCCTGGGCCGGCCGCGTCCTCGCCCTCGGGCTGTTCGTCCTGGTGCTGGCCCCGCCGGTGGAGGCCAGGATCGGCGGGGACATGGTCACGGTGGTATGGCTGGCGGTGATCGCCGCCTTCATGTGGACCGGAGCCGGGCAGGCCATCAAGGCGACCAGGTTCCGCGAGCGCCTGCCCGGGCTGCAGGCCCGCCGGCTGGCCCGCAAGGCGGTGTCGGTCGCCGCCGACACCCCGCTGGCCGAGGCGATCAGGCGGGCAGACGAAAGCCAGGCCCGGGCGGTTGTGGTCGTCGACCACGACGACAAGCCGATCGCGATCCTCAACGAGACGGCCGTGATGGCCACGCCGCCGCAGCGGCGGCCGTGGATCGAGGCGGGCTCGCTGGCCAGGACACTCGAGCCGAACCTGGTGCTGCCCGCCGACCTGTCCGGCATGGCGCTGCTGGACGCGATCCGCCAGGCCCCCGCCTCGGAATACCTGCTGGTGGAGCCCTCCGGGCAGGTCTACGGCGTGCTGGCCGCCCGCGACGTCGACCGGGCCTTCGCCGGCGTCTGACCCTTCGGCCCCACTAGTGTGAGCCCCATGACCAAACCGCGGCACGGGCCGTTGACGGCCGGGGAGCCGGTGCAGCTGACCGACCCCAAGGGCCGCAGCCACATCATCACCCTGCGGGCCGGGGCGTCTTTCCACACCCACCGGGGCACGCTGAGCCACGACGACATTATCGGCGGCCCGGACGGGAACGTGGTCCGGTCCGGCGGCGGAACGCCTTATGTGGTCTTCCGCCCGCTGCTGGCCGACTACACCCTCACCATGAAACGCGGCGCGGCGGTGGTGTACCCCAAGGACGCCGCGCAGATCGTGGCGTTCGCCGACGTGTTCCCCGGCGCGCGGGTGCTCGAGGCCGGAGCCGGCTCGGGCGCGCTGAGCTGCTGGCTGCTGCGGGCGATAGGGGAGCAGGGGACCCTCGTCTCATTCGAGCGCCGCCCGGACTTCGCCGAGATCGCTCGGCGGAACGTGGAGCAGTTCTTCGGCGCCCCGCCGCCGGCCTGGCAGCTGGTGAACGGTGAGTTCGGTGCGGACTACGACGGTCTCGTCGACTTCGACCGCGTTATCTTGGACATGCTCGCCCCCTGGGACTGCGTGGACGCCGCCGCCGGCGCACTCGCGCCCGGCGGCCTGGCCTGCTGTTACGTGGCCACCACCACACAGCTGTCCCGCACCGTCGAAGCCCTGCGCGGGCACGGCGGCTTCGACGAGCCGGCCGCCTGGGAGAGCCTGGTCCGCGGATGGCATGTGGAAGGCCTGGCCGTGCGCCCGGAGCACCGCATGGTGGGACACACCGGCTTCCTGGTCACGGCGCGGCGGCTGGCGCCGGGCGTGGTTCCCCCGCCCCGCAGGCGCCGTCCCTCCGGGGGGTACGGGGGGGCGGATAGCCCCCCCGTGATCGGGGGGATCCCGGGGGATCCTCCCCCCGAGGAAATACGGTCCCGCGTGAACCGTAACGCTTAGCGATGCTGATGTGACTCGTTGATGATCGGATCTGCGGCAAGACGGCATCGAAACGGCCTCGCGAGGTTAGGGAACGCCGGTGTATAGGTAATGTCTTATTAGCGCTTCAGGAGGAGGTGAGGGGCGTGGCCACCAGAGATGAGAGCGGGCGTGCTTCACGGCACGAGGATGAGCTGAAGAGCCTTACCGCACAGATCTCCTTCCTCGATGAGGAGATTGCCGTGCTCCGGCGCCGGCTGGCGGACTCGCCACGGCAGGTCAGGCTACTCGAGGACAGGCTGCGCGAGGCCGAGAGCAGCCTCAACGGGGTCACCACCCAGAACGAGCGGCTGGCCGCCACGCTGCGCGAGGCGCGTGACCAGATCGTGGCGCTGAAGGAGGAAGTGGACCGGCTGGCGCAACCGCCGTCCGGGTTCGGCGTCTTCCTGAACGCGTGCGATGACGACACGGCCGACGTCTTCACCGGCGGCCGCAAGATGCGCGTGAACGTCTCGCCGAACGTCGAGCTATCCGAGCTGCGCCCGGGCCAGGAAGTGGTCCTGAACGAGGCGCTCAACGTGGTCATCGCCCAGGGTTACGAGAAGGTGGGCGAGGTCGTGATGCTCAAGGAGCTGCTCGCCGACGGCGAACGGGCCCTGGTCATCTCCCAGGCCGACGAGGAGCGCGTGGTCCGGCTGGCCGAGCCGTTGCTGCACCAGCCGGTGCGGGCCGGCGACTCGCTGCTGCTGGAGTCCCGGTCGGGCTACGTGTACGAGCGGATTCCCAAGGCCGAGGTGGAAGAGCTCATCCTGGAAGAAGTGCCGGACATCTCCTACAAGGACATCGGCGGCCTCGCCGGGCAGATCGAGCAGATCAGGGACGCGATCGAGCTGCCGTACCTGCACGCCGACCTGTTCAAGGAGCACCAGCTCAAGCCGCCGAAGGGGGTCCTGCTCTACGGGCCGCCCGGCTGCGGCAAGACGTTGATCGCCAAGGCGGTGGCGAACTCGCTGGCCAAGCAGGTGGCGGCCAAGACCGCGGCCGACGAGGGCGCCAAGGAGGGCAAGAGCTTCTTCCTCAACATCAAGGGCCCCGAGCTGCTGAACAAGTACGTCGGAGAGACCGAGCGGCACATCCGGCTGGTCTTCCAGCGGGCCCGGGAGAAGGCCAGCGAGGGCATGCCGGTCATCGTGTTCTTCGACGAGATGGACTCGATCTTCCGCACCCGCGGCTCGGGCGTGTCCAGCGACGTGGAGAACACGATCGTGCCGCAGCTGCTGTCCGAGATTGACGGGGTGGAGGGCCTGGAAAACGTCATTGTCATCGGCGCTTCGAACCGCGAGGACATGATCGACCCGGCCATCCTGCGGCCGGGCCGGCTCGACGTCAAGATCAAGATCGAACGGCCGGATGCCGAGGCGGCCAAGGACATCTTCTCCAAGTACGTGCTCAAGGAACTGCCGCTGCACCCCGATGACCTGGCCGAGCACCAGAACTCGGCGCAGGCCACCGTCGAGGCGATGATCCTGCGGACGGTCGAGCGGATGTACACCGAGTCCGAGGAGAACCGGTTCCTGGAGGTCACCTACGCCAACGGCGACAAGGAAGTCCTGTACTTCAAGGACTTCAACTCCGGGGCGATGATTGAGAACATCGTCGCCCGCGCCAAGAAGATGGCCATCAAGGAGTTCCTGGAGACCGGGCAGAAAGGCATGCGGGTGAGTCACCTGCTGGCCGCGTGCGTCGATGAGTTCAGCGAGAACGAGGACCTGCCCAACACCACCAACCCGGACGACTGGGCCCGTATCTCCGGCAAGAAGGGCGAGCGCATCGTCTACATCAGGACCCTGGTCTCCGGCAAGACCGGCACCGAGGCGGGTCGCTCGATCGACACCGTGGCGAACACCGGGCAGTACCTGTGATGCGTGTTCGCCCTCAGGAAATCGTGTCGGCATGTCTGCTTCGCCCGTAACGGCATTAGGCTTGCAAGGGTGAGTGAGCTGGAGGCGTACCGGAAACGCGCGAGGGACACACTATGAGCGTTCTTCGCGTGATGGGCACCGAGACCGAATACGGCATCTCCGTGCCTGGTCAGCCCGGTGCCAACGCGATGGTGACCTCGTCGCAGATCGTCAACGCCTACCAGGCGGCCACCGCCGCCCGGGCCCGGCGGGCCCGGTGGGACTTCGAGGAGGAGAACCCGCTCCGGGACGCCCGCGGGTTCGACCTCACCCGTGAGGCGGCCGACTCCTCCCAGCTGACCGACGAGGACCTGGGCCTGGCCAACGTCATCCTCACCAACGGCGGCCGGCTGTACGTCGACCACGCGCACCCGGAGTACTCCTCGCCCGAGTGCACCAACCCGCTGTCGGTCGTCATCTGGGACAAGGCAGGCGAGCGGGTCATGGCGGAGGCCGCGGCCAAGGCCGCGACCGTACCGGGCAGCGCGCCGATCCAGCTGTACAAGAACAACACCGACAACAAGGGCGCCTCCTACGGCTCGCACGAGAACTACCTGATGCGAAGGGCGACACCGTTCGCCGACATCGTCAAGTTCCTCGTCCCGTTTTTCGTGTCCCGCCAGGTGATCTGCGGCGCTGGGCGGGTCGGTATCGGTGCCGACGGCCGGGGCTCGGGCTTCCAGATCAGCCAGCGGGCCGACTTCTTCGAGGTCGAGGTGGGCCTGGAGACCACGCTGAAGCGGCCCATCATCAACACCAGGGACGAGCCGCACGCCGACCCGGAGAAGTACCGGCGGCTGCACGTGATCATCGGCGACGCCAACATGAGCGAGGTGAGCACCTACCTCAAGGTCGGCACGACCTCGCTGGTGCTCTCGATGATCGAGGACAAGTTCCTCGGCTCCGATCTGTCCATCGAGGCACCCGTGGCCGAGCTCCGCGCGACCTCGCACGATCCCGCCTGCCGTCGCCTGGTCACGCTCAAGGACGGCCGGAAGATGACCGCCGTTCAGCTCCAGCATGAATACCTCGAGCTGGCCCGCAAGTACACCGAAGACCGGTACGGGGACGACGTCGACGACATCACCACCGACGTCCTGGACCGGTGGGAGTCGGTGCTGAACCGGCTGGCCGAGGATCCCATGCTGCTCGCCAGGGAGCTCGACTGGGTGGCCAAGCTCGAGTTGCTCGAGGGATACCGGACCCGGGACGGCCTGGGCTGGGATCATCCGAAGCTGCAGCTGTTCGACCTGCAGTATTCCGACGTACGGCAGGACCGCGGCCTGTACAACCGGCTGGCCGCCCGGGGCCGGATGGTACGGCTGACCGACGACGCGACCGTGGATCGGGCCATCGAGAATCCGCCGGAGGACACCCGAGCCTACTTCCGCGGCCGCTGCCTGCGGCAGTATCCCGAATCGGTGGCCGCCGCCTCCTGGGACTCCGTCATCTTCGACATCCCCGGCCGGGAGTCGCTGCAGCGCGTCCCGACCCTCGAGCCGCTGCGCGGCACCAAGGCTCACGTGGGCGAGCTGCTGAACCGCTGCCGGACCGCAGCCGAGCTCGTGGCCGCCCTGACTGGTCAAGACTGACCGGCCCGCACACCCACCCCCGGGGGTCGCGAGTTCGTACCGATTTCAGCCCGGCGGGATTGGGCGGGACTGCCACGGGTGACGATAGCGTTGGGACAGACGGAGGTAGCGAACATGGCAACATCGAAGGACACGGGCGGTCAGCGGCAGACCACTAAGCGCGCCGACGAGACCGAGGAGGCCGAGACCGGGACCACCGAGGAGGTCCGGGAACGGCACGAGAAGCTCTCTGACGACGTCGACGCGATTCTCGACGAGATCGACGAGGTCCTCGAGGAGAACGCGGAGGAGTTCGTCCGGTCGTACGTGCAGAAGGGCGGCCAGTAACAGGCGCTGGTTCGCCGTAGGCGGACACGCCGGCGGCTTCGGCGTGCTGTCTCGCTCCGGCGCGGCAGTAGGGTCTGTTGAGGTGACCACCTCGGGAGGAGGTTCGCGTTGGGCTCGTACTTCGACGGCAGCCAGTCCGGCCCGTTCGCCAGGGGAGAAGCCAGAGGAGAAGGGGATCCCGGGCGGATGCGGGCCGGGTCCTTTATGGACCGGCAGACCTCATCGTTCGCGGATTTCCTCGCCTGCTACTCCCCGGAGCTGCTGCCCGGCCGGGTACCTGCCGTGAGCCCGGTCGCGGACTCCCCGGCGCTGCGGGACCTGGCGCACGCCACGACGATCGTCGCCGTGGTCTGCCACGACGGCGTGGTGCTGGCGGGCGACCGCCGGGCCACCGCCGGGAGCATGATCGCCAAGCGGGACGTGGAGAAGGTGTTCCGCAGCGATGAGTTCTCCGCCATCGGCTACGCGGGCACCGGCAGCGTGGGGATCGAGTTCGTCCGCCTGTTCCAGGTGGAGCTCGAGCACTACGAGAAGATGGAAGGCCGTCCGCTGTCGCTGGAAGGCAAGGCCAACCGGCTCGCCTGGATGATCAGGGGCAACCTGGCCGCGGCCATGCAGGGGCTCATCGTCGTGCCGCTGTTCGTCGGCTACGACGAGGACGCCGGGCAGGGGCGCATCTTCAGCTACGACGTGGCCGGCGGCCCGTACGAGGAGCAGAGGTTCCATTGCATCGGCTCCGGGTCGGTGTTCGCCCGCGGCGCGCTGAAGAAGCTGTACGCCCAGGACATGCCGGTGGGCGAGGCCGTGCTGGCCGGCGTCCAGGCGCTGTACGACGCCGCCGACGACGATTCGGCGACCGGAGGACCGGACCTGCCCCGGCGGATCTTCCCGGTCATCGCCACGGTGGCGGCCGACGGCTTCCGCAAGCTGTCCGAGGCCGAGTCCGAACAGTACGCCCAGCAGGTGGTGCAGGAGCGGATGAGCGCGCCCGACGGCCCGCTCGCCCCGCTGCACGTGGCCAGCTAGCCTGTGCCGTCCCCGACTAGGTAAAGGAAGCGCTCGCGGTGTCCATGCCGTTCGGTTACGTCTCACCCGCACAGGCCATGCGGGACAAGGCCGAATACGCGCGTCAGGGAATCGCGCGCGGCCGCAGCTGCGTCACGCTGCAGTACGAGGGCGGGATCTTGCTGATGGCGCCCAACCCGTCGAGCGCGCTGCACAAGATCAGCGAGATCTACGACCGGATCGCGTTCGCCGCGGTGGGCCGCTACAACGAATACGAGACCCTGCGTAAGGCGGGGATCACCTACGCGGACATCACCGGGTACCAGTTCGACCGGCACGACGTGACGGCGCGCGGCATCGCCAACTACTACGCCCAGAACCTGGGCACGATCTTCACCGAGAACCTCAAGCCGTTCGAGGTGGAGATCGTCGTCGCCGAGGTCGGCGCGCAGCCGGAGGCCGATCAGATCTACCGGATCACGTTCGACGGGTCGGTCACCGACGAGCCGGGCTTCGTCGCCTTCGGCGGGCAGGCCGATCAGGTCTCCGCGGTGCTGAAGGAGCGTTACTCCCCGGGAATGTCCCTCACCGAGGCGTTCGCCGCCGCGCTGGACGCGCTGTCCACCAGCGGCAACGGCGAGCGCACCGAGCTGGCGGCGACCCAGCTGGAGGCGGCCATCCTGGACCGCACCCGGGATCACCGCACGTTCCGCCGCGTCCGCGCGGCCCGGCTCGAGGAGCTGATCAGCGAGAGCCGCTCAGATGGCTCGAAGGCGGCCGAACCCCCGGAAGCGCCGCCCGGACCGGCCACCGGCCCAGACGCGGGCAACACCGACCGCGGCGGCGGCCTGGGCAGCGGGGACAGCAACCCGGTTTAGGTCCTGGTCCCTGACCGCTCACAGCGGGATATTGGCGTGCACTCCCTTGAGCTGCGGCGCCTCGGCGATGGCCCGGGCCAGCTCGCGCCGCGTCCGGCTGGGTTCGATGATCGCGTCGATGACGCCGATCTCCACCGCGCGGCGCAGGCCGCCGGCGGTGGCCTCGTGCTCGGCGGCCAGTTCCGCCTCGGCCTCGTGCAGCTGCTCGGGCGGCACCGAGGCCAGCGTGCGCCGGTGCAGGATGCGCACGGCCGCGACCGCGCCCATGACGGCCACCTCGGCGCCCGGCCAGGCGAAGACCCGGGTCGCGCCGAGCGACCGGGAGTTCATCGCGATATAGGCCCCGCCGATCGCCTTGCGGATCACCAGCGTCACCCGGGGGACGGAGGCCTCGGCGAAGGCGTGCAGCAGCTTGGCACCGCGGCGGACCACGCCGTCCCACTCCTGGCCGACCCCGGGCAGGTAACCCGGCACATCCACCAGCACCACCAGTGGCACGCCGAACGCGTCGCACATCCGCACGAAACGCGCCGCCTTCTCCGCCGCCGCGGCGTCCAGGCAGCCGCCGAGCCGCATCGGGTTGCTGGCCACCACGCCGACCGTGCGCCCGGCCAGGCGGCCCAGGATCGTGACGATGTTCGGCGCCCACCGGGGATGCAGCTCCACGCCCGGCGAATCGAGCAGCTTGCCGGTCAGCACGTGCACGTCATAGGCGCGGCGAGCCGAATCGGGCAGCAGGCCGGACAGGTCACGGTCCTCGGCGTCTTCGCCGATCTTCCCCTGGTCACTGAACAGCTCCGCGAGCTGGCGGGCCGCCTGCAGCGCCTCGGCGTCGTTCCCGGTCACCACGTGTACCACGCCGGAGCGGCGGCTGTGCGGCTCGGGCCCGCCGAGCCGCTCCATGTCCACGTCCTCGCCGGTCACCGAGCGCACCACGTCCGGGCCGGTGACGAAGATGCGGCCCTGGCCGGACAGGATCACGATGTCGGTCAGGGCCGGGCCGTAAGCGGCGCCGCCCGCGGCCGGGCCGAGCACGACGGAGATCTGCAGCACCCGGCCGGAGGCGGCGGTCATCGCCGCGAAGACCGTTCCCACCGCGTGCAGGCTGGCCACGCCCTCGGCGAGCCGGGCGCCGCCCGAATGCCACAGCCCCACGATCGGGACGCCCCGGGAGATCGCTTCCGTGTATGCCCCGACGATCGCGGCGCAGCCCGCGGTGCCCATGGCGCCCCCCTGCACCCGCGGGTCGGAGGCGAACGCTACCGCGCCCACCCCGTGCACCAGCCCGACACCCGCGACCACCCCGCCCCGCTCCCCTTCCCCGTCGGCCGGCAGCAGTTCCAGCGTGCCGGGGTCGAATAGCGCCGCCAGCCGCTCCCGCGGATCGCGCGGCAGGCCAGCAGGCGCCACGGCGGCCGGGCTCGAATCCAGGGTGGTAGTCAACTCAGGTCTCCTCGTGGTTTAACGGGTTCAGGTGGCGGTGAACACCAGCGACACGTTGTGGCCGCCGAACCCGAACGCATTGTTCAGCACCGCGATCGGCCCGGACCCGTTAACGCCGCGCTTGGCCAGCGGCCTCGGCTCGCGGGCGACGTCGACGGGCACGTCGTCGTCGAGTTCTTCGAGGTTGATCGTGGGCGGGGCCACCAGGTCACGCAGCGCGAGGATGGCGGCCACCGACTCGATGGCGCCCGCGCCGCCCAGCAGGTGCCCGGTCATCGACTTGGTGGACGAGACGATCACGCCGTCGGCCGCCGACCCCAGCGCCTTGACCAGGGCCTGCGCCTCGAGCGGGTCACCCTCCGGGGTGGAGGTGGCGTGCGCGTTCACGTGCACCACCTGCTCCGCGTCGACCCGTGCGTCGGCCAGCGCCCGGCCGATCGCGGCGGCCACTCCGGCTCCGTCGGGCGCCGGGTGAGCGATGTGATAAGCGTCCGAGGAGTAGCCGGCCCCGGCCGCGACGGCGTACACCCGGGCACCGCGCCGCCGCGCGTGCGACAGCGACTCCAGCACCAGCATGCCAGCTCCCTCGCCGAGCACGAACCCGTCCCGGGCCTTGTCGAACGGCCGTGAGGCCCGTTCCGGCTCGTCGTTCCGGGTGGACATGGCCCGCATGACGGCGAACGCGCCGATGTTCAGCGCCATGATCGCCGCCTCCGTGCCGCCGGCCATCACCACGTCGGCCCGCCCGTAGCGGATCATGTCGATGCCGTACCCGATCGCCTCCGCGCCGGACGCACAGGCGCTGACCAGCGAGTGCGCTCCGGCGTGCGCCCCGAGCTCCATGCTGATCCAGCCGGCCGAGCCGTTGGGCATGAGCATCGGCACCGTATACGGCGAGATGCGCTGCCAGCCCTTTTCCTTGAGGGTGTCGTACCCGGCCAGCGTCGACCCGATGCCGCCGATCCCGCTGGTGACCGCCACCCCGAGCCGGTCCGGGTCCAGCTCCGGCGCGCCCGCGTCGGCCCACGCCTCGCGCGAGGCCACGAGCGCGAACTGCTCGCAGCGGTCCATCCGGCGGGCGTGCACGCGGCCCACGATCTCCGCCGGGTCGGCGGCTGCCGGTGCGGCGATGCGCACCGGCAGCTGGTCGGCCCACGGTTCGGTCAGGCGCCGCACGCCGCTTCGCCCGGCCAGCATCGCCGCCCAGGTCGACGCGACGTCCCCGCCGAGCGGGGTGGTCGCGCCGAGCCCGGTGACGACGACGGTTTCGCGGTCCACCGTCACGCCGATCCCCCGGCGTGCTTGGCCACGTAATTCACCACGTCCTGGACGGTGGTGAGGTCCTTCAGCTGGTCGTCGGGGATCTCGACGCCGAACTTGTCCTGAGCCGCGACGGCGATCTCGACCATGGACAGCGAGTCGATGTCCAGGTCGTCGACGAAGCTCTTGTTCGGGGTCACCTCGTCCGCGGGTACGCCGGCGATCTCCTCGACGATTTCGCCCAGCCCGGTGAGGATCTCCTGCTCTGTCATGATCCATGCTCCTTGTGTTGAAGTGTCGTATGTCGTCCGCAGCCCGCGACGTCCCGCGGGCACCCAGCGGGCGCGGTCAGGGTACCGTGATCACCTGAGCGGCGTAGCACATCCCGGCGCCGAAGCCGAGCAGCAGCGCCGGGGAACCCGCCTTGAGGTCCCCGCGCTCGGCCATCCGGGCCAGCGCCAGCGGAATCGACGCCGAGGACGTGTTGCCCGCGTGCACGATGTCGTCCGCCACTCGCTCCCGCGGTACTCCCACCCTGCGCGCGATGGCTTCGACGATCCGCAGGTTGGCCTGGTGCGGCACGAACGCGGTCAGGTCGCTCACCGCGACGCCGGCCCGCGCGCAGGCCTGGGCCGCGATGGGATGCATGGCGGTGGTGGCCCACCGGAACACCGCCTGACCCTCCTGGTACATGTACGAGCGGCGGTTCGGGATCGCGATTTTGTCGGCCATGTCGCCGGCGCTGCCCCATACGACCGGCCCGATGCCCGGCGCCTCGCCGTCCGCGACCGGCCCGACCACCGCGGCGCCCGCCCCGTCGGCGAAGATGATGGCGGTGGAGCGGTCGTCAGGGTCGATCCACGCGGTCATCTTCTCCGCTCCGATGACCAGTACGTGCCGGGCCGTGCCGGCCCGCACCGCATCGGAGGCGTTCGCCAGCGCGTAGCAGAACCCGGCGCACGCGGCGTTCAGGTCGTAGGCGCCGGGCGCGACGATGCCGAGCCGGTAGGCGACTATCGCGGACGTGTTCGGTATCGGGGCCTCGGTGCTGCAGGTGGCCACGATGACCAGGTCGATGTCGGCGGGGGACAGGCCGCTGCCGGCCAGGGCCTTGCCGCCGGCCACCGCCGCCATGTCGGCCACGGTCTCGTCAGGTCCGGCGAAACGGCGGCTGACGATGCCCACCCGGCTGCGGATCCACTCGTCACTCGTGTCGACCCGGGCCGCGAGGTCGTCGTTGGTCACCACGTTGCCGGGCTGGTACCCGCCGAACGCCATGATTCGCGCTCCCGCGGCGGGAGGAAACGGGGTGAACGATGTCATACCTTGTCCTCTCGGGGGGAGCGATCCCCTCCAGACCCCCCCTGCTCTTCTTCCCGGGGGGACCCATCCCCCCGGACCCCCCTCGGGAAGGGCTCCCCGTCCCCCCAACCCCCCCTGGCCCCCTGGCCTTGCGGCAGAACCCGCACCAGGGGCTGACCTTCGCTGACCGGATCCCCGTCTTCGGCCAGCCATTCGATGATCTCGGCGGGCCACGGCGCCGCGAGCAGGCGCTCCCCGCCCCGGGTCACGACGGAACCCAGCAGATCCGGGGCAGCGGGGGAGCGGAACGTGCCCGAGGTCGGCGCCACGATCAGCCGCCACTCCGGCAGGTGGCCGTGGCCGTGCCCGTCGGGTGTAAAGGGGTCCGACAGATGCTCGTCGATCAGGTCACGTGCGGTCGCGAGCTGATCCGGGGTCTTGATGGCCAGCTGGGCGACGCCGGGCAGCGCCCGCCGCGCCAGGCCGGTCAGCGTGCCGGCCGGCGGCAGCTCGATGAGCGCGGTCACGCCCAGGTCCGCCATCGTCCGCATGCACAGGTCCCAGCGCACTGGGGCGGCGACCTGGGTCACGATACGCTCCAGCCACTCCTTACCCGTGGTGGCCGCGGCGCCGTCGGCGTCGCACAGCAGCGTGAGGTGCGGATCGACGACCGCTACCTGCGCGGCCGCGTCGCGCAGCGCCGCGGCCGCCGGCGCCATGTACCGGGTGTGGAAGGCTCCGGCCACCTGCAGCGGGCGCAGCCGCGCGCCGGCCGGCGGATCGGCCGCGAAGGACTCCAGGTCCGCAAGGGCCCCGGCGGCCACGATCTGCCCCGCGCCGTTGATGTTGGCCGGGGTCAGGCCGTGGCGGGCGATGGCCGCCAGTACCGTCTCCTCGTCGCCGCCCAGGACGGCGGTCATCCCGGTCGGCTCCGCCGCCGCGGCGGCTGCCATGGCCGCGCCGCGCACGCTGACCAGGCGCATCGCGTCGTCCGCGCTCAGCACCCCGGCCAGGACCCCGGCGGGCAGTTCCCCGACGCTGTGCCCGGCGGCCGCGTCGGCGTAGACGTCCCCCGGCTCCCCGCCCGCCAGCGCGCCCGCCACCGCCAGCGCGGCGGCGACCAGCAGCGGCTGCGCGATCGCCGTGTCCTTGATCTCATCCGCGCCGGCCGTGGTGCCGTACCTGATCAGGTCGCAGCCCACCAGCTCGGAGGCGGCGCCGAGACGCTCGGCGACACCAGGTACCTCGAGCCAGGGCGCGAGGAAACCCGGCGTCTGCGCGCCTTGCCCGGGTGCGGTGATGATAAGCATCCCTTTAGGTTGCCCTGTAGGACTCCGCCAGATGAATGTCGAACAGTACGAAGTTGACCGAAGAAATTCTGTCGGATTCCTACAATTAATGTTCACGCTAACGTTACCGGGGCGTAACCCCATGCGTCCCCGTGCGTCCCCGCGCGTCTCAGTGTCTCCCGGCCGCCCCGGCTAGTGGCTGGCCGCCAGGCGACCCAGCGCGACCGCGACCCACAGGGTGAAACCGTCCCGCCCGGCCGAAGGGCTGTACTCGGTGAGCTCGGTGACGCGCCGCAGCCGGTAGCGCACGGTGTTCGGATGCACGAACAGCAGCCGCGCGGTGGCCTCCAGCGACGAGCCCTGCTCCAGATAGGTCGTGAGGGTGTCGAGCAGGGCGTGCCCGCCGCCCAGCAGCGGCTCGTAGACGTCGCTGATCAGAGCGGCACGGGCGTCGGGGTCGCCGTCCAGCGCGCGCTCGGGCAGCAGGTCGTCAGCGCCCGCGGGCCGGGGCGCGTCCGGCCAGGCCGAGGCCGCGCGCAGCGCGGCCAGCGCCGCACGCGCCGAGACCCACGCGGCGCGCAGGTCGCGGACCAGCGGCCCGGCGATCACCGGTCCCGGCCCGAACCGCCCGGCGAACCGCTCGGCGGCGGCGATGGGATCGTCGCAGCCCCCCACGACCAGGATGAGGCGGTTGCCGTGCACGCCGGCCAGCAGGTCCAGCCGGGCTCGCCTGGCCTGGGACCGCAGCTCCTCGATCAGCGGCTCGGCCCGGGCGGGGGAACCCGTCTTCGGCTCATCGTCCCCGATGGTGCCGACCACCACGGTGACGGGGGAGGACGACCAGTTCAGCGCCGAGGCCCAGGAGTGCAGCGCGTCCTCGGTCTCGCCGCGTACCAGGGAGTCGACCACCAGCGCCTCCAGCCGCGCGTCCCACGCGCCGCGCGCCTCCGCGGTCCGCGCGTACACCAGCGCCGCGCTGAAGGCGATCTCCCGGGCGTACGTCAGCACCGCCTCCCGCAGCTCGGCCTCGTCGCCCGGCGCGGCCAGCTCGTCGACCTGCGCTTCCACCGCGTCGATGACGACCCGCACCATCTCGACCGCGTGCTGCAGGCTGACCGCCCGGGCCAGCTCGCGCGGCGCGGTGCCGAACACCTCGGTCACCGCCGGCCGGTCCCGTTCCGGGTGCCTGATCCAGTCCAGGAACGCCGCGATCCCGGCCTGCGCGACCAGCCCGAGCCAGGACCGGTTCTCGGCCGACATATTCCGGTACCACGGCAGCCGCTCGTCCATGGCGGAGATCGCGGCCGTGCCGAGCGCCCCGGTGGCCCGCTCCATCCGCCGCACGGTCTCCGCGTTCACCCGCGGCCCCGACCCACCGACGCCCCTGCCCCGCGTTTCTGCCATCGGCTGACTCCGTAAAAGCACCGCTACGACAGCGCCTCGCTGACCGGGAGGTCGAGGCGGTACCGGGCGATGGCCTGGGCCGGGAACCCGGCGTCGACCGCGCCGGCGCGGGCCAGCTCCCACAGCACCGCGACGGTGATCGACTCCGCGTCCACGTGGAAGAACCGCCGGGCCGCCGGGCGCGTGTCGGAGAAGCCGAACCCGTCGGTACCCAGCGACGTGAACGTCCCGGGCACCCAGCGGGCGATCTGGTCCGGCACCGCCTTGATCCAGTCCGACACCGCCACGACCGGCCCGTCGGCATCGGAAAGCAACGACGTCACGTACGGCACGCGAGGCTCCGAAGCCGGGTTCAGCATGTTCCACGACTCGCAGGCCAGCGCCTCGCGGCGCAGTTCGGTCCAGGACGTGGCCGACCAGACGTCGGCCGACACCCCCCAGTCGCTGGCCAGCATCTCCTGCGCCGCGAGCGCCTGCCGCAGCGCCACCCCGGAGGCCAGGATCTGGGCCCGGGGCACGGGTACCACGTCCCGTTCGGAAGAAGCATCGGAAGAAGCATCGGAAGAAGCAGAGGCCTCAGACCAGCCGGCGGGCCAGTCCGGACCGGACCCGGCCGAAGCGTCAGGGCCGAGCGCGGGCGCGTACAGGTACAGGCCCCGCAGGATGCCCTGTTCCAGCGCCGCGGGCCCGCCCGGGATCGACGGAGGCTCCGGCGGCTGCGGGTAGGGCTCGTTGTACAGGGTGAGGTAGTAGAAGATGTTCTCGCCGTCCGGGTGCTCCGGCGTGACGTCGTACATCCGGCGCAGTGCGTCCCGCACGACGTAGGCCAGCTCGAAGGCCCAGCCGCAGTCATAGGACACGCACGCCTCGCTGACCGAGGCCAGCAGCAGCGAGTGCCCGTCGTTGTGCTGCAGGCCCTCGCCGGCCAGCGTGGTCCGGCCGGCCGTGGCGCCCAGCAGGAAGCCCCGCCCGAGCTGGTCGCCGAGCAGCCACATCTGGTCCCCGGTCCGCTGCCAGCCGAACATCGAGTAGAACACGTACACCGGGATCATGTGCGTGCCGTGCGTGGCGTACGAGGTCGCGGCCGCGATCACCGAGCCCATCGCGCCGGACTCGCTGATGCCCTCGTGCAGGATCTGGCCCTTCTCGGACTCCTTGTAGGACAGCAGCAGGTTGCGGTCCACCGCCTCGTAGGTCTGCCCGTGCGGGGAGTAGATCTTGGCCGTGGGGAACAGCGAGTCCATGCCGAACGTCCGGGCTTCGTCCGGGATGATCGGCGCGAACCGCTCTCCGATCTCGGGGTCTTTCATCAGCTCCTTGAGCAGGCGGACGAAGGCCATCGTCGTGGCCACTGCCTGCTTGCCCGAGCCCTTCCGAAGCTCGTCGTAGATCGAGTCCGGCGGCTGCGGCAGCGGCTTGGCCCGGACCACCCGCCGCGGCAGCACCCCGCCCAGGGCGGCCCGCCGCTCGCGCATGTACCGGATCTCGTCGGAGTCCTCGCCCGGGTGGTAGTAGGGCGGCAGTTCGGCCTCCAGGGCGGCGTCCGCGATCGGCAGGTAGAGCCGGTCCCGGAACTCCTTCAGCTCGGCCACGGTGAGCTTCTTCATCTGGTGCGTGGCGTTGCGGGCCTCGAAGTCCTTGCCCAGCGTCCAGCCCTTGATCGTGTGAGCCAGGATCACCGTCGGCTGCCCGGTGTGCTCGCGGGCCGCCTTGAACGCCGCGTACACCTTGCGGTAGTCATGCCCCCCGCGGGACAGGTTCCGCAGCTCGTCGTCGGACAGGTGCGCCACCATCGCGCGCAGCCGCGGGTCGTCGCCGAAGAAGTGCTCTCGGATGTACGCGCCGGACTCCACGCTGTAGGTCTGGAACTGGCCGTCCGGCGTGGTGTTCATCTTGTTGACCAGCACGCCGTCGGTGTCCTGGGCCAGCAGCGGATCCCAGTCGCGGCCCCAGATGACCTTGATCACGTTCCAGCCCGCGCCGCGGAAGAACGCCTCCAGCTCCTGGATTACCTTCCCGTTCCCGCGCACCGGGCCGTCCAGCCGCTGCAGGTTGCAGTTGATGACGAAGGTGAGGTTGTCGAGTTCCTCCCGCGAGGCCAGGCCGATCGCCCCGAGCGCCTCCGGCTCGTCCATCTCACCGTCCCCCAGGAAAGCCCACACGTGCGACCGCGAGGTGTCGTGGATCTCGCGGGCCAGCAGGTACCGGTTGAACCGGGCCTGGTAGATCGAGTTCAGCGCGCCCAGCCCCATCGACACCGTGGGAAACTCCCAGAACTCCGGCATCAGCCGCGGATGCGGGTAAGACGGCAGGCCCCCGCCCGGATGCGACAGCTCCTGCCGGAACCCGTTCAGCTGGTTCTCGGTCAGCCGGCCCTCCAGGAACGCCCGCGCGTAGATGCCCGGCGCCGCGTGTCCCTGGAGGAACACCTGATCGCCGGACTCGCCATGGTCCTTGCCGCGGAAGAAATGGTTGAACCCGACCTCATACAACGACGCCGCCGAGGCATACGTCGCGATGTGCCCGCCCACCCCCATGCCGGGACGGTTGGCCCGGGACACCATCACCGCGGCGTTCCATCGGATGTAGGCCCTGATCCGGCGCTCGACATGCTCGTCGCCCGGGAACCACGGCTCCCGCTCCGGCGGAATCGTGTTGATGTAGTCGGTGCTGCGCAGTCCGGGCACCCCGACCTGCTGCTCGCGTGCCCGCTCCAGCAGCCGGAGCATGAGGTATCTGGCGCGCGTCCGGCCCCTGGTCCAGACGACGTTATCGAACGACTCGATCCATTCGCGTGTCTCGTCCGGATCGATATCGGGCAGCTGTGTCGGCAGCCCGTCGCTGATGATGGAGAATCGCTGGCGTCCGGAAGCCACGGGGTAGCCTCGCCTTCCGCAGTAGATCGGGCGGCTGTGCGGCCGCGGGTTGCAGTGCTGTTGATGTGTTGTCCAGACCAATCGTCGTACGAACTGGCCCCGAGCGCATCTCTACTTGACGGTAACCGGCGTTCAGGGGAGGCGGCGAACCGTCCGGGCCGGTAAGACCCGGCCGAGGGCCCAGTTTCGCGGAGAGCGGACTAACCATTACTCTACGTGCTCGGAGCCGTGCTGCGCGGCCAGCCGATGGATCAGGCAGATCAATTTATGGCGGCGGTTTACCCGGCCGGGGCGATTGCCACTTGCGCACTGGGCCGACCCAGTGTGAACTGTCCCAACAAGAAGTGCTGACGCGTCACCGCCGTCAGGGGCCGGCCGGCGGCCGGCCATCCGGAAGGCGCGCCGACGCGGGGAGGGATTCAGGGAGGACGTCAGTGAGCGCGACCGCGGGCCAGGCCCAGGATGAACGCGGCCAGGCCGAGCGGCTCGGCATCAAGCCGGGCCAGGTGGTGCAGGAGATCGGCTACGACGATGATTGCGACGAGCAGCTGCGCGACGCGATCACACAGGTAAAAAGCGTGGAACTGGTCGACGAGGACTACGACGACGTGGTCGACGTGGTCCTGCTGTGGTGGCGCGATGGGGACGGCGACCTCGTCGATGCGCTGGTCGACGCCCTCACGCCGCTGGCCGACGGGGGGTACATCTGGCTGCTCACGCCGAAGGCGGGCAGGTCAGGCCACGTGGAGCCGAGCGACATCGGCGAGGCCGCACCAACGGCGGGCCTGTCCCAGACCTCGAGCGTGAGCGCGGCCCGCGACTGGTCAGGCACGCGCTTGGTCGCGCCGAAGGCGCGCCGATAAGCAGAGTCGCGGGCGCGCCGATAAGCGCCGGTAAGCACAGTGCGCCGCACCCAAGGTGCCGAAGGCACGCCGGTAGGCAGGCACCTGACCGTCCGTTCGTCTTGATTTTTATGCCGAACGGACAGTGGTCCCACGCTCCCGTCAAGGTGGCAGACTTGGGGTGGTATGGGCATTGTTAGCCTGGCCGCCTGCGGCGGCGGGCGGTCGATCCAGCGAAAGGACCAGGCATGGCGGTTGAGGTTGGCGATCAGGCGCCTGATTTCGAGCTGAGGGACCAGCACGGCACGCCCGTGCGGCTGTCCAGCTTCCGCGGCGCCAAGAACGTCGTGCTGGTCTTCTACCCACTGGCGTTCAGCAGCGTGTGCAGCAGCGAGCTGTGCGCCATCCGCGACGAGTTCCCGGAGGTGAACAGGGACGACGTGGAGCTGCTCACCGTGTCGGTGGACTCCACGTACACCCACCGGGCCTGGTCCGACGCGGAGCACTTCGGTTTCGAGCTGCTGTCGGACTTCTGGCCGCACGGAGAGGTCGCCAAGCTGTACGGTGTGTTCGACTCCGAGCGCGGCATCGCGACCCGGGGCACGTTCGTCATCGACAAGGACGGCGTCGTGCGGTGGAAGGTGGTCAACCCCATCCCGCAGGCGCGCGACCTGGCGGAGTACTCCAAGGCGCTCGCCGCACTCGGCTAGCGCCGTATGTAGGGAGGCGTGGGGGGTTGAGCCTCATGCAATACCGGTTCGCGAGTGCAGGCCTTTTGGGCCTGCGCGAGCGGCCGGTGCAGGTGGTAAGGGCAGCAACCTCAGCAGGTTCTTTGCCTGAGGCGAGCCTTCGGGGGAGATACAGTGCCGTGTTACCGCTGCGGCCTACGGCAGACTGACCCAGAACGGGGAAAGAGTCCCTGGCGGCGGGGGGTGGTGCACGACCAGTTGGTCCTCATCTGCCCGGCCTGCCAGGAATCGGCCGACTGGACCGCCGAGCTCGAACGCTGCGCCAAGTGCCGCAGCGCTCACCTGATCAGGCGGCTGGGCCAGATCGAGTGCCTGGACTGCGGCGTGGTACGGGAGCCTGCCCTGATCCCCTCCGGCGGACCGGGCCCCGCGAGCCGCCTCTCCCCCGATACCGCCCTGGCCGACGAGGTGAGCCGCGCGCTGGACCGCCTCCTCGGCCGGGCGTGATCTTGTCAATCGGCCCCTCCTGTTTAGGTCCGGTCCCGGCTGGTAGCGCACAAGTACGGGATCAACCGAACCACGACGTGGAGGAAGTCATGAACGCCAAGGTGCGTGATGTGATGACCCCAGGCCCCATCGGGGTGGACTACTACCAGTCGATCGGCGACGCCGCGCGGACCATGCGGGACTGGGGAGTGGGCGCCGTCCTGGTGGTCCACGACCAGGCCCTGCGCGGCCTGGTGACCGACCGCGACCTCGTCGTCAGGGCCGTGGCGGAGTCCAGGACGCCGGACGAGCCGGTGGGCCCGCTCAGCAGCGGTGACCTGATCGGGGTCAACGCGGATGACGACGCGGCCGTCGCGGTGCGGCTGATGCGCGAGCACGCGGTGCGCAGGCTGCCGGTCATCGACGACGGCCAGGTCGCCGGCGTGGTCTCGCTGGCTGACCTGGACCCCTTGGACCCCTTGGACCCCTTGGACCCCTTGGACCCCTTGGACCCCTTGGCCCTGCGGGGCGACCCGGCCCAGGTCAGCAGCGCACAACCCAACACCTGACGGGTATGAGCGGGTCGCCCGCCCTGGCAGGCGGCCCGCACCGGGAGGTCAGCGTGACAGAGGAAATCACCGCCGGTGGCATCGCCGTGCGGATCCCGAACGCCGGGAAGGTGCTGTTCCCCGACGACGGGATCACCAAGGAGGACCTGGCCCGCTACTACGCGGATGCCGCGGGACGGATGCTGCCTTGGCTCCGCGACCGGCCGGTCACGATGATGCGTTATCCGGACGGCCTCACGGGCCCGCGGATCGTGCAGAAGAACGTCCCGGCGTACTTCCCGGACTGGATCCGCCGGGTCGAGGTGCCCAAGGAGGGCGGCGTGGTCGAGCAGGCGGTCTGCGGCCAGCCCGC
>Ga0310037_10000674_pt1 | contig 20577 bp, 18 predicted proteins | sample Sb_taG_11_FD_200239 | JGI IMG/M metagenome (GOLD analysis project Ga0310037, IMG submission 200239) | Peat soil microbial communities from Weissenstadt, Germany - Sb_50d_3_AS metaG (v2) (version 2) | ecosystem: Environmental > Terrestrial > Soil > Wetlands > Peat | place: Germany: Weissenstadt...
CGAATGACGCACGACCCACGCAGGCCACGCGGCAGGTGAGCGCGGATCCCGCACCGACGGTCGCGGCTGTGGCTCCGAAATCGGAACTGACAACTTTTCTTCCTCCGTCCGATTCCACGCCGAAGCTTGCGATTCCTGTGAGTGTTCCTTCCGCGCCGGTGCGCAGCTCGGCGCACGGAGATCCCGGCGCTGCCTCAGGCTCGGGCGCAGGATCGCCCGGCGATGCCAATGGACTGCTTGTAATCAGCACGGATCCTGCTCCTCCCGGTTCGCAACTGATTCTGCCTCCCGGAAATCGCTATGGTGAATTTTCGCTTTCTCCCAACGGCGGCGGCCCCGGCTCGCCCGGCGGCGTTGCCAATGGCGTGGTAGGCGGCGGCACTGGCGGACACGGCACGGGCGGCGATGGCAGCACCGGACTCGGCTCAGGAGGCAGCGGCGGAGGCGGAGGAAACTCGGGATCCGGAAACATTTACATCAACGGAAATGGCGATGGCGGCGGTTCGGCCTCGCTCAACGGAGGAACTTTCTCCGGCGGCATGGTCTATCCCGTGCCGGTGGTCGCCACGAAATTGCGCAAGAATTCGCTGGTCATTGCAGCGGGCTCCATCGGCGGCGGCGGCTTGGATGTTTATAACGTCCTGCACTGCGGCAAGATCTACACAATTTATCTGCCGATGCCGAACACGAATTGGGCGATGCAGTATTGCCAGAAATCAGACTCGACTGCCCGCCATGCTTCGCAAACTCCTTCTACTGTGATTCACCTCGAGGCGGGCTTGCTGCCGCCCAACATCGAAACTCAATTTGATTTCAAGCGCCTTCCCATCCCGGAAGAAAAAGCGTACAAGAACATCGTTCTAAAGGGAACGCTTCGAGATGACGGCACCGTTGCCGATCTTCAGATCTTTCAGGGCGTGCTGCCGGCGATGGATGAGGCCGCGCGCCTTGCAATGAGCCAATGGAAATTCAAGCCGGTCATGCGCAACGGCAAGCCCGTCTCCGTCGAAATCCTGGTCGGCATCCCCGCGGTGGTATCCGAATAATCTAAGTCGTTCGCGCGAATCCTTCGCCGCTTTTCGGAGCTCAATTCACTTTTTCACAGGACATTGCCTGTGGATTTCGAGGCATCTCGCACCTAAGAGGCCCATTTTCAACATGTCTTCACTTGGTTCCAATCACTCTATAATCGCTTTCAGCAGCGTCAGATAGCGGGCGTCTCCACAATGAGACAATCTGAAATCCAAGCAAACGGGCCGGAAAATGAGATTATATTGCTGAAATTGACTACTAAATTTCACATCACAAGGTGACATCGTCTCCGTTCGAGTACCGTTGCTCATTTTGAGAGACGCATCTAGCTGACAGTTACGGGGTTAGTCTTCTTTCCCTCAGAGTGTCACCAACCGGGCGTCTGGCACCCGACTTGCCATTCTCTATGACAGCCATTCCGCAAAGCGCACGTCCCACCGGGTGGCGAAGGTTTTGCAGAGGCACCGAAATTTATTTCCCGAAAGTACGGTTGTCTGTATAGGGCCCCCTGAGATCGATGAAGGTCCTGTAGGTAAATCGGCCCCTGGGCCAGTTGCGGCTACGCTAGCGCGAGGGAGCGTTCTTGGTGAGTGAGCAGACGATTCGTTTGTGTTTCTTGAGTCAAGATTCCAGCCTGGCAGCAGTCGTGGGACGAGCTTTGGGAGAAGGTTTTGAGACGCGGACATCCGATGAACTACAGGGCAATCGGCTAAACGAACTTCGTGAGTGGTGCGACGTAATCCTGATCGATCTGCGCACCACCAACGTGCAAGGCGATTTCGAAATCGGCACGCGCTTGATGGATGCGATCAGCAAGATCCCTTCGCATCCACCGATGGTAGTCCTCTGCGATGGAGAAAATAGGTCGCTGCTCGTCGGCGTGATGGAACACGGCGCGTATGACAGCGTCACGAATCCGCCGAACATGATCGAGCTGCGCCTTATCTTGCGCCGCGCGTTCAAGTTTCACTCTGCACAAAAAGAACTCGATCGCTTCCGCGCCGACGCGCGCGGAGCGGGCAGACTCCATGAGCTGCTAGGCACTTCGACCGCGATGCAGGAGCTTTTCGCACTGGCGCAGAAGATCGCGCCGTGCGATGTCAACGTGCTGGTAACAGGCGAAACCGGCACCGGCAAGGAATTACTGGCGCGCGCCATTCATCAGATGAGCGGGCGCAACACTCGCCCTCTGGTCGCATTCTCTTGCGCGAATCTTCCTGAAACGCTCATCGAAGACGAACTATTCGGCCACGAGAAGGGCGCTTTCACCGGCGCGCTTATGAGCCGGCGAGGCCGTCTTGAAGCTGCCGACCAGGGCACTTTGTTCCTCGACGAAATCGGCGATCTGACACTCGGCCTCCAACCCAAGCTCCTGCGTGTTCTGCAAGAGCGCAAATTCGAGCGCCTCGGCAGCAACGCCACGATCAACGTCAATCTCCGACTGATTTGCGCCACCAATCGCAATCTCGCCGAAATGGTGCAGCAGGGCAAGTTTCGCGAAGACCTCTACTACCGCATGAACGTGGTGCAGATGACGCTGCCGCCGCTGCGCGACCGCCGCGACGATATCCCGCTTCTCGCACATCATTTTCTTCAGGTTTCCTCGCAGCAGTTCAACAAGAAAGTGAAGCGCTTCTCGCAGCCTGCGCTGCACGCTCTTGAGGAATATGCCTGGCCCGGAAATGTTCGCGAGCTCGAGAACGCCGTTCAGCGCGCCGTGGTTCTTTCCGAATCTCAGAGCGTTGACGTCTGGCATCTTCCCGCGGCGATTCGCAGCAATTGTGACGAGCCGACTTTCAATCGCACCTCGTACGAAGAGGAAGTCCGCCAATTCAAGCGCCGCCTGCTTCTGCGCACGCTGCGCGAATGCGGCTGGCGCAAGGCGGAGAGCGCACGCACGCTCGGCGTGGCACGCGGATATCTCCATAGGCTTATCAATCAGCTCGACATCAACCAGCGCGAAGACGAGAGCCACAACGGTAACGGGAATGGCGCGAACGGTACGAATGGCTCGAATGGCGGTGCTGTTCGCGAAAAATTCCCCGCGCCCAAGCAATTGATGTGACGCGGCGGCCCCGTTGCCATGCGACCTGCCTTTTCCATTCCGCAGGAGTCCCGAAGTTTCGGCGGAACTGAAGCCGTGACTTTCTCCGAGGAGATCTGTCTACCGTATCTTCGCGCGGCGCAGAATCCCGACGGTGGTTGGGGTTTCCGCAGCGGCTCGCAAAGCCGCGTCGAGCCGACGGCGTGGGCTCTCCTCGCGCTCGATCAAGTTTTCCCGGCAAATGCCGCGAGCGAGGCGATTGCGCGCGGTGTCCGCTTTCTGAGCGATTCGCAGCTTCCCGCTGGCTCCTGGCCCGCCGCGGCAGGACAAGGCCAGGGAGCCTGGGTCACTTCATTGGCGTGCTGGGCTTTCCTTTCGGCAAACGAAAACCGCGACGCGCTCAAGCGCGGACTGAGCTGGCTCGTGGCGGAACGTCCCGGCGATTCCGGTGCGTGGTGGCGGCTCATTCGCCGTTTGACCGCCCATAAGAAAGTGTCGATGCAGAACGACGCTTACTGGGGGTGGAGTTGGACGTCCGGAACAGCGAGCTGGGTCGAGCCGACTGCATACGCGCTTCTTGCCTTGAGCGCATCGCCACTGGATCTCTTGCCGCCGCAGGCCGGCAGCCGGCAAAAACTTGCTGAGGGGATGCTCTTCGATCGCATGTGCCCCGGTGGCGGATGGAATTGCGGGAATCCAATGGTTTACGGCGTTCCCGGCGAACCGCAGGTTAGCACCACGGTCTGGTCGCTGTTGGCGCTTCGCGAGCACGCGGAACGAAGCGAAATACAGGAAAGCCTCGCGTGGCTGGAAAAAAATTGGGGCAGCATCCAAAGCCTCGCATCGCTCGCGTTGACGCAAGTCGCTCTCAACGCGTTCGATCGCGGCAATTCCGCGTTCTCCACGACGCTCGAGCGCCTGTACGAGCCTGACGCCATTTCCTGGAACGTGCCGGTGGCTGCGTGGGCCGCGCTTGCCGCCAGCGGCAAGAAATTTTGGCTGCAACCGGAACGGGCGGAATTCAAGAACTGAATTATGCCGAGACCTTCACCATCGCTATTGCCACCGTTCGCGCGGCCCGAGTCGCGCGTGGCGGTCCGTCGCGTCGCGAATTATCAAGCCGATCTTTCCAGTGTGCTATTCGAAACGCTCCGCGAATTCGATCTTCCCGTTCGCGGCAAGACCGTTCTGCTCAAGCCGAACCTCGTCGGCCTCGATCCTCTCGGCATGATGAATACGCATCCCGCCGTAATCGCCGCGGCTCGCGAATCGTTCCTGCGGCTCGGCGCGGCGGAAGTAATGGTTGGTGACGGCCCGGCGATGGATCGCGATACACAAGCCGTCCTCGAATCCATCCGCCTGCGCGAGTTCGCCGGCCCGCTCTCGCGTTTCTTCGTGGATCTCAATACCGACGATGTGGAGCGCGTACTGCTGAAAACGCGCGCCTCGCGTCTGCGCGAGCTGTATTTTCCGAAGACGGTGCGCGGCGTCGATTTCCTTGTCTCGCTGCCGAAGTTGAAGACGCACCACTGGGCCGGCGTCACGCTCTCGCTGAAAAACATGTTCGGCGTAATTCCGGGCAGCTGCTACGGCTGGCCGAAAAACATTCTTCACTGGGCGGGAATCGATCGCGCCATTCTCGATATCAACGCCGCGGTGCGTCCCGATTTCGCGATCGTGGACGGAATAATCGGAATGGAAGGCAACGGCCCGATTCAGGGAGTTTCGAAGACGGCGGGAGTTCTCATCGCTGGCGACGATCCGGTGGCTGTTGATTCCACTTGCGCGCGAATCATGGGCCTGGCGCCCGAGAAGATTGATCACATCGCGCGCGCTGCGACTTTCCTCGGCCATATCGAGACACAGAAAATTCGCCAGCTCGGTGAAAGCATTGCGAGCACGCGCACGCCGTTCGCGGTGCTGGAAGCTTTTCGCCACCTGCGGCAAGAGGCGGCGTGAGGAGTTTGGAAGGAAAGCTGCCGTGAATATCGGAGCAGATCGGCTGTGCAGTTTGAAATGTACCCGAAGGGTGACGGTCGCATCGCCGGCGCAATCTCTCGATCTGAGCGCCAGTTAGAGCGGCGAGAAAGCACATGAGCGAATCCGAGGTGACAGTGAACCAGGTATCGGCCACAAACGGAGTCACTCTTCGTTCCACCGCCGAAGCATGTCCGCCAGCGATGACTTTTGAGCAATCCGCCTCCGGCTTCCTGGAACTTCTTCGCCGCCTGTTCTCCTTTCCGGCGATGCTGGGGATGATTCTGGTCGGCGGCGTTTACCTGAACGCGCGCGAATTTATCGTCGATCCGGATTGCTGGTGGCACATCAAGACCGGCCAACTGATCTTAGCCACGCACCACTGGCCGCATGGCGATCCTTACTCCTACACCGTCGCGGGACATCCATGGCTCTCTTACGAATGGGGAGGAGATGTGGTCCTCGCCTTGTTCGCCCGCTGGGGCGGCTTGCGCGGGTTGGAAGCGTTTCTCATTCTCGTGGCGGGAGCGACGTTGCTCGCCCTCTACGGGCTCGCGACGATCTGCGCCAAGAATGCCAAGGCCGGCTTCGTTGCCACGATTGTCCTTATCGCGTTGGCTCTTCCCTCGTTTTCGTTGCGCCCGCAAATGCTGGGCTACTTGTTCCTGATTCTCACGCTGATTGCCCTCGAACTCTTCCGCCAGGGCAAGCGCGGCGCGCTGTGGTTTCTTCCTATTCTGTTTCTGGTGTGGGTGAATACTCACGGCTCGTGGATCATCGGCCTGGGCACCGTCGTCGCTTACTGGTTTGCCGGCCTGTTTGAATTTCAACTGGGCAACCTGGAAGTTCGGCGCTGGAGCCAGCCGGATCGCGTGCGCCTCTCTTTTGTATTCCTCATGAGTATGTGCGCATTGCCGATCACCCCGTACGGCATCGAGCTCTGCACCTATCCGTTCCAGGTAGCCTCGTCGCTCCCCATCAGCGTGGCCAATATCTTGGAATGGCAGCCCATGCCGTTCCAGATGCCGGGCGGGAAATTCTTCCTCGCCCTGATTCTCGCCTTCATCGTCCTCCAGGTGATCTTCCGCTTCGCATGGCGGTTGGAAACGCTGGCGCTGTTCTTGTTCGGCACGGCCATGGCGGTGATTCACGTACGATTCATTTTGCTCTTCGTTCCGTTCTCCGCGCCGGTTCTGGCTGCAATCCTCGCTCGCTGGGTGCCGGCTTACAATCGCGCCAAAGATCAATTCATCCTGAACGCCGTTCTGATGACCGCCGCAAGCGTGGCGATGATTTATTACTTCCCCTCTCGCGCGATGCTCGAAGACAAAGTCGCCGCGAATTTCCCCGTGGGCGCGGTCGCGTATCTCGATCATCACGATGTCCCCGGCCCCCTGCTGAACACATACGGCTTTGGCGGCTATCTGGTCTGGGCGCGCGGTCCCCAGCACAAAGTCTTTATTGACGGCCGCAGCGAACTCTACGAAGCCGGCGGCCTGCTCAATGACTACTTGCAAGTCCTCGACATCAAGCCGGCAGGTCTCGCGGTACTGCGTTTCTACGGAATCAAGTCTTTGTTACTGGATCGCGGCGAGCCTCTCGTCACGGTGCTGAACGCCTTGCCCGACTGGCAAAAAGTCTATTTCGACAATCGCAGCGTGATTTTCGTGCGGAGAGAGCCTGCGGCTCCCGCGGCGGACTCAAAAACTTCCAAGCCGGCTGGACAGGAGTGAATATGACTCCCCGAATGATCGATCGCATGCGCGGTCCGTCGCAGCTCAGCTTTTCGGGCTCCGAAGGTCGCCGCCTGCTCCTCTCTGTCGTGATTCCTTGCCACAACGAAGAGGAAGTTCTTCGCGAAACGAACCGGCGTCTCCTGTCGGCCCTTGAAAATATTCCCATGCAGCTCGAAGTCATCTACGTGGATGACGGCAGCACCGATACCACCGCCGAAATTCTTCACGAACTGCAAACCGGCGATCCTCGCATTCGCGTCGTGCGTTTCTCCCGCAATTTCGGCCATCAAATGGCCATCACCGCCGGCATCGAGCATGCTTCCGGAGACGCGGTAGTCATCATCGACGCCGATCTCCAAGATCCGCCCGAAGTGATTCTCGATTTCCTCGATAAATGGATGGATGGCTACGACGTCGTTTACGGCGTGCGCACGGAGCGGAACGGTGAATCCGCTTTCAAGCTCTGGACCGCAAAATATTTCTACCGCTTCATCGGCAAGCTCTCGGATACGGAAATCCCGCTCGACACCGGCGATTTCCGTCTCATGGATCGCCGCGTCGTTGACGCTCTGCTGGCCATGCCCGAGCGAGACCGCTTTGTCCGCGGCATGGTGAGCTGGATCGGCTTTTCGCAGATCGCGGCGCCCTATCGCCGCGCCGCGCGCCACGCCGGCACCACGAAATTTTCGCTCACAAAGATGATGCGGTTCGCAACGGACGGCATCGTCTCGTTCTCGATTCTGCCGCTGCGTCTCGCCACGTGGGTGGGCTTCGCGGCCTCCGCCGTCGCGCTTCTGGGAATTTTGGTGGCGATCATCGAGCGAATCGTTGGCACTCCAGGTTTGGTCAAAGGCTGGGCTAGCTTGGTCATCGCCGTGCTTTTTCTCGGCGGCGTCCAGCTTATTTGCATGGGAATCATTGGCGAATATGTCGGCCGTATTTACGGCGAATCAAAGCGCCGCCCGCTATACGTCGTGCGCGAACGGATGGGCTTTGAAGCCCAGAACCGCGGCGTCGCCGAAAAGCTGCGCCCGCGAAACATGGTGGCCGAGCGCTGAATCGCAACGAGACGCCAATGAACTCACAAAATTCCGGAGCCGCAATGTCAGTGGACACCACAACTCACGAACGCGAGGCCGCCTTTCACGACGCGTGGGCCAATAGTACGCGCATCGACGACGTCCTGGTTCGTGAGTGCTTTGAAGCACCCACCGCGCTCGAGAATCAATTCATTCTTCAGCGCATGGGCCCGCTCCGCGGAAAAAAACTCCTCGATATCGGCGCCGGCCTCGGCGAATCCTCGGTCTATTTTGCTCTCCAGGGAGCCAGCGTCACGACCGTGGATATCTCGCCGATGATGGTCGAAACCGCTCTCGAATTGGGCCGCAAACATGGCGTCACGTTGGAAGGAATCGTCTCCGGCGCTGAGGATCTGAATCTCCCGCCCGCCGCCTACGACCTAATTTACATCGCCAACACCATCCACCACGTTCATGATCGCGCCTCGCTTTTCGAGCAGATGTCCCGCGCCCTTAAGCCCGGAGGCGTTTTCTTTTCCTACGATCCGCTCGCCTACAATCCGGTCATCAACGTCTACCGCCGGATGGCCACGGGCGTCCGCACACCAGATGAATCCCCGCTGACGGTCGCTGACCTCAAACTCGCGCAGAAATATTTTTCCAATGTCGGCCACCGCGAATTCTGGCTGTCCACGCTGCTGCTTTTCGTCAAGTATTACCTGAAGAATCGAGTCCATCCGAACGCCGACCGCTACTGGAAACGCATCCTCCGGGAAACGCCTGAGAGTCTGCGCTGGTGGATGCCTCTGCGCGCCCTCGACCGCGTGCTAACGCGCGTACCTGGGGTTCGCTGGCTGGCCTGGAACATGGTCATGTGGGGCCAAAAACCGGACGAGCGCGCAATTTCTGCGAGCGAGGCTGACCGTGCGTGAGGCTCGGCTCCAGCCAAATACCTCCTCGACGCCGCTGGGTTGCTCAGGCGGCTCTACCAGAATTACTAGAACTACCCCGTTCCCAGCGCTGGCAAGACCCCGATTCGCCCTACGAGCACGATTGTTCGCAAGCTTTTCGCAGAAGTGTAACTTAGATGGGACACGCGGTCTTTTGGACCTTCAATCTCACGTTCACAAATACTTGCAACTGTCTAAAAATGTTGGGGTTAGCTGTTTCCCTCCACCCCAGGGAATGGCTTTCCAGATGCACTATAAAGAGGGATGGCGGCAGAGGGCTTCCGTGCCGCTGACCTTTAACCTATCAGGAGGTAACAAATGAAGAACCTTCTCATGCGCCTGTGGCACGAAGAGGAAGGCCAAGACCTTACCGAGTACGCGTTGTTGGTGGTCTTGCTGGCGTTGGCCGCGATTGTCGCTATGAAGAGCTTGGGCAGCGCGATCAGCAACGTCTTCTCCTCTGCCGCTTCGAACTTGACCGCGAATACCTAGTTCCCTCTGTTCACCGAGGGCGTTGGAGTGACGGAGCTCGCTGGCCGCTGAAATGCGGTTGCGGTTTTAGCGGCCAGAGGCCGTCTACGTTATTTTTTGTGGCAACACCTAATCTATTCGGTTAGCAACCGAAGGAGGATGTAGATGGGGAAGCTACTTTTGAGACTGTGGACTGAAGAATCGGGGCAAGACTTGACTGAATACGCCTTGTTGGTTGTTTTGCTGGCGTTGGCGGCGATTGTCGCTATGAAGAGCCTCGGTAGCGCGATCAACAACGTATTCTCAGCCGCTGCCTCGAACTTGACCGCAAACACCTAAGTCCCTCACTTCACTGAGGGCGTTGGTGTGACGGAGCTCTCTGGCCGCTGAAGTTCAATCGCGGTTCTAGTGGCCAGAGGCAGTCTGCGTTTATCGTTGTGGCTACACCTAATCGATTCGGTTAGCAACCGAGGGAGGATGTAGATGGGGAAGCTTCTATTAAGGCTGTGGACGGAAGAATCGGGGCAGGACTTGACCGAATACGCCTTGCTGGTTGTTTTGCTCGCATTGGCTGCCATCGTTGCGATGAACAGTCTGGGTGCCGCGATCAACAACGTATTCTCAAGCGCCTCCTCGAACTTGACCGCGAACACGTAATCCGTGGGAGCTGGCGCGAAAGCCAAGTATTTCGGGAATCGCACAAAACGCTTATGACCGCTACTGAAACAATCTGGGCTTTCACGCTGGCTCTCACATTTTCCGCCGGCTGGATCGACTGGCGCACTCGCCGGATCCCCAACTGGCTCACCGTGCCCGCTCTCTTCCTCGGCATCGCCGTGCACACCGTTATGGCGGGATGGTCCGGCGCTTTGGTGTCGCTCGAGGGAGTGGTGCTCGCTTTGGCGATTCTGCTTCCGCTCGTCTTACTGCGCGCGCTCGGAGCGGGAGATTGGAAGTTGATGGGCGCCGTCGGGGCTTTTCTAGGGCCCTTGATGTTTCTTTTCGTGCTGCTCGCCAGTGTCTTCCTCTCGGGACTCATGGCAGTCGTGATGATGGTCTTGACTCATCGCGTGAAAACCACTTTGCGGAATTTGGTTGTCCTGGTCCGTGGCTTCTTTGTATTCGGGTTGCGCACTCACCCGGAAATTTCGCTCGATAATCCGACGCTGCTGAAGTTGCCCTTTGGCGTCGCTGCTGCGACTGGCACGTTCATCTGTTTTATCGCGGCACACTGGGGCTAGCTGAAGAGGTAAAGGAGACTTATCCCATGAATCGGAATCGCTTGATGGTCGGTCTGGCTTTCGCGGTACTTCTCGCCTTTATCCTGGCGGCCTACGTCTATCACGCCTTCAAGAAAGTCCAGGTGTCTGCCTCCGCGCCGGCCATGCGCATGACCACGATCGTCGTCGCAGCCGAACCTATCAAGATCGGTGAGCGCCTCGATGCCTCGAAGGTGAGGACGATTCAATGGCCTTCAGGTTCGAAGCCGGCTGGCATGTTTGGCGACATCGCGGAAGTCGCCAATCGGGCAGTGCTCACCAACCTAGCCGAGAACGAGCCGATTCTCGCCGACAATCTCGCTTCCAGCGACTCCGGCGGGGGCTTGTCGGCCACGATTCCTGAAGGCATGCGCGCCGTCTCGGTGCCCGTCAACGATGTCGTCGGCGTCGCCGGGTTCGTTACTCCGGGCACCATGGTCGACGTTCTCGTGACGGGCAATACGATCGGGAGCGGCGGCGGCAGCTCCGTCACACGCACGATCCTCGAGAATATCCGCGTCCTCGCGGCAGGACAGAAAATGGACCAGGACCGCGAAGGCAAACCTGAACCCGTTCCGGTGATTACGCTTCTTGTCACCCCCGAAGACGCGGCCAAGCTTACGATGGCCAGTACGGAAGGCAAGATCCAGCTCGCGCTCCGTAATACCGTCGATACCAAGGCCACCAATCCTGCTCCGGTGCTTCAGTCTTCTCTCTTTGCCGGTGGCGCTCCGGTCGCACCTGCCGCCGCCCCCACACCGGGGAAACACGTCGTCATGCACAAAGATGCTGCGCCGCCGCCGTATTCGATTGAAGTAATCACGGGCGGCAAGCAAGAAATGAAGAACTTTCCAAATCCCTGAGCTTTACGCGGGAGTCTCGAATGTACGCAGACCGTCATAACAGAAATATGATTCGCACCGGCGCTCTTGCTCTCATCTGTTCTCTGTTTCTGTTCAGCGCGCCCGGCGCAGTGGCTCAGCAGTCCTCGGTACGTCCGGCAAACGCCGTCGTCCAGGCTGCGAAGTTGCCGCAAGCTAGCGTTTCGCTGGCTTCGCTACCGCCTGCTCTCCAGTCGCAGCAGGCGTCCGAAGTCCCGCAGGCATTGCACCTGCTCGTCGGCCGTTCCTTGGTCATTACCTCGCCGACCAGAATCAAGCGCGTTTCGCTTGCCGACCCAGCCATCGCCGAGGCCATCGTCGTCAGCCCGAATCAGGTTCTCGTCAACGGCAAGGCTCCGGGCGGAGTTTCCTTGCTCCTCTGGGACGAAGCCGATCAAAGCCAGGACTTCGAAGTCTCCGTGGATATTGACACCCTCAGCCTGAGCCAGAAAATCCACGACGTATTCCCGAACGAGCCGGTTCAGATCGAAACTTCGAAAGACGTCGTTATGCTCTCCGGGCGCGTCTCCTCCACTGCGGTCGCCGACAAAATTCTCGAAGTCGTGAAGAACGTGACGCCGAAAGTCACGAGCCTCATGGAAGTTCCTCCGCCACCGACGGGAGAGATTCTCCTGGAAGTGAAATTTGCGGAAGTTGACCGCACGGCCATTACGCAACTCGGTATCAATATACTCAGCTTGCCCGGCGCCAAGAACGTCGGCACGCTCGGCACCGAGCAATTCTCGCCACCGGCCCTGCAGGGCAACCTCGGCGCGGGCGCCGGTTCCGGAACCACCACATCGACTACCGGCTCAACCACAACTACGGCGACCAACTCCACCACGCTAGCTCTCAGCGATCTCCTGAACATCTTTCTCTTCCGCCCCGATCTCAATCTCGCGGCGACCATTAAGGCTCTTCAGGAAAAGAACATCCTTGAGATCTTGGCCGAACCGAATCTCCTTACCGCTTCCGGCAAAGACGCCAGCTTTCTCGCCGGCGGTGAATTTCCTTTCCCGGTCATTCAGTCCACGGGCGGATCGGGCAGCTTTCCTTCGCTTACGATTCAATTCAAGGAATTCGGCGTGCGCCTGAACTTTACCCCGACGCTTCTCGAGAACGGTATGATTCACCTCAAAGTAAAGCCGGAAGTCAGCGCTCTCGACTTCGCGAACGCGCTCACGATTCAGGGTTTCGTCATTCCCGCGCTCTCCACGCGCCGCGTCGAATCTGAAATGAACTTGAAGGATGGGCAGAGTTTCGCGATCGCTGGTCTCGTCGATAACCGCGTCACGGAGATTCTCGAGAAAGTCCCGGGAATCGGCGATCTTCCCATCATCGGCAAGCTTTTCCGCAGCAAGTCGCTCACGAAGAGCCACACCGAGCTGCTTATTCTCGTTACGCCGCGAATCGTTAAGCCCTATGAATCGGGGAATGCACCTGCCGGCCCGGCCATGATTAACCCCATTATGGGGCCTGATCGCAGCGGTATGACGGAGACGCCCGCACCGTCGCGTAAATAAGGAGAAGCATCTTTGACGTTGCGTCTCAACACATCTGTTGGTAATCGGAACCTCAGACCATGCTGACTGTAGCCATCGCAAGCGGTGATAAAAATACTTCGGGCCAGCTCCTGGCGAGCCTCGAGCAGACCGGTATGGTCGGCTCCGTCAAGCACTGGTCCGTTCCCATGGAGAAGCTCCCGGATGTCGGAGAAACCATTCCCGACATCGTCTTTCTCGATCTTTCCCGTGATCCCGAACCCTATTTCACTTTGGCGGCTCATCTCCATCGCCTGCGTCCAGGCGTGCATCTCATCGCCTGTTCGGCGACCTATCCACCCAATCAGCAGCTCCTGCTGGACGCCATGCGCAGCGGTGTACGGGACTTCATCGCCAAGCCCGTCAACTCGGACTCTTTGGCCGATCTTCTCGCGCGTCTCGGCGACGATCTCCAACCCACTGAGAAACGCTCCACTGAGAAGCTCATTGCCCTGATGGGTTCGAAGGGCGGCGTCGGTACCACCACGGTCGCCGTCAATCTCGGCGTTCAACTGGCCAGCCACGCCCAGAAGCGCACGGTCTTGCTTGACTTCGCGCGCCCTCTCGGCAACGTCCACCTCCTTCTCGATCTTCATCCGCGTTTCGGCGTTCGTGACGCTGTCGAGAGTCTCGACCGTCTCGACACTCATTTTCTCAGCGGCCTGTTGACGCAGCATAAAACCAAGCTCGAGATCCTCGGCGGCGCTCTGCAGCCGGAAGAGTGGCAATCCATTTCGATAGCTCCTCTCGAGCGCATCATCAATGTCGCCTCGGCCGGTTTCGATACGATCCTCGCCGATCTCGGCTCGCAGTTCTCTTCGGAGTGGAGCCCCATCCTGCAGCGCGCCCGCATGATCATGATGATCGCGGAGGCTAACGTTCCGTCGCTCTGGACGCTCGAGCGCCGCCTGTGGGCCTTGAATGGTCTCGGCATCGACCCCGACCGCATTCGCATCATCATCAACCGCTGGCACAAGGGTGACGAAGAGGTTCTCAAGACCATTGAGAAGAACCTCAAGCGGCCCGTTTTCGCCAGCCTCCCTAATGATTTCACCAAGGCCAACGCCTCGGTGAATATGGGTACTCCGCTGATGGAGAACCACAACAACATGCTTAGCAACCGTTACCGCCAGCTCGCCGCTCAAATCGCCGGAGTCGAGGCGATGCCCAGCGCCGTCAAGAAGGGCGGCATCGGCAACTTTTTCTCATTTCCCAATAAAAGGTAAGGCCCCATGCCACCGACTCCTATGCCATCAACGCGAACCGACTTAACCGCGGTTAAGGCCGCGATCCATCGCCGGCTCATCCAGAAACTCAACCTGGATCGCGTCAACGACGTCCGCCGCGACGACGTTCGCCGCGAAGTGTCGCTCATTCTCGAGGAGCTCGTCGTCGGCGAATCCACGCCGATGAACCTGCAGGAGCGCGAGCGTCTATCCACGGAAGTTCTCGATGAAGTCTTCGGCCTGGGACCGCTCGAGCCGCTTCTCGCCGATCCCACGGTTTCCGATATTCTGGTCAACACCTTCAACAAGATTTACGTCGAGCGCAAAGGGCTTCTCGAAGCCACAAACATTCAATTCCGCGATGATGCTCACTTGATGAGCATCATCGACCGCATCGTTTCCGCGATCGGCCGCCGCGTGGATGAGTCCTCGCCCATGGTGGATGCGCGGCTCCCTGACGGTTCCCGCGTCAACGCCATCATTCCTCCGCTCGCAGTCGATGGCCCGTGTCTCTCTATCCGGCGTTTCAGCCGCGATCCGCTCACCGCCGACGATCTCCTCGCCAATCACGCCTTCACCGCGCCCATGATCGAACTTCTGCAGGGCTGCGTCAAAGCGCGTCTCAACATTTTGATTTCAGGCGGTACCGGCGCCGGAAAGACCACGCTGCTCAACGTGCTCTCTTCCTACCTGTCCGACCGCGAGCGCATCGTTACCATCGAAGACGCCGCCGAATTGCAGCTCCACCAGGAACACGTGGTGCGCCTCGAAACGCGCCCGCCCAACATCGAAGGCAAGGGCGCCATCTATCAGCGCCAGCTCTTGATCAACTGCCTGCGCATGCGTCCCGACCGCATCATCGTCGGTGAGGTCCGCGGCGAAGAAGCCCTGGACATGCTCCAAGCCATGAACACCGGTCACGACGGCTCGCTCACCACCATTCACGCCAACTCTCCTCGTGACGCTCTGTCCCGACTCGAGACCATGGTGGCCATGTCCGCTTTGAATATTCCCGATACCGCCGTCCGCCGGCAGATTGCCTCGGCTATCGACGTCGTCGTGCAAATCACGCGTCTCAGCGACGGCACTCGCAAAGTCACCAACTTGACGGAAATCACCGGCATGGAAGGCGATGTCGTCACCATGCAGGACATCTTCGTCTACCGCAAGCGCGGCGTCCGCGAGAGCGGCGAAGTCATGGGCGATTTCATGCCCGTCGGCATCCGTCCGAAATTCGCGGAGCGCTTGGCCGTCACCGGGATTCCGCTGCCGGCAAATATGTTTGAGGTTCAGCACACTCGCTAAGGACCGTAGAATGATCGCTAAGCTTTTTATGTACGGGTTCACCACTGAGACGCTCAGTTCGGGTGTGCGTACGCTTACCTCGGAAAGGAGGCTCGCGTGGCACTGTTTCTAGCTTTGCTCACGTTTTTGATCGTTGCCATTGTAGCTGGGGCCGTCTGGATGATTGCCGGCCGCAGCGATGGCCGCCAGGAAATGGTCCGGCGCCGCATGGAGTCTGTCCGCAAGGCGGAGAGCCGCGGTGAAGTTTCTCTCGACCTCAAACTTGTCCGAGACGAGCTCTATAGCAACGTCCCTCAACTTCAGCGCCTGCTCATGCGCTTGCCCTGGGCCGGTTCGCTTCAGAACTTCATCAACCAGGCCGGCTTGAGAATGAAGGCCGGTAAGTTTTTTCTCTGGACGGCAGTCGCGGGCCTCGGCACGTACGTCTTGGTTGGCCTTCTGTATCCCGATCATGGCGTGATGGCGCTCGCCATCGGCTTGGCAGCGCTCGCCGTTCCCATCGCTTTCGTGGCTTTCACGCGCGCTCGACGCTTGGCGAAGTTCGAAGAGCGTTTTCCGGAGGCCCTTGATCTTATCGGGCGCGCCGTACGCGCCGGCCACGCCTTCACCACCGGCCTCGAAATGGTTTCCAAGGAATCTTCCGAGCCGGTCTCGGGCGAGTTTCGCGCCACGTTCGAGGAACAGAATTTCGGTCTACCTTTGCGCGATGCGCTACTTAATATGGCCGAGCGCGTGCCTTTGATCGACGTGCGGTTCTTCGTCACCGCGCTGCTCGTCCAGAAGGAAACCGGCGGCAATCTCGCCGAATTGTTGGATGAGCTTTCGCGTCTGATTCGCGAGCGCTTCCGCATCTACCGCGAAGTGAAAGTGCGCACGGCTCAGGGCCGGCTCACCGCCGCCATTCTTATCGCTCTACCGTTTTTCTTGCTGATCGTGCTGCAGTTCCTGAATCCCGATTACGTGCACGTGCTATGGACCGATCCGATTGGCCCCATCATCCTGGGAATTGCGTTGGGTCTGCAGGTTATCGGATCTCTCGTAATTTGGAAGATTGTGCATATCGAAGTTTGAGTGACGAGAGGATTATATGGGTATCTGGACTCTGACAGCGGCGACGTTTCTGGCGACCATTCTCATAATGCTCGCCATTGCCTACGCCTTTTCTCCGAGTGAAACGGCGGTCGCGCAACGCGTCAGCCGGATGTTGGATTCCGCCAACGCATCCCCAGAAGCCGAGCGCACTCCCGAGGAAAAGGGCCCCGGCTTCTTGCGCGCGTTTCTCGCGTCCATGGGGCAACTTTTGCCGGCTCTTAGAGGGAAGGCCCTGTCGCGTTCAGAACTCATGTCGCTGCGCGCGGGCTACCGCACGCCGGACGTCATTCTGGCCATTCGCGCCCTCAAGATTCTCTCGCCCATCGTTTTCGTCGCGGTTGTCCTGGTCACGGGCTTCTACAAGGCCAGCCCCATGATCATCCTCTTAATTGCCGCGGTTGTTGGCTACATGCTTCCGGAGCTCTGGCTCAATCTCAAGATCCGCGCCCGGCAAAATCGCCTTCGTCTGGCTCTCCCGGACGGCCTCGATCTCCTCGTAATCTGCGTGGAAGTCGGCCTGGGAATTGACCAGGCTTTGCTGCGCGTCGCCAATGAACTCCGCATCGTTCACCCGGAGCTCAGCGATGAATTGCAGCTCGTGAACCTCGAGATGCGCGTCGGCAAATCGCGCACGGAAGCTCTTCGAGAACTCGGGCGGCGTACCGGCCTGGAAGACATCAAGGCTCTCGTGGCCATGCTGGTCCAGACCGAACGGTTTGGCACCAGCATTGCTCAATCTCTCCGCATCCATTCCGAGGACTTGCGGACCAAGCGCCGGCAGCGCGCTGAAGAATTGAGCGCGAAGACCTCGGTCAAGATGGTTCCGGCTCTCGTGTTTTTTATTTTTCCGGCTTTGATGGTTGTGATTTTGGGTCCGGCGTTCATCACGCTTGTTCGGCAGTTGGGGGGCGGGCACTGACGGAATGGCCGGTTCCGCTCGCGGTCGGCTCCACCCACACCGCTAGCGGATTCACAGGAAGACCAAGGAATCAGGCTCTTGAGGTCATTGATCCTGATTCGCAGGGCAGCGGGAGAATTGGCGGCTGGCGTGCTGTTTGCGTTTATGCCTAACAGATTCGCCAACGATTCGGACCAGCACAAAGATATTTGCTGCAAGGCAACAAACTGAGGGGCGCCAGGGCGGCGATGATGAAGGATCGCAAAAACGGAACAGGCATAGTCTATGTCTACAACAAGACGCGGGAAACCTTCGTTGCCACCGAAGCCACCGTCGCCGATAGCTACGTCCGCCGTCTCGTCGGCCTCCTCGGCAAGACGAAACGCTGGGCGCGCTTCGGCTGCGGGCTGTGGATCATTCCTTCTCGCGGCGTGCACACCATCGGCATGCTCTTCCCCATCGATCTCATTTTCCTCAGCAAGGAAAAGGAAGTCGTTTACGTCGAAGAGTTCGTGCGGCCCTTCCGCATCTCCAAGGTTTCGCTCAAGGCCAACAGCGTCCTCGAGGTTCCGGCCCACACTATTTATCGCACCGGCACGAAGGTCGGCGATGTCCTCGAGATTTCTTCCCTCGATGGGACCGCTCGTCAGGCGCGGGCAGTCAGCGCCTGATTTTCATCGGCGGACGCGGGCGCGCTCGTGAGATTTCCGATGGATTCACTGCAGCGAATCCAGCGCAGCCTTCGCAGTCCGCAGCGCCCTGAGGGAGAAAAGACGAGCCGCCCGATGTTGCTTTTGCTACTCCCGCTCACTACCGGGAACCCAAGGCCATGACCCCGACCAGTTCACGCGACTACCGCGCCGTCAAAGAGACGATTCACCGCAAGCTTCGCGAGAAGCTCGACGTCGGCCGCATCACCAAGCTCAGCCGCGAAGCCGTGCGCATCGAAGTTACCGACATCGTCGAGAGCCTGGCCACCTACGAACGCACGCCGATCACTCTGCAGGAGCGCGAGCGCCTTTCCAAAGAAGTTCTCGACGAGGTTTTTGGTCTCGGACCTCTCGAGCAACTTCTCAAAGACAATTCCATCTCCGACATTCTCGTCAATAACTACAACGAAGTGTACGTCGAACGCCGCGGCCGCCTCGAGCGCAGTGAGGTTTCCTTCCGAGATGATGCCCATCTCATGGCCATCATCACCCGCATCGTTTCCGCCGTCGGCCGCCGGGTGGACGAAACTTCGCCTATCGTCGACGCCCGCCTCGCCGACGGTTCCCGCTGCAACGCTATCATCCCTCCTCTTTCTCTCGACGGTCCCTGCCTTTGCATCCGGCGTTTCGCGAAAGATCTCCTCACCGCCGACGATCTTATCCAGAATCACACGCTGACCGCGCCCATGCTCGAATTTCTGCGCGCCTGCGTCTTCGCGCGCATGAACATCATCGTCTCCGGCGGCCCAGGCTCGGGCAAGACCACTTTGCTCAATCTTCTCTCTTCGTATATCTCGCCGCGCGAGCGCATCGTCACTATTGAAGACGCCACCGAGCTTCGCTTCCAGCAGGATCACGTCGTCCGGCTCGAGACGCGTCCGCCCAACATCGAAGGCTCCGGAGCCATTCCGCCGCGCCGCCTGGTCATCAACGCTTTGCGTATGCGCCCCGACCGCATCATCGTCGGCGAAGTCCGCGGCGATGAAGCACTCGACATGCTCCAGGCCATGAACACCGGCCACGACGGCTCGCTCACCACCATTCACGCTCGCGCCGGATACGACGCCATCAGCCGCCTCGAGACCATGGTCACCATGGGCGGCCTCGAGATTCCTCTTCCCGTCATTCGCGCCCAAATCGCTTCCGCCATCAATCTCGTCGTCCAAGTCAGCCGCCTCACCGACGGCACACGCAAAGTCGTCAACATCGCGGAAATTACCGGCATGGATGGCGACGACATCGTCCTTCAGGATATTTTCGTCTTCAATAAAACCGGCATCGGCGAAGACGAGATGGTCCTCGGCGAATTCGTTCCCACCGGCAATCGCCCGAAATCGCTCGAGCGGCTCGCCGGCGCGGGCATCACTCTTCCCGTGTCTCTCTTCGATCCCCGGGAGATTCAAGCCTTCAATCTCGTCCTTGAGCAGCGCGGGAGCTCGTCCGATCTCGCCGCCCGCAAGGCTGTCGCAGATGCTCTCTTGAGCAAAGCAGCCGCCCTCGCGCCGCTCGATCGCGTTGATGAGGAACTCGAAACCTACGACACGATCGTCGAGCGTTTCGGATCGGCCTCCGAACTCCCGCTGCAGGAGCAGGTCGCCTGCGCCCTGGTCGGCAAGGGCCTGGTTCTCGATCGCGTTGATCGACGCGAAGAGGCCGTCGCCGCTTACGATCTCGCCGTCAAGCGCCTCGGCAACGCCACGGAGCCATCGCTTCAGGAACAGATCGCGCGCGGCCTGGTCAGCAAGGGCATCGCGCTCGCGCACCTAAACCGACTTGAAGAGGCCATTCAATCCTATGACCTGGTGGTCAAGCGCTTCGGCTCTGCCTCCGAATTTTCGCTTCAGGAGCAAGTCGCACGAGCCTTGGTCAACAAAGGCGTTGTCCTGGGCCGCCTGAATCGCCGCGATGAAGCCATTCAATCCTACGACGCCGTGATCAAGCGCCTGGGCGACCCCAACAAGCTCTCGCTTCAGGAACAACTCGCGCGTGCCCTGGTCAGCAAAGGCGTGGCCCTGGGCCGCCTGAACCGCGGAGAAGAAGCCCTGCAGTCCTATGACGCCGTCACCAAGCGCTTCAGCGCCTGCCAAGAGCTATCCCTGCGCGAGCAGGTCGCGCGCGCTCTGGTCAGCAAAGGTGCAGTCCTCACGCAGCTCAATCGCACCGAGGATGCCATCCACGCCTACGATCATCTGCTCGAAATATTTACGGCAGCTCCCGAAGCATCGATACAAACCGAAGTAACTCGCGCTTTGCAAAACAAGGCGGCGGCCCTTACAACGCTGGGACGCAGTGAAGAAGAAATCGAATCCTACAATTCCATCCAAGAGCGCCTTCACAAAGTCGTCACCAAGCATATCGATCCGAGAAGCTGGACCCGCTAACTGGCCCCACTGCACTTTCCCTAGTAGCAGCGCTTCGGAACGAAGTTCATCAGCA
>Ga0310037_10000678_pt1 | contig 20508 bp, 13 predicted proteins | sample Sb_taG_11_FD_200239 | JGI IMG/M metagenome (GOLD analysis project Ga0310037, IMG submission 200239) | Peat soil microbial communities from Weissenstadt, Germany - Sb_50d_3_AS metaG (v2) (version 2) | ecosystem: Environmental > Terrestrial > Soil > Wetlands > Peat | place: Germany: Weissenstadt...
AGGGTTCTGAGCCTGTTTTCGACCCCGACGAGCCGGCACTGAGCAACTTCATCTATGAGCTCGCGATGCTTTCGGCGAGCCGCCCGGATCTCGTTTCGGAAGTCCGGGTCGGGCCCTCGTACGTCATTGTGGAGCGGGGCGCGGGGGAGGTCGGGAAGGGGTTCGACATTTCGAGCTCGTATTTCACCCGGGGGAGGGGTTTCGACCCCCGGATGTAGTGCCCCCCTGTTCGCCCTGGGCCGAGGCCAGGACCGCGCCGTATTGCCTTCTGAGCAGCTCGACCTCGTCGGCGTTGTCGTCGTCGTCCATCAGGGAGTCCCGAGCCCAGGCTACGAGCGCGAGCGCGTCTCCGGGTCGGTCGAGATCGAACCTACGGTGCAGCTCCTCGCTTCGGTCGTAAATGATGGCTAGTTGCGACAGCGCATGTCGTTGGCGCGGGGTCAGGTCGAGCCGGTCGAGTTCGAGCGCATCGATGATCAGCTGCGCGGTCTGTCGACCCGCTTCGTATGTCCAGGCCGCTTGGAGCGCCGGGAGATAGGGTTCGAACACCTTTGAACCCGGGCCCCCGGCCTCAACCGTGCGCTGTGCCCACTCGAGCAGACCGACAAGATCGACCTCATCGTGAGCGCCGTAACTCTCCTGTAGATCGGGGCGGCGGAAGAACAGCTCGTCGAGGCGTTCCAGTGCCTCGGTGACCTGGTGGTCGGGCAGTTCGTAGGCGTCGTTGTATCCGATCGCGCCGGTACGGCGTCGTCCGTGTGGACGGGTGCTTCGGTTCACCGCCAGGTGCCGTACTTCTTCCTCGAGCAGTGTGAGATCGGCCACGAGTTGGTACAACCACGTCCGCGTCTGAAGGCCGAGCTCGGCCTCTTCGCAGGAAGCGCCCTCATTCGTCACTGCGTCGAGATACGAGGTGACTACGCGTTTCTTCCCCGGTCGGAGCATCCAGACGAACTGATACACCGTGGAGAACCGGTTCTCCTGGCGGGCCAGGAGGTCGATCACACTCAGGACCGGAACTGGGAGGCCGCCGAGCACCCTGGCCGGGTAGTGCTCCGAGCGCACCTTATGAAAGTCGGCTCGACCCACGATGCGCCAGCCGGCCTTCGTGACGAGCGATTCCAGAGTGTCGTTCGTGAAGAACCGGAGATGGGTGCTGTCGAGCAGGCCGGAGCGCCTGGGATCCCACTGGCCGAGGAGCAGGCCGACACCGAGATCGAAGTGGGCGACGTTGGGCACCGAGAGGATCATCGGGATATCGTGGTGCCGCGCCCAGTCGGCGAGGCCGGCCAGAATGGCTTGTGGTTGCGCGACGTGCTCGAGCACATCCATCACGACGACAGCACCGATGTCGTTGTAGCGCCCGAGGATCTCAGTGAGTTTGGCGAGATCGGTGATGTCGCACTGCTCGTGCTCGAGGTCCGCGTCCGAGAGCAGTGCGACGGCCGCCTCGTCGGCGTCGATCGCGAGGTAGCCATAGCCCCGAGGGCGGATCATGCGGCCGACCAAGCCGGCCCCCGATCCGAGATCGATCACCCGGCGACCCTTCGAGACGTACTCTTCGACGAGCGCGACGACGTGTCCGATCGCGCTGTCCGATGTGTACCCGTAGAGATACGGGTACACATCCGGCTCCGTCTCATCAGACTCATGCCCAGCAGCACGAGCCAGTGCCCTTTGGGTTGCTTCGAGGAACGCCCGGCCGTAACGCCGGTCAGGTTCCAGATGGTTTCCCTCGGCCCACTCGTTCCAGGCCACGATGAACGCGTAGTTCTCCTCGGGGCGGACCCCCTTGAGCTTCTCGGCGACCCCGGTCAGCCACCTCTCGTAGGTCGCGGGCTCGGTGTTGACATAGATGCGGGCATTGATGTCGCGCCGGGCCGTGTTGTCCCATCCGACCATGACTGCCGGGAAGCGCTTGTAGAGAGGGTCGGGGGCGGCTAGCGCCTCGTCGGCGACGACCTCGTAGTCGAGGACCAGGTGCTCCCGGTAGCCGGCCAGACCGACCAAGACCCGATCGGGGTCGGGGGGCAGGAAGCCGACAGAGGCGTCCAGTCCATCCTCTGCGGGGTCGTGCACGGCCCCTTCGCTCTCGACCCGACAGAGATAGAGGTCCGGGAACCCGGCCTTCTGGGCTTCGTCGCGCCACATCTCGCCGGTACGTCGAACGTCGGGGAGCTGGGACGTTCGGTAGATCAGCATCAGCGGCCGACCGTCGATCTTCACGTACCGGGGATCGGAGAAGGCCTTGCAAAGCCAGTGGATGTGGGCACGGTCGTCCGCGTGGCTGTACTTCTGGCCGACGAGGGTCGTGCCGGTCCGCGCGTCCCAGTTTCTGGTCCAGGGCTCGTTGGCCCAGCACAGCGCGAAGGGGAAGTCCGGGGCGCCCGACTCGAGAACCTCGTCGAAGGGGCGATTCAGGATGCGACGGCCGTGGAACCAGTAGTGGTAGTAGCAGAAACCGTAAATCCCGTACTCACGGGCAAGACGAGCTTGAGCCTCGCGGGTCTCTGGAAGTCGAAGATCGTAGAAGCCGAGCTCGCCCGGCAGGTGGGGCTGATAGTGCCCCTCGAACAGCGGCCTCGCCCGGACCACGTTCGTCCACTCCGTGAACCCGGGCCCCCACCACGAATCGTTCTCAGGTATGGGGTGGAACTGAGGGAGATAGAACGCGAGCAGCTTGGGCAGGTTGGCTGACGGGACAGGTTCGTGCTCGCCGTCGGTTGAGACTGCCATGCCCAGCGGTACCCTCCGGCCGGCGAAGAACCAGCGCCTACCGCGATCGACGGTACCACGGGGTCGCTTGTTCGTACCCAGCGGTCGATGTCCCGTTGGGGGTGCCCAGCGCCCCGCCCTAACCGTTACGATCGGACGCCGGCCGGGCGGAGGTGCCGTGAAGGAGTTTGAGGCGGTGCGCGACGCGGAGACCACCTGCGTGGTCCCATGGTCCACGTTGATCGTCCGACCGGACGGTCGTGTCAACTTCTGCTGCGACGTCACCGAACCCCTCAAGATGCAGGGGCGGCTGGCGTCGATCTACGACGACACCATCGAGGAGATCTGGAACACCGACGAGCTCGTGACTGTCCGTTCGGCCATGTCGCGTGGGGAACGTCCGAGTGCCTGCGCCAGCTGCTGGCAGCGTGAGCTGGCCGGAGGCGCGAGCCGAAGGACGAGCCTCAACCAGGCATATGCAACGATGGGAGGGCATCTCGACGTCGGCACCCTTGCCGACGAGGGCGCTGTCACCGGGTTCCGGCTCGCCGGTCGGCCCGACTGGTTCCTGTTGGAGCTCGGCAACGTCTGTACGCTCAGGTGTCGGACCTGCAACCCGACGTTCAGCTCGCGCATCGCTGCCGATCCGATTCACTCCGCTTGGGCGACCGGCGAGGCGCCGAGCGAGGGTGGGGTGCGGACGAGGATCCGTCTCGCCCCCCGGCAGAGCGCCCCTTGGTTTCACGACATCGACGCGACGGCGGACATGATCGCCGGATCAGGGAGCGACAACGCGATCCTCTCGCTTCTGGGGGGCGAGCCGTTCTTGATCAAGGACACGTGGCGCCTGCTTCAGGCCTTGGTGGACCGCAATGCCGCTTCTCGGTTCCTGGTCGGTTTGGCCACAAATGGTCAACAGCGGAGCAACGAGCTGATCGATCTCGCACCGCATTTCCGTGGGATCGGGCTTTCGGTGAGCATTGACGGTGTCGGAGCCCTGTATGAGTATCTTCGCCACGGCGCCCGCTGGGCGACATTGGTCGAGAATCTCGACTGGTTCAGGGACGTCGCGAAGATCCACATGAGCGTGGTCCCGACCGTGCAGAACTACAACGTGCTGGACATCGTGGAATTGCTCAGGTTCGCTGACGATCGTCGCCTCCCGGTTGCGTACAACGTGGTGCTCGAACCGGCCTACCTTCGTCCGACGAACCTTCCGCTTGCGATCAGGAAGCTGGCCATCGACCGCATGCAGGCGTACCTAGCCGGCGAGTGCCGAGCGGAGAACGTTGAGGTGGTCAAGAGCTACCTGTACGAGCTCGGCCTCGCCGGTGACGAGTTCGACCGGGTGCTTTTCGAGGAGTTCATGACCTTCACCAACGACCTCGACGGCGATCGCGGGGAGCGGATTGGCGGGGCGGCGCCGGAGCTGGTCGCGCTCGTGGAGGAGGCCGGCTTCGTTTGGTCGGACGCGCCCGGTACACGAGGCCGTCCGCTCAGACCTGAGGACGGATCAAGCCGGCCGGGGGCTGGCGGTCCCGTGGCGGTCGCCCTCACTGTTGGGCTGTTCTATGGCGTGAAGGTGGGCAATCCGGTCCGCCCGACGCTGTCCGGCTGCTCACGCCGGGCCGGTCGCTCCCGGCCAAGTTCGAATCCTGACGTGGTGGCGATCGACTCGCCGACGGCGCTCAGCGAAGACGAGGTACCGAAACTGTCATAGCGGGGCGACGCAGCACGGCGAGGCGCGTCCAAACGGGCTCTTCGTCGGTTGAGGCTGCCATGCCCAGCGGTACCCCCGACCGGCGAAGAACCAGCACCTACCGCGTTCGGCGGTACCACGGGGTCGCTCGATCGGGTCCAGCGGTCGATGGCACATTTCGGGTGTCGAGCGCCTTGCCCTGCCGTTACGATCAGACACCGACCGAGCGGGGGTGCCGTGGAGGAATTCGACGGGGTGCGCGACGGGGAAACCACCTGCGTGATCCCGTGGTCGATGTTGATCGTCCAGCCGGATGGTCACCTCAACTTCTGTGTCGACGTCCCCGACCCTCTCAAAGTGCATGGGCGGCCGGCGTCGATCTACGACGACACGATCGAGGAGATCTGGAACGCCGACGAGCTCGTGGCGGTCCGTTCAGAAATGGCAGTTGGTCAACGCCCAGATGCCTGTGCCCGCTGCTGGCGGCGTGAGCAGGCCGGAGGCGAGAGTCGCAGGATGAGCTTCAACCAGGTGTATCCGACGATGGGAGGGCCCCTCGACGTAAAGGCCCTCGGCGAGAGGGGCGCCACCACCGAGTTCCGGCTTGCCGGCCGGCCCGACTGGTTCTTGTTGAAGCTCGGCAACGTCTGCACGCTCAGGTGCCGGCACTGCGACCCGATGAACAGTTCGCGCATCGCTGCCGATCCGGTCCACTCCGCTTGGGCGGGCAACGAGGTCCCGAGAGAGGGAGGGGCGCGAACGAGGATCCGGCTGGCCCCGCCGAACACCCGGCCTTGGTTTCACGACATCGACGCGTTAGCCGACATGATCGCCGGATCGGGGAGTGACAACGCGATCCTCTCGCTCATGGGTGGCGAGCCGTTCTTGATCAAAGATACGTGGCGCCTGCTGCGGGCGTTGGTGGACCGCAATGCCTCTTCGCGGTTCCTTGTGGGTTTGGCCACAAATGGTCAACAGCGGAGCAACGAGCTGACCGATCTCGCACCGCACTTCCGCGGGATCGGGCTTTCGGTGAGCATTGATGGCGTCGGAGCCCTGTACGAGTATCTTCGCCACGGCGCCCGATGGGCGACATTGGTCGAGAACCTCGACTGGTTCAGGGATATCGCGCGTATCCAAGTGAGCGTGGTCCCGAGTGTGCAGAACTACAACGTGCTCGACATCGTGGAGTTGCTCAGATTCGCGGACGAGCGTCACCTCTCGATTGCGTACAACGTTGTGATCGAACCGGCCTTCCTTCGTCCTGCCAATCTGCCTCCGATGATCAGGGAGCTGGCGATCGATCGCCTAAGCGCCTACCTCGCCCACGAGTGTCGACCGGAGAACGTTGAGTCCGTCAAGAGCTACCTTCACGAGCTCCGCCTCGTCGGTGACGAGTTCGACAGGGCGCTTTTCGAAGAGTTCATGACTTTCACCAACGACCTCGACCGGGATCGAGGGGAGCGGATCGGCGCGGCGGCGCCTGAACTGGTCGCGCTGGTGGAGGAGGCTGGCTTCGATTGGTCGGACGCGACAAGGTACGCGAGGCCGTCCGCTCGGACCTGAGGGCGGAGCGAAGGCCGCCCGGAGCTGGCAGTTCCGTTGTGGGATGGCTGATCGCTGTGCGTTGAGTTTGGCGACTTCTCGCCCAGGCAATCCACTGGGCCCGCTGGAGCAAGATTCGCTCGCCGTGTCGTGCTGCTGACTGCTTCTGCCTAGCGTCAGCTGGATCGAGTGGATGATGATAGGCGATGTGTTCTCGACGTAGTGCCCCGACAACCGCTTGATCAGGAGGCGACATGGCTTTGCAGCCGTCCGCGATTGAACGCTCGCTGCCGATCGTTGTTGAAGCCGCGCAGGATTTGCCGGGCTACAACGTCTATCGCCCGACCGACCTGAGTGCCATCGGCCGTCACTCCGTCGTGGTCTGGGCCAACGGCGGCTGTGTCCGACATGACGCGACATGGCGACCGTTGCTCGAGCGGTGGGCGGCCGCTGGCTTTGTCGTCGTGGCCATCACACAACTCCCCGGCCGCGAAGTGACACTTGAGGATCGCACCACCGCTGCTGACCAGGCCAAGGCGATCGACTGGGCGCTCGCGCAAGACGCCCGGATTGGCGGTCCGTACCAGGGACGTTTCGATGTTGACCAGATTGCGGTTGCCGGAAATTCGTGCGGGGGTATCACCTCACTTGTGCTTGCCGGAACAGATCCGCGTGTCCGCGGCGCCTTCGTCCTGTCGGGCTCGAGTGTGGGTCCGACCGCCACCCGCGACCAGGCCGCGGAGGTGATTGACAAGGTGACCCAGCCAGTGGGCTTCGTCGTCGGCGGCGCCGAGGATGTCGCCAGTGCCCAAGCGAGCCAGGACTACGACCTTCTTGCCGTGGGAATCCCCGCATATCTGGCCCGACGGGCTGCCGGTGACCATCTCACTGTCTCCACCGACCCCGGCATTCTTGCCGACGTCGCCGAGATCGGCATCAACTGGTTCGATCTCGTGCTCTCGGGAAACGAGACCGCTCGTCGGAACCTAACTGAGAACCCGTGTGGCTCGTTCAAGTCCGGCACTTGGAGTGTGGAGGCGAAGCACCTCGACTCATTGGTCCGAACTGCGTCCTGAGCCTCACGGCCAGGGGGCCGAATCTGTTGAACGAAACGGCTACCTGAGACAGCTCACCGTCGATCAACCACACTGCTGTTCCTACCCCCGAGGGCTGGCAAGGGACGGTCGGGCATAACGGCCGCTCTGCGGCTGGCTGATAATCGATCATCCACACCAGGCCGTAGCGATGGGTGGCCTTCTCAGGAAGACCCGACTGGGTACCTCATGCGACAGTCGAGCCGAGGAGGTTGCCGCCGAGCGTCGGATGGCCGATGCGCTTGTCGGCGATCACATCGACGAGCGCCGGTTTGCCCGCCGAGAAGGCCCGCTCGAGAGCAGGAAGAAGCTCCTCGGGGTCCTCGACGCGCTCGCCGTGGCATCCAAGCTCTTCGGCGATTCGGTCGTAGCGGATGCCGGGCAGCATCTCGAAGGGGTCGGTCCGACCGCGGAGGATTGGCATCTGCTCGAAGCTCGGGCCCCACGAACTGTTGTTCCACAGGACGGCCACGATTGGCACGTGATATCGAGCGGCGGTCTCGATGTCGAATCCGCCGATTCCCATCCCCCCGTCGCCGATGATCGCCACAACCGGCGCCGAGGGCCGCGCGAGACCTGCTCCGATGGCCATCCCGATACCGTGACCAACTGGCGCAAGGGGACCCGCGTCGATCAACTGGCCCGGGAAGCGGGCCATGAACCAGTGGCTGACGTATCCCGACAACGTGAAGCTGTCGACGATGACCGTGGCCGTATGGTCGAGCACCGTCACAAGGTCTTTGAGCAGCCGATCGGGATGAACGGGGACGTCACCGTGATGCTCCTGCTCCCGATCTTCGGCCATCTGCTCAAAAGTCGAACGTGCCCGGACGAGCTCCTCGAGCCACCTTGACCCCGTTCGGTCGACCGGCTCACGCCCGCGTATGAGGTCGATCATCTGGCGCAGCACGAGCTTGGGGTCGCCGACGATCGGGACATCGGCGTCCACGTGGGCCCCGATCCGGAGCGGGTCCGAGTCGACCTGCACGTGGGTCGCCTCCCCATTCCACGTCGGCGGCTGCCCGAAGTGTTCGCCGCTCCAGAAGCGAAATCCGAAGCTCACGACCACGTCGGCCCGCCCGGTGAAGGGCTTCTTCCATGCGCCTCGCACCGCCAGGGGATGGTCCTCTGGGACCGCGCCCTGGGCTGCCCGTCGGCAGTACACCGGCGTCGAGGTGATCTCAGCGAGCTCGCGCAGCTCGGCTGCCGCGCCCGACCAGAAGACCCCGTCTCCACCCACAAGAAGCGGTCGCTCGGCACCGAGCAACAGCTCCACGGCTTGCTCGACCGAGTGGGGGGCGCCCTGGCCGGCGAGCTCACCGGGGTCGTACACCTTGGCGCCCGGGCGCTGGAGCTCTTCGTCGAGGCGCTGGTAGAGGATGTTCTGGGGGATCTCGACCAGCGCCACCCCTTGGGGCGCGCTGCCAGCAGCCCGGAACGCCTGGCGGAGGTGGACCTCGATCGTGCTCCAGTCGAGGACCCGCTTGGTGTACTTGGCGAAGCTCCCGCAGATCTCCGAGCCGTACGCTTCCTGGAACGATCCAAGACCGTCCTCGGTCGAGGGATGCTGGCCAGCCAGACACACGACTGAGCTGTTGGTCATTGCCGCCAGCGCCAGGCCGGTGATCGCATTGGTGAGCCCGCAGCCGGCCGTCACGCAGCACACCCCCGGCCTTGCCGTGCTGCGCGCCCACCCGTCCGCCGCATAGGCCGTTGCCTGCTCGTGACGCATGTGGATGAGCTTGACGCCGTTGTCCCTCAAGTGGGCGAGGATCGGGAACGTGTGACCGCCGTTGATGGCGAAAAGATGGGTGACTCCCTGCTCGGCAAGCACGCGACTTACAAGGGCACCCCCGTCCAGCTCGGCCATCATGAGCCTCCTTTGGTCAAGCCCCGAGGAGAACCTCGACCGTTAGTACTTCTTCATCTTCACACCACATCACATGCCGACTTACGTAATGGTCGCGTCCATTTCTCACCCAAGAACCAGCCAAGCTAGTGGCGTATCCAGGCCATGTACGGGGGCGGTTGACCGTCCACCACATGCAGAATGGGCCAAATGCGAGTGGAGATCCACGTGCGACCGAATGCATCGAAACCCATTGTCGGCGGGGACTTCGACGGCGCGTTGATTGTTCGCGTGGTCGAGCCGGCAGATATGGGGCGAGCGACCGAGGCTGCCTTGAAGGCGGTGGCGGCGGCGATTGATATGCCCCGTCGGTCAGTGACGCTCTTGAGGGGCCCGAAAAGTCGCAGGAAGCTGCTGGAGATTCAGACGTCATCAGTGGACGCTCGACGCGTCCGGACGACACTGGATAGGTTGCGCCGCAGCACTCCAGATTATTGAACTGCCCCACCGTCCCGACGAACTGGGCGACCCTGCGGCCGCTGTTCCCCGGGTCTTCTGCGACACCCGGTCGGCGAGAGCGGGTCAACTCCGGAGCTGTTGGACGAACATTGGATTGTCCTTGACGGGCCACTAGGGTGAACCTCTCAGGTCCGCCCTACCCAAGGAGGTGCACTCATGGGGATGGCAGAGGATGCCGAGAGAGTCGTACGCGACTTCTGTGCCACGTTCGAGAAGCACGATGCCGAAGCGCTGCGTCCATTCTTCACCGAAGATGTGGTGTATCACAACATCCCCATGGACCCTGCAGTCGGCATCGATGCCGCGGTCGCCTTCATTAACGGCTTCTTTGCCATGTGCGAGAGCATGAAGATCGAAACGATCCACCTAGCCGTGCGCGACAACGTGGTGCTCACGGAGCGGATTGACTCGTTCACCATTGGGCAAAAGGTGGCACCACTGCCCGTCATGGGCGTGTTCGAGGTCCGTGACGACAAGATCAGCGCGTGGCGTGACTACTTCGACATGGCCCAGATCACAAGAATGTTGTCTGGGGATTCCTAGCGCCCCAAGGAGCGGTTCGAGAGACGGTAAGCAAGCCTCTCGGCCGAGTCGCAGTGAGGCCGCTGTTCTGTCAGTCGCACCTACCCTCACGATGGGGTCCTCTGATTGCCTCGACCACGCCCCGAGCCCTCGGGGATGCGCGTACTCGCGCGGACTGGCGTCGAGACGCAACCACGTGGCCGGTGCCAATCTGGCCTCGTAACTGCGGGTTTCGTCCTTAGGCGCGTGTGCCCTTCAGCTGGGCGGTGCCGAACGAGCCGAGCTTTACCTGGCCAGTCAAGTTGTCACCATCGACCGTGGCTGTGAACTCCAGGTTCATTGGCATCGGTTGGGTCATCTCCACGTTCCATGCCAGTTCGTTCCCCTTGACCGAACCGCCACTGAACTCCATCGATCCCTGCGGACCGGTTATGGATCCCGAGAGGGACTCGGCATCGGTCTTCAGCTCGAGGGTCCCATCTTGCGAGCCCATAGGCGAGTCGATTGTCGTATTCCAAGTCCCATCAGCACCCATCATCCCTCCTCAGGAGAATTCGTGGTGAGTCAAGCCGTTGCTGAGCCTTCGGTCAACTCGCCATCATCCGGCACCGTTCTCGTGGCCGACGCAGTGGAGGCAAACGTCGTCGGGATCGACCTTTCCTCAGAGATGTTCGCCCGCGGCCGCTGAACGACTCCCGGGCTAGGTGGCACAGGCCGATGTCGCCCTCACGTTCTGGCTAACCGACGTCCACTGCTCTCGCACGCCACGATCGGACGCGGATGTTGGATAGTCATCGCCTGGCTAAGCCGCTGGTCCATCCACTGTCTTCTTCGAAAGAGAACTTGGATGGGGAGCGAGTCAGGACAGCTTGCGAAGGGCGGGCAGTTGCTCCAGGTAATCGTCGAGGACGTTGTCGTCCCATGGAGCCCGAAGGGCCACATTGACTCCCTGCGCACCCGATCCGATGTATCGCTGGATCTGCTCGGGTGCCGAGTCCGGTGATCCCACGATCGCGCCGTCGCGAACTGCAGCCGCCATCGGCCCCCAACCCTGTCGGGCGATCACCTCCTCGGTGGAGGTCCCGTCATTGGAAAGGGCGAAGATCAAGTTGACCGATCGCCGGATCGCGGCTGGATCGCGGCTGGCCGATCGGCAATGATCGTCGAGCACTCCGATCAACCGTCCGTAGCGCTCGGCTGATACGTAAGCTGCGTTCCAGCCGTCGGCGTGCTCGGCCGCGATACGAAGCGTCCGGCGCTCGCCGGTCCCGCCCACCCAGATCGGCAGCCGCGGTTGGAGAGGTGCGGGCAGGCAGGAAGCATTCTGGGTGCGGAAATGGCGTCCCGTATGGGTCGTCCTCGCCTCGGTGAGCAGGCTGCGGATCAGCGGCACTGCCTCCTCGAGCATGTCGAGTCGCGCTCCGGCTGATGGAAAGTCGTACCCATAGGCCTCGGCCTCCCACTGGTGCCATCCGGCGCCCAGCCCCAGCTCGAAGCGGCCTCCGCTGATGTGGTCGATCGTCGTCGCCGCCTTGGCTAGCAGCCCGGGATTGCGGTACGCGGTGCAGAAGACGAGGCACCCCAGCCGGGCGTGGCGTGTGTCCGCTGCTAGGGCACCGAGCGTGGCCACCGCCTCAAAGTGGTCGATGGTTCCACCCGCTGGAGGTGCTTCGTAGAAGTGGTCCCAGACAGAGATCCAGTCCACGCCAGCATCGTCGAGTCTTCGCCACAGCGCCCGAAGTTCGGACATGGGCAGGTTCTGCTGGCCGATATGCACCCCGAACGAGATACTCACGGCAGCAACATAATGAACTCGTCACCCGCCCGCCACGGGCGGTCGACCGGCCGTGGCGGGGATTTCGCTCGGAATGGGAGATCGTCAGGAGCCGCGCGGTGCCGTCTCTCCAAGGTCGCGAGCACTTCTAACGAGGCCATTGTAAGTCCGATTTGACATCAAATGCCGTCGAGCGGTTCGAATCCCTCGCACCCCACCACGACTGAAGGCTCCCCGATACGCTTGCCTCTGACCAATTGGTAACGAAGTTTCAGGAGGGGACCTTGCCTTCTGCACGTGACGCACGCGATTGGGCGGCCAGTGGGGGGTTGCACGGGATCGGCGATTCGCTCTACACACCATTCAGCGGAACGGACGGGGACGACATCGACTGGGACGCTTATCGACAACTCGTGCGCTACTGCCTAAGCGACCTCGGTCACGCCATGCTCTGGCTGACCAGCGGCATCGGCGAGTGGTGGTCGCTAACTATGGACGAGCGCAAGAAGCTCCTCGAGGTCGCGGTTACAGAGGCTCGTGCAGTTGCGCCTGCCACCGTGATCCAGGCGTGCACGTCGGCCGCGTCCGCGAAAGAAGCCGTCGATCTCACCCTCCACGCCCAGGCGCACGGCGCGGATATCTGCTACCTGCAGACGCCGCCGATGGAAGTGCACGCTGGTGAGGGCGTGCTGAGGTTCTTCAAATACATCGCCGATCGCACGGACATCGCCCTCGGCATGTTCAATTCCCCCTCGTCGGGCTATGTGCTCACGGCACAGGAGATGGCGGAGATTCACAACCGGATCCCCGCGGTCGTCGCGGTGAAAGAAGGCGTCCAAGACAGCATCTCGCGGTCCGCGGCTTTGCACTCGCTCGCGCCAGAGCTCGTGATCTGGGAGTGTGATCTCATCGTGTACCGAGCGGGTTGGCTGCAGGACGGGACCGTGGGGCCCGCACAGCTCGGCACCGCGGGGTACCTCTACGACACGCCCGACAAGCCTTGGTACATGCAGTATTGGCGGCTGATATGGGACGGGCAGCTCGCCGAGGCTGTGGCATACGCGAAGGAGTCCGGGCTCGACTCATACCAAGCTTCTCTTGGAAAGTGGTTCGTTGAGTACTCTGGACGAGCGGAGTACTTCACCCACTGGGGTGAAGCCTTCAAGTACGCGGCGTTGATTATCGGCCTTCCGATCGGGGACTTCCCATACTCCCGACCGCCGCAGGGCATTCTCCCCGAGGTGGCAAAGGCACAGCTGCGCGCTGCCATCGAGAACGCCGGCATGGCCGGCAAGGCCATTCACCGCGTAAGGGGGTCGATGGGGGCACCATCTGCTCGGTGAGTGCGTTTTCGCAGGTCTGTGGGCTGGTCGCCTCGCCCTTGCCTCTGTTCGGGGGGCCACTTCCAGCTAAGTAGAGAGATATTGAAGCGGACGTGTCACCTGGTGTGTGGGCCTATGCTGTCCTGGAGGGACGCTCAGTGGACGTTCGTGAGGCGAGTGTCCGGCACGATTGACTCAGCGCATCCATAGAGCGTGATCGTTCCATGAAGCCCGTCAACGAGGACTGGGAACGTGCCCTTGCCATCGTCGCCCACCCCGATGACCTGGAATACGGAGCGGCCAGTGCAGTCGCACGGTGGACCTCCGAGGGTAAGGACGTGTCTTACGTCCTGGCCACCAGCGGCGAGGCGGGCATCGCTGGCCTACCACCGGACAAGACAAAACCGCTCCGGGAGGAGGAGCAACGTCGGAGTGCGGCTGTCGTCGGAGTCCACCACGTCGAGTTTCTCGGGTATCCCGATGGAGCTGTCGAGTACGGGCTCAAGCTACGTCGAGACTTGGCCGGAGCACTCCGGCGGCTGCTCCCGGAGGTGGTCATCGGGATGAACTTCGACCTCACATGGGGCGAGGGCGGCAACGTGAACCACGCAGACCATCGAGCGGTCGGACTGGCGGTCCTTGACGCATGTCGAGATGCCGCCAACGAATGGGTCTTCCCGGACTTGGGTGCTCCCTGGAGCGGGATCAACGCGATCTACATCGGTGGTACGGAGAACGCAACCCACTATGTGGATGTCACCGACACCATCGACTCGGGGATCGCCTCGCTACGTGAGCACCGCGCATATATCGAAGGGCTAGGCACGGATTTTGACCCGGATACCTTCTTGAGGAACATGGCCGGATTCGGTGGCATGGCGGTCGGCTGTGAGTTCGCCGTGTTGTTTCAAGCGTTCAACGCTTAGACCCAGGAGCATTGAGGTTGGCGGTCGTTGTGCCGGTCGACCTTCTACCGCGGACATGCATAGACAAATGGTCGCCAAAAGACCGAACGAATGGATTTGGCGCAATGGTGCAACGCTCGTGTTCGCCCGTCGGCAGTGTGCATGTGTCCAGCACCTGGCGTCGTCGTCCCCGAAGTAGTACGTCAAACCCATGCCCGAATGGCGGAGTTAATCGCCGTAAGTCAAGGCCATCGCAAACGTATGGCTGATTCATAGACTGCCCTGGTATGGCTGATAGCGGATCAGCCACGGCGTGGCAGTGCCGAAAGTGCGGCTGTGTACGTATCAGCCACAAGTAGAGAAAGTGTCGAGCGGGTCACCTTGCCCCGTCGCAACACCGGTGAGATGACACAAAAACCAGTGCTCGTGTCCTAAATGAGGTGACCCTTCACTGCTAAGGAAATGCCCGCTGGCACCGCTAGCTCGACACTTTCTCTACCGTGATTCCCACCGTAGCGGCCACCAGGTTTCGTTAGCTGGGTCCGGGAAACCAGACGCTCAGCCCCGAGTGCGCTTCGACCGGCAGTCCAAGTGCCCGGTCCACCAGACGGTGACTCCGAAGGTCGTTGAGGAGCGCCTCGGGGTCAAGCTTTCGGCCGATCATCGCTTCGGACTCTGGGAGCGGGTTCTCCACCCTTTGGAGCCTGGCCTGGTACACCTCGACGCTCCCAACGCCCGCCGCGATGGCTCGGGCGCAGACCCCGCGCATGTAGAACCTGTTGAACTCGCCCTTGGCGAGGGCATCCGCCGCCACCGGCGAAACCACCTCAGGCGGGCTGCCCTTGACGGCGGTCTCGGCCTGGTTCAGTAGGCCACGCGACCGGATAGCTGCCGCAAAGCTGGCCGGGGTTCCGTTGTCCATCGCCTCCAGCAGCACGCTTGGGTATTCGCGGAGACCCGCGCTGTTGAGCCGGTCACTGAGGTACAGCGTGCCAGCGGCGATCTCCCGCTCTACCTCGGCACGCATGCAAGCCCGAGTCGCCGAGTCGAGGTCGACCAGGTTCATGGCGGCTCCGCCTGTGGATATCCGGGCCTTGCGCAGGGGATATCTGCGCCAATGCTACATGGTTGCGGCGTGACAGTTCTGGAGACCGACTACGGACGCCAGTTTCGCCAATCGTTTCGCCAAGCCCTCCTAGGGACATTGGTCCCCATTCTTCAGCCGAGGCCTCCCGCAAACTTTGACGGTGCCCGAGTGGGAATGCCCAACCTATGGCTGTCGTGGTCGGATCGTCACCAAGACTGAACCTCGGCACGGCACATCTGGCTTCTGCCAGCAGCCGCCAGGCGAGGACGTTCGGGTCTGCGGTCGGGAGATGCTCTGGAACAGCCACGAGGAGCGCTGGACTCCACGACCAGGCTCGCCTGACAATCTCCGAAGAACACTGACCGATCAGCAAGCAGACACCGGCTGACAGATTCATCAGCCACGGTGGCTGACAAGCCATCAGCCGCACCGTGGTCGGTCCCTGGGGGCTGATACGCAATCAGCCACGATGAATGACTGATCATCACTCGCCCACCGATGGATGACGGAGCGGCCGATTGATGACCAGCCAATCGGGAGCCTGGTCTCCCGCCTTATCGTTCGTCAGCTGTCAAGAGTCGTGGCACTCGGAGGGACATCCACAGCGTGCTCTCGAAGCACATCGAGGGGCACGATTTCAAGGGCTCGCTCATGAGTGGAAGCAAGAACTACGAAGGCTGCGGCACCGTCGTAGTGAGCTCGCAGCCAGTTCGCGGCCGTAACGCACCAACGGTCCCCCGGCGTAAGACCAGGGAACCGGTACTGGGGTATCGGAGTGCTGAGGTCGTTGCCGATATGTCGTTGGTGATCGAGAAATTCAGCGGTCACCACTGCGCAAATCGTATGACTGCCTTGGTCCTCGGGGCCTGAGCTGCAGCATCCGTCCCGATAGAAGCCAGTAACGGGGTCAAGGCCGCACAACTCCAGTTCGCCGCCCAACACATTGCGATCAGCCATCCCGGCAGTATCGCTCAAGCCCCACACTGCCGAGCGACTGCGACCGGCGCCAGTCTTCTCGCCTTTACTTGGCCCTCCACCAAAAGGTGAATTCGGGATCCGAACCTGGAGGCGTCGAAGGAACTCCCTGACGGCAGAGTTGGAGCGGTCCAGCTCAAGTGAGCGCCCGTCTGCGTCCTAGCCACAGCTCGGCGGATGATTGCCTGTCAGCCGCTCGTTAGCGGGTTGTTGATCTGATATCAGCCATATACCCGATGAAGTCGTTAGGCGGAAGTTGTCGCGAGATCGGGCGTCGTGAGTTGGGCGACGATGTTGGCACCGTCGAGCCAGACGTTCTCGCGGCTGATGAGCCCGTCGCGGAACTCCCAGATGTGGACCATCCGGAAGCTGATCCGCCGACCGTTGCTAGGTACGCCGAGGAACTCGCCGGGCACCGTGCGGAGACGCGGACCAGCCAACTTCTGGTTCTGGGTGATCCACGCACCCCTTCTTGGACGCGCTCCAAAATCTCAAGTCTTGCCCCAACCCGCAGGTCTGGTTCGCCACCTACAAACGGTGTTGCACTGTCAGCGTCGGCATTCTCGATTTCCCCAGCCACGTCGCCCGCGTCGGCAACCAATGTTCCCAATGGGAGCCTTTCGAGTGACGTTGGAACCCCGTGGATGTAGGTTTGCATAAGACGCACCAGGGCGCCCTTGGGAGCAATGCATGCGACGAGTGCGAGTTCTGATAGTTGGTGCCGCGTTGACCGCGTCAACGATGGCGGTGCCGTTGGTTACCCACGCAGGCGCCACTACAACCCTTGACCCGGGGGTCAAGGGTTGTGATGTGCTCCTCACCGCACCGGTCGGTCATGATTGCCTGCTCCCGTGGCCGAACAACGCTTTCACGGTCGCGTCGAATGAGACCTCGACCGGTCGCCAACTCGCCGTCTCGTCCACAGTCGACCCGACCAACGTGAAAGGTGTTCACGTCTCGACGACCTATATCAATCGAGGTGATGGCTTCTCTCCTGGGTCGGTCATCTTGACCTACGTACCCAACCTCGACCTCGTCGCTTCGCACATCGCGTCTTCGACGGACATCGGCTCCTCACTCGACTTAAACGCCCCGATCGTTCTTCTCGACACCGTAACTGGCACACGCATCCCCTACTTCGCCGAGCTTGACGCTCAAACGACGAACACTGCAGAGCAGTTGCTGCTTATCCATCCCGCCGTCGCGCTCACCGAAGCTCACCGCTACGTGGTCGTCCTTCGTGACCTCGTCGACAACTCTGGTCACTCCATCGCGCCGCTCGCGTCGACGACCGCCGCGTGGAGCGCCACGTCAAAGAGCTCAACTCGGCTGCAGTACATATCACAAGTCCTTCATAAGGATGCCGCGTCTGTCATCGGCTCGACCGAACCCTACATGGCGTGGGACTTCACCGTCGCGAGCGAGAAGAGCCTCGCGGGACCGGCGGTCACGATGCACAAGCTCGCCTACAAATGGCTCGCGAAGCACCACCTCGCGTACCACAAGAAGATGGCGATTCCTGAAACAGACTATGCACCGGTCTTCACCGTTACCTCGTCGACGACGATCAACGGGGTCCGCGATGTCCACGGCACCTTCCAAGTGCCGCTGTTCCTACAGGACACCACTCCGTTTTCTGCCATGACCGTGGACCGCTCGGGCCATCCGGTCATCAACGGCACGAAGACCTGGACGGCAAACTTCATCTGCGTGCTGCCGTCGACCATCTCTCTTTCGGGCCCGGCACTGCCGACCGTGTACGGCCACGGCCTCCTGGGCAGCGCGACTGAGGTCGAGGGGAGCTCGTTCTCGGTCGCCCTCACGCACAATCTGGCGGGCTGTGCAACCGACTGGGTCGGCATGAGCGCGAGCGACGTTCCGAATGTGGAGCGAAACCTGAACGACATGTCAACGTTCAACACCCAGGTCGACCACATGCTCCAGGGCTTCGTAAACTTCCAGTTCCTGGGACGCCTCATCAACTCTCCCGCCGGCTTTGCCTCCAACCCCGCGTTCCAGAACGGCTCGGGCAAAGCGCTCTTCCAGGTCGGTAAGTGCACCTTCATGGGCTACAGCCAGGGCGGGATCATGGGTGGCGCGGTCTCTGCGGTCTCCACCGAGTGGGCTCGAGTCATCTTGGGCGTTCCGGGAATGGACTACGGCGGCCTGCTCCTCAACCGCTCGGTCGACTGGAACGAATTTTCCTCGATCTACGACAAGGCATACACCGACCCAGTCGACCAACAGGTCGTGCTCCAGTTGGGCCAGCTCTTGTGGGACCGTGGTGAGAACGACGGCTACGCCGAGCACCTGACGTCGAACCCCTATCCTGGGATCCGAGCCAAGCAGGTCTTCATCATCGAGAACTACGGCGACCACCAGGTCGCGAACGTCTCGGCGGAGATGCTGGCTCGCACGATCGGAGCGCGGAACCACCAGCCCGCGCTCAACCCCAGCTTCTTCGGCCAGACGCCACGGACGAACGTGCCCGTCGTTGTGCAGTGGGGCTTGTCGAAGCTCAACCAGACGAAGGCAGCCAAGGCTGGCCTCGTCCTGTGGGATTACGGCACGCCGACGCCGCCCACGACAGACCTCGCGCCCAATGGCTCGGCCTACGGCGCGGACCCCCACGGCGACGGTCGGGGCAACGCGTCACTGCTCACCCAGATCACGACCTTCCTTACAACCGGTGTGATCCCCGATGTGTGCGGCGGGCAGGCCTGCCAGTCGAGCACACCATAGGCGGCGAATCTCGCGAAACACCTGATCGCCCATCACCCGTCTCGGCAAGCAACCACCCCTGACCCACTCAGCTCGCACCCCTGGCGGGCTCGCCGCTCGCCTGGCAGTCCGTCACCCTGGGCTGGCCTGTCACCCAGCCCTTCGGTGTTCCCGTCGACCGCCAACGGACCCACGTTTGGCCCTTCCCCACATCACAGCGTGATACCAAGGAAGCCGGGAGAAGGCGGGACGGCCGGAAGTACGACCCCGAGGCCTCTTGACCAACCAGACCCAGCCGGACCCTGACGACATCAACTTTCACAGTCTGACGCACTTGCAAGATCTCATCGACGTGATTGTCGAACTATCGAAACGTTGCTGGGGCTCGCTAGTGCGGCTGACGGCGTATCAGCCGCACTCGGATCGAGCGACTGACAGGAGTTCAGCCACCCCGACTCTGGGCTGATCAGGAGTCATCCCCCCCGCTGTCAGTTGGGAGGAATGATCCGTCGCACGGTGTCGCCACGCTTGACGGCACCGGGTATCACCACCTTGGCGTTGCGTCCCCGGAGGTTGAGCACAAGTCCCTCGCCGGTGTTGACGAAGCGCAGGGCCTCGTTACCGAAACGAGCCGCAAACTTGGCGCACCCCCGATGGGGCTTAGCCGTGATCTCTATGACCGCCGCTCCGATCTGCAGACGGGAGCCGGCTGGGAGGAGCCCGGCGCTCAGGTCGAAGTCGATGTACAGCTGGTCGCCGGCGAGACCACCATGATCTGGCGTCCCGGCGACCAAGGCGGCCAGGCGCGAGTTCATCACGGTGAGCTGCGCTTCAGGGTCAGGAGACCTGTCCAGCCTCGATGTATTCACTCTGGTGCGCCAGGTGTCGCCGACCAGTCCGTCAACGAGGTCGAGCCGTCCTTCGCCGAGCACCTCGCGCTCGTCCACGGCTGGGCGGGCGACGATCATCTGGAGCGTCCCGTTGTCGAGGGGAGATCGTTTGATATGTCCCAAGCCGGCCTCGAGCTCCTGGCCGGCCAGATGGATAAAGGAGGATGCCTGCATCACCCGTGAAGTATGCCTGAGCCATCCGTAATCGGCTGGAAGCCGAGACGGCGAGTGCGGTGGTCTGCCGACAGAGGGACGCTTCGCGACTGATTGATCAGCAACCATCCGATGCTCCCGAGTTGGGCGGGCGAGGGAGATAGCTTCTTTGCGGGAGGAAGGGCGGGGTCGGTGTCAGACGGACCCAACAGTCACCATGATCTGGCGCTGTGGGGACTGCGGCTCCCTGATCCACCCTTCGGACACGCGGGTGCCGGTCGCTTGGTGTCCTCGATGCCGCCGGCTCATTCAGGCAATTCGTGATGGCGGACCATCTGTCCCGGTGAGCTCAACCAACTGAACGGGTTCGCGCAGGAACGGCGCCGAACGCACGGCTGATAGGAAGTCAGCCACGCCGGACTAGCAATACGTAGCCGGGACCCACGACAGGAATAGCGGACCTAAGTTCTCAAGCATGGAAAGCGTCGTCGCTCATCGATTGGACGCCGCCCGGGTCGGGCGTCTTGCCACCGTTAGCTCGGACGGGCATCCCCACGTCGTACCCTGCTGCTTTTCTTTGCACGGTGCCATTCTCTATTCCGCCGTCGATGCAAAACCGAAGTCGTCGTTCAAGCTTCGAAGGATTTCCAACATTGAAGCGAGTCATTTCGCTTCACTTCTAGTCGATGACTACGTCGAAGACTGGTCCCTCCTGTGGTGGATCCGTGTCGACGGAAC
>Ga0310037_10000690_pt1 | contig 20221 bp, 24 predicted proteins | sample Sb_taG_11_FD_200239 | JGI IMG/M metagenome (GOLD analysis project Ga0310037, IMG submission 200239) | Peat soil microbial communities from Weissenstadt, Germany - Sb_50d_3_AS metaG (v2) (version 2) | ecosystem: Environmental > Terrestrial > Soil > Wetlands > Peat | place: Germany: Weissenstadt...
GGATTCGCCGTCGGCGGCGGCCTTGAAATCACAATGGCGTGCGATTTCGTGATCGCCACACGCCGCGCGAAGTGGGGCATGCCCGAGGTGGACGTCGGGATCACGCCCGGCTGGGGCGGCACCACACGCATGGCGCGCCTGATCGGACGGCGCATGACCAAGGAGATCAACCTACTCGGAGCCCTACACCCGGCGAGCCGGGCCGCGGAGCTCGGACTGTGGAACCGCGTCGTCGACGACCACCGACTGCAAGCGGAGGTCGATGCCCTGATCAAGGTCGTGCTCTCCAAAAACCAACAGGCGGTGCGCCAACTGAAATTGATCATCGACAAGGGGGTCGAGGCCGACCTGCACACCGCGCAAGGCTTCGAGGCGCTCTCGGCCGGTCTCACCGGCGCGGTCAACGGCGCCTGGCAGATCAAGGACGCCGACCAATCCAGCGGCATCATCAGCTTCGTCACCGGCGGCGAGCAGTGGCGCACGCGACGCGCCACCGCTCGCAGCTTCTGGACCGACGGGCCAACCGTGGCTCCCAAATCATGACCCGGGCTGACCCTCACCCCACAGCTCATGCTCTCCCTCGATGCGCGCGGGCGAGCCGCCCGGCGGCTGATGCGCGCCTACACCAACGGACCTCGACACGAGAAGTTTGAAACGCGTCCCAAGCCGGACAGGGGATCGGACGCCGAGGGGCGCGGACTAAATCATGGACCCGGCACCCGCTTTCGCTCCGCCACAAGCATCGCGACGACGCGAGCCCCGGCCCCGCTCCGCGCGGAAAGGACGCACTACGGCATGTACGGGACGCCTTGGCGGCCGGCGCCGAAGTGGGCCCTCGTTAGCCGCGGGCGTGCAGGTCAGCAAGCACATCGAAGTCTGAAAGCAGAAGTCACCGGGCGACCGCCAAGACAGCCGGATCGGTCTTACATCCGACAGCGCCGTGGGGTTCTGCGCCGACGGTCATCGTCGCGGCGGCGTCAGCTGTCAGCTCCGTCGTCGGCAAGCACCGCGACCTCGAAAGCGGGCGGCGCGGCTCGCCGATGCTGCCCACCCAGCTCATCGTTCCGCCGCGGAAGCACCCACCGGGTCGAGCCGTGCGCCAGACCGGTTCCGTGCTCCCTTCGTTGCTGCCGTTGGCCGCTGAAGCTGTGAGCCGGCCAGAGCTCGGTGTGCGACGGGGTCCGCCCGAGCGGTCGGGCTCACGTGCCTCGCGGGGTGCAGAACGCAGTCCAGCAATACCTTGTCTCATCGGCACCGGGTCTAGACCTGGTCAGCGTCGACGGTGCCATCGGCGGCGGGGCTTCTCGTCCATGCTGAGGATCTCGCGGTAGCGCCGCTCGCGCTTCGCCGCGGCCTCGGCCGTCTCGTGCTCCGGTGCCGGCGGTGGCCCGGGCGGTGCGAGTCGATCCCGGTCCGGCGGTACCGCCGCTGGCACGGGTGCAGTCTGGACCTCATCGCCAGGCGCCCGTTCGGATTCACCCGACGCCCTCGCCTCGTCGAATGCCGGTTCGTCGTCCGGGGCGGCGGGGGAGAGGGCGGCGATCTGCTCTGCGGTCGTCTGCACGACCGCCGTGAATGCCGAACCGGTCAGCCCGACCTTCTCTGCCAGGCGGGCGATCCAGTGGGCGACGGATGGGCTTGCGCAGTCGTATCGCACGGCGGCTTAGCGGCCGGACCAGATCGCGTCGCGCCATCCCTCGAGGATCATCTTCTGGCGATCCTCGCGGCGGCCGCCGCTCTCGGCGATCACCGCCACCGGTGGGGCCGAGTGTTTCAGCCGGCCCGCCAGGTCAGGGAGCTGCTCGGTGTAGCCGCGTTCGCAGCGCATCGGAACCACCCACCGCTCGCGATCGACGGCGAGCTCGCGCGCCGCTCTCCACACTCGGCCGCGCCGCTCGATGCGCGCCGCCGACCATCCGACGAGGACACCGTGCGTGATTGTCGTCGGTGCCGGCGGCGACTTGACGGCTCGGACACCGCCAAGTCCCGTGCCCTCGACGCCGGCACCGGTCAGCCAGACCACAGATCCCTCACCCCATACCCACGGCGCCCGAACCAGCCAGCCCGCCGCCTCGAGCTTCGCAACATGGCGCCGAACCACTCGCTGATCGAGATCGAGCCCGACCTCCACCGCCCTCAGCGATACGACTCCCAGCCTTCCGATGAACCGTCGGACCCTCAGAGTTCCAGGACCCGGAACGACCGGCTTGCTCATCCTGACCACCCGACCCGAGGTTGCCGCTGATCCGGCGCCGTCCGCCCCGCCCGCCCGAAGATCAAACCCCCGGTCTCGACTGGCAGCTGACTACCCGAACCCCAGTCCTCACCGAGTCGCTCGCGAGAATGCCTGCGTGCCGCGGATCAGCGCCTTCTACGGGATCGTGATCTGGATGTACCACGACGAGATCCATCACCTCGGCAGACCGCACTTTCACGCACGCTACGGCGACGACGAAGCGTCGGTCGAGATCGGGACGTCGGAGGTTCTCGCGGGTGGGCTGCCGCCGCGTGCGCTGAGGCTCGTGACGGACTGGGCGTCCGAGCATCGGGACGAGCTCCAGGATAACTGGGACCGCGCGCGCCGCCATGAGCCGCTGCGGCGGATCGAGCCCCTTCGCTGAGCCTCTACGATTTCTCACATGCGAAGCACACCACTACTGATCGAGGCTCGACCGCGCGACGGCTACGTCGTGGGCGTGCGCTTCGAGGACGGAACCTGCGGAGATGTCGATCTCTCGTATCTGACTGAGTACGGCGGCGTGTTCGAGCCCTTGAAGGATCCGGCGTACTTCGCCGAGTTGCGGGCTGACGCTGAGGCGGGCACGATCGTGTGGCCGAACGACGCGGACATCGCGCCCGAGACGCTGTACGCGCACGCGAAGCGCCTCACGACGACCGCTGCTTAGCGCGACTGCGCTGTCTCGATCGCCGGCGTGATCGGACGGAAGGCCTCCTCCACCCATTCCGCCTCTCGCTCGCTCGGGGCATAGTCGGCGTAGATCAGGGTCGTCTTGAAGTCGCGGTGACCCATCAGCTCCTGGAGCACTCGCATCGGCATCCCTTGGGCCGCCATGCGGGTACCAAAAGTGTGCCTCAGGTCGTGGAACCGAACGGCGCGAACATCTGCACGGCGCAGCGCGGCCTTGAAGCGCTTGAGCAGCTTGGAGCGGTCGACCGGCTTGCCGCTCTCTGGGTGCGCGAAGACGAGATCGTCGTCGCGCTTGAACTGCGAGTCCCGGAACAGCAACTCGAGCTCGGTCGCGATCCGGCTGGCGAGCGGGACGCTGCGCGCCGAGCGCTTCGACTTCGGCTTGCCGAACTCGCCGCGGACGAGTTGCGCCGCACACGGATCCGGCGGGCGCTCCAATCGACGTCGCGCCAGCGCAGCGCGAACAGCTCGCCCTGGCGCATCCCGGTCATCGCCGCCGTCAGGTACATCACACGCTCGACCCCGCCGAGCAGATCATCGGGCACTGCGCGGAGCAGCGCCTCGACCTCCTCGGTCTCGAGGAAGCGGACGTCGGGGTCAGTCTCCGCGAGCGCCGGCTTCTCGACACGCTTGACGGGATTCTCGCCGACCATCCAGCCCTCGTCGATCGCGAACTCGATCAGCGAGTGGAGCGTCCCGAGCGCATTCGCCCGGGACTTGGGCGCCAGTCCCTTGCGCTCCAGCGCCGCGGCGAAGCCGCGGACATCCTCCCGCGTGATCTTGCCGACCGGCGTCGGCCCGAAGAAGTCGACGATGTGGATCCGCAGCCAATACGAGTACGCCTCGATCGTCGAAGGCTTGCGCCCCGCCGCCCGCTTGGCCACGATCAGCGCCTCGCCGACCTGCGCCAGCGGCCTGCGCCGCTCCTCCGCCGCCGCTTTGCTTCCGCCTGACGCTCCTCGGCACGCTCGATCGCCACCTGTTCGCGGAGTTTGCCGAGCGCCGCCTCGGCCTCGGCGCGGGTCAGTCCATCCGGGTGTCCCTTGCAGTGGACGAACCCGAGCCCGCGCTGCACCTGGCGGCCGCCATCCCGCCATTTCGCGATCCATGTGTCGCCGTTCGGCCCGGCGCGCTTGACGAGCGTGCCGGCGCCGTAGCGGGCGCCGCGCTGCGTGCGCGCCACGGCTGTTCGCTTTGCTTCTGAAGCCGCCATGCCGTTGTACCACTCGTTGCACCACTTCGGCCGGAAGTCACCTCAAGTCCGAGCACGTCAAGTGAACTCAGAAATCATACTTTTGCAGCGCAAATGCTGGCAGATTGCACCCTCCCGAAGAACCCCTGGCGCCTATTTGTGGTCCAGGCGGTCGTGGGTTCGAGTCCCATCGCTCACCCTTCGAAAAGTCCTGGAAATCGCCGGGCGGCTCGAGTCGTGACGGGTGGCGACGGCGGATCGCTACAGAGTGGCGGTGCAATACTCGACCGATCGTGCCGCGCCTGTACTACATGCCCCGTACGCGTTCGAGCCGCGTGCTCTGGCTGCTCGCAGAGATCGGCGCACCCTGCGAGCTGATAAAGCTCGCCCCCGAGGAACGCAAGTCCTCAGTGCATCTCGCGCGCCATCCGCTGGGGCGCGTTCCGGCACTCGAGCTCGACGACGGCACGGTCATGTTCGAATCCGCCGCGATGTGCCTCCAGCTGGCCGACCTTCATCCCGAAGCCGATGTGATCGCGCCGCTGGGATCGGCCGACCGAGCGCTCGTCTATCAGTGGGTCCTCTTCGGGATGACCGAGCTCGAGGCGCCGCTGTATCGCTGGGTCCGCGAGGTCGCCGAGGACTCGAGCGATTCCCCGTCGCGCGAGCGCTTCGCCGAGGCCGCCGCGGCCCTCGAGACGGCGCTCGAAGACCGCGACTGGCTACTCGGAGATCGCTTCACCGTCGCCGATGTGATCTGCGCCAGCGTGCTCAGCAGCGCCCACTCACGGGGATTGCTTGGGGAATGGCCGGGACTACAGGCCTACGTCGAGCGCGGCGAGTCGCGTCCCGCCTTCATCGAGGCGGCCGCGGTTTCGAACCAGCCTCGCAGCTAGTCCTGTCACTCGTTGCTGCTTCCCGCCGAGCGAGCGAGTGCGGCACCGGTGAATCAGCACGCTCGCACCTGGCCGAAAGCGCGCGCCCTGCAGGCGATAAGCCCGTTGCCAGCTAGGCGCCCCGAATATGCTCGTAGATGTTCAGATAACGCTGCCCCGGCTCGTCCCACGAGTGGTCGGCTGCCATCGCGTTGCGCATCAGCCGCCGGAACTCGAGTGGATCGCGGAGCCAGAGCCACAGAGCGCGGCTGAGGGCCGACTCGACAGCTGGATTATCCGTGTGCAGGAACGCGTATCCGTTGCGTTCCTCGAGCCGACGGGACGAGTGGTCGCGGTCGAACACGGTGTCGACCATGCCACCGACCGACCGCACGACCGGAACCGTCCCATATCGCATCCCCACCAGCGGAGCCAGTCCACAGGGCTCGAACATGCTCGGCACGACCAACAGGTCCGCCCCGGCGTAGACGAGATGCGCGAGTTCCTCGCTGTAGCCGACCTCGAGGTGGCAGTCTGGGTTGTCGTTGAGGTACTGCTTCAGATTCCAGAAATGGCTACTGATGCCGTTCTCGTGCACAGCGTCTCCGAGCAACACGAACTGTCCCCCGTTCGCCAGCGTGTAGAACAGCGCGTGGTGGACCAGGTGCATCCCCTTCTGCTCGTCCAACCGGCCCACGTATGCGACGAGAGGGCTGGACGGCTTTCGCATCCAGAACCGCTCCCGTAGCTGTTCCTTGTTCTCCTGCTTGCTCGCCAGGCGGTCGATCGAGTAGCGGGCCGGAATCACCGAGTCGACCTCCGGGTTCCACACGTCGTAGTCGACGCCGTTGAGGATTCCACCAAACTTGTCCTGATGCGCGTGCAACACACGGCCGAGCCCAAACGCGCCGTCGCCGTGCCGTGCCTCCCGCGCGTGGTTGGGCGAGACGGTGGTCACGAAGTCGGCGTACACTATCCCGCCCTTCAGCAGGTTCGCGGCCCGGTACAACTTGTCGTCGCCGAGCCGGTTTCGATCCAAGAAATACTCTGGCCGCCCGAGCTGCGTACTCCACAACACCTGCTCACCGCTGATGCCCTGATGGCAGAAATTGTGGATCGTGTAACAGACCCTCTGGTCCGTTAAGACGGCCCGATATTGCTCGTTCAGCAACACAGGGACGAGTCCCGTCTGCCAATCGTGGCAGTGGATCACATCCGGTCGCTTGTTCGCCCTAAAGATGAACTCGAGGGCCGCCTTGGAGAAGGCCGCGAACCGCTCGACGTCGTCATCGTGGCCATAAAGGCAGCCGCGGCCGAAAAAGCGCTCGACCGGATGAGGCTCGATGAAGAAGCATTTGCGCCCATATACGTAGCCGAACCAGACCGTGCAGTGGAGCTCCCCGCCGTACCACGGCACCCGCAAATCGTCGTAGCAGACTTGGAGCCCCCAGACATCGCCGTGGCGCATACACGCGTACTTCGGCAACACGATCTCGACCGCGTGCCCGCGGATCTCGAGCTCGCGGCTGAGCCCGAAGACGACATCACCCAGCCCGCCCGCCTTCGCCACCGGGGCGCATTCGGGCGCGATCATCACCACGTACACAATTCACCTCGCCGCCGGGGGCCTGACAGATTCCACGCGCTTTCCATCGGAGCATCGGCGCCAGCACAGGGACAGAGCACACTGAGCGCGCCGGGTTGGAATCTAACGCCAGCCGCAGGACGCGCATCCGTAGTTCTTGCGCATTTGTGCGCAGCCAAACGGATGCCCGGACCCCGCTCCGGCCAGAAACCGAATCGACGACGTCCTGGTTCTGTTGCCGCTTACAGCGTGGTAGGAGCCGCCACGAGCCGGACCTTGAAGAGCTCGCGAGGCGCAGGGCTCCAGGGTGATCTCGAACGGCGTGCGCCGCCGTGCTTGACAGCCCTTCGGCCCTAAGACAATGATGTTGGCTTCAGACCGCGGCGATGGTTCCTGCCAGCCGGGGACGTCAGACGGGGTTGACCCAGTGATGGAAGGTCAGGGCCGGTAGGCGACGTGGGCCGTTGGCTTGATGGGGCCATGACAGCGGATAAGGGGAAGCGCCGATGGCGGTAGAGCCGGTGAACGTGAAGGATCTTGAGACGGTGACGCTGAGGTCAACGGCGACAGACGACGCGGCATTGGTCGGCGGCTATTTCTCCTATGGTGGAAAGAAGTCTGAGCAGTCCTGCACCATCTACTTCGCGATACCGCCGGGCGATCGGCTGGGCAAGCACGTCGATACGGCCGAGGAGACGCAGTACATCCTCTCGGGCTCGGGCGACTTGTTGACGGACCAAGGAGCCCAACCGATCAAGCCCGGGGATGTGTTTGTTCTGACCGAGGGAACTTCTCACGATCTTCACAACACGGGCGGGGAAGACCTGCGTGTGCTTGCCTTCTTTTCGAAGCAACAGGTCGAACAGCATTGGGACATCGAGACCTGGCCGCCCGGTGACACGAAGGTCACGGGCTCCCCGAACCGCGGTTAATCCGCGCGTTGCGGGGCTCGGGTTAGCGGCGCATGTGTTCGCACACCCGAAAGCGGGTCTGGGCAGGGTAAGTCGCGATCGCCGGCTACCCGAAGCGAGGGGTTCTCCAACCCGTTTGGGGGTGGAGGCGACTCCGACTACAGGAGGATTAGCCCGGGACCCAAAAGATCCGTCCGTGCGCCGATGCGCCAGCCGGCCGGCGCGTCTAGCCTGCCGCCGTGATCACCACTCCGACGATCACCAACCCTGCGAGCAGCACCCGAGGCAGACGTCGGCTCCCGACCGCCGTGATCTCCGTGGCCGCACTTCTCACGGCAGGTTGGGCGGCTCCGGCGACGACGTTGGCCGCGTCCACGGCGCCGGGAATCACCCGGACGAGCGTTCTGATCGGTTCCGACCAGCCGCTGACGGGGCCGGCGGCCGTCGGCTACAGCGAGATCGCGCCGGCGTCCGCAGCCCTGTTCGACTACGTCAACGCCCACGGCGGCGTCCATGGCAGGAGGATCCGCTACCGCTATCTCGACGGCGCCGACCTGGAGTCCAAGGCGCTCGCAGATGAGAAACAACTGGTCTTGACCGACCACGTGTTCGCGGTCTTCAACGCGTTCGGCTTCGCCACGCACCGAGCCGTCGTCGGCTTTCTGCACGCCCGGCACGTCCCTGACCTGTTCGTCGGCTCAAGCTGCGCGTGCTGGAACGAGCCCAAGCGCCACCCCGACACGTTCGGCTTCGGCACCAACTACAACCTCGAAGGCCGACTCATCGGCCACTACGTGACGCGCGCGTTTCCCGCCTCGAAGATCGGCTTGATCTGGGAAGACGACGGCTGCTGCGCCGGGAGTGTCCGCCAGCTCGAAGCGGAGATCCCCCGATCTCGAGTCGCGACCTCGCAGCCATTCACGATTGCCGAGCTCACCTCCACCCTGCTAAGGCCGCAGATCAAGGCGGCTCAGTCCGCGGGAGTTAGGGTGCTCGTGCTCGACACGCTGGCGCCTGCAGCCGTCGCCGAGGTGTTGCTCGACACTGAAAGCCTCGGCTACCACCCGACCATCGTCGACCGGCGCCGTGAACGTCCGCGTCGACACCGGGGCGGGTGCCAGCCCCGCATCATCCGCTGACCGCTACACGTTCAGCTAGAGGGGAGTGCTCAGCGCCCGTAGCGCTCGCGCCCCAGGTCACGGGCGCACATGTCTATGGCGCTGGTCTGATCCCGTCCGGTCCAGCCAGCCGCCACACCCCTCGGACGTGCAAGAACCCGAGCGGCCGGTCAACGAGCTTCCCCGCCTTCACGGAATCGATATGCGAACCGCCCGGATCTTCACGTTTTCGTCACAGCGGCCCACCTACGCTGAGAAGGCTAAGGGTGCGCCTCGGATGAAGGCGGGGGAACCCCCGCAACGAGGCTCGCCGCAGTACCGCTTATTGAGGAGTCTCACATGCCCACAATCGCAAATCCCTACCGCGGCCGGTCTTACGACGCGGCGTCGGATGACTTCAGTGCTACCGGCTCCGGCAGAGGCCCTACGCGCTCGCTCTCGCTGCGGATCCGCACGGCCGCTCAGCGCAGCAAACTGACTCGCGCGCTGGCGGAGGGCGCCGACCCGACCACTCGGCCAGAGCTCGAGCTTCGTGCCGTGCAGCTGACCAGCCGGCGGCAGCGCAACACCCTCGCGCGCACGATGCGTCGCATCATCGCCGAGGCGCGTCAGCCGGCGATGTCTCGGTCACGGGTGATCTTTATCCGCCGTGGTGCGGTGCTCGACGCTGAAGACGCGATCACGACGATGATCGAGCGCCTGAGGAGCTCCGAGCCGGTACTACCTGAGGGAGTCGCACTAGCCGAGCGGATCATCACGAACGGAGACCAAAGCCCGCTGTATAACCCCAGCGAGCCTGGAGCGCTGCGGCGGCTGATTAGCGACGCCACGGCAGCGATGAACTCCGCGCCCGCGCAATCCCACGAGTTTCCGATCGACGTATAGGAGCAGACACGCGGAGAACTCAACCATCGAGCAGACGGAGCTCTACAGCATGCCTCGACGTTCGCAGACGATGCGCCGGTCGACCCCTCGCACGCGCCCGACTGCCGAACCGCCGCGGCTTTACCTACGGTTGCGTGTGCGCTGGCATCGCCGGCGGCTCGATCGCGAGCTGGCGGCTGGCTGCGAGTGCGAGGCGTCACAGGATCGTGCGGTGCGGGCCGGACAGCTCGCAGACCCGGTTACCCGCCGGCAGCTTGCGCGTTCGCTTCGGCGCGCGGTCGCGAGCGCGGAAAGGCCGGCCGAGGCATTCGTCACGGCGGCGGTCCCGGTCCGGCGCCCCACCATCGTTCCTTCGTGTCAAGGGCTGCTTGGTTTGGCCGAGCGCCTCGAGCAGGACGTTCCATTGAATCCGCGCGGCGTCGCTCGCGCGCTCGTCCTGCTGACCGACGCGGCGGGCCCGCTCTACAGCGCCGGCTCGGAACGCTCAATGAGCGAGGCTGTGTGGTGGGTCGCGGACGGGTTGCAGGGGTGTCCGCCGCACGCCTGGGGTTGTCCCAAGGTCATGAAGCTAGATCCGGATTACGTCGCGTGGACATGTGGGCGCTGCGGCGCGATCGCCACCACCGGCGACCCGGCGGTGAAGCCAGCGTAAGAGGTGCTCGGTGACCGCTCGAAGTAACCGGAGTTGACCGGCGGGCGGCCGGGATGACGGTCGACGGTTGGATCCAGATCGTCGCGCTGGTAGTGGCGCTGACCGCCCTGACGCCGCTGCTGGGCGGGTATATGGCGAGGGTCTATCAGGGCGAGCGCATGGCGCTGACGCCGGTGCTCGCCCCGGTCGAGCGGACCGCCTACCGCATCTGCGGCGTCACCGCGGGCGAACAGCAGGGATGGAAGGAGTACGCGCGCTCGCTGCTGCTGTTCAGCGCCGGCGGCTGGCTGGTGCTGTATCTGATCCTCCGGACGCAGGGGAGTAATCCGTTCAATCCGCAGTCGTTCGCCGCTGGGCCGTGGGACCTGTCGTTCAACACCGCCTCCTCGTTCATCTCCAACACTAGCTGGCAGTACTACGGCGGCGAGACGACGCTGTCCTACTTCTCGCAGATGGCGGGGATCACGGTCGCGAGCTTCACCTCGTGCGCCACCGGAATGGCGGTCGCCGCCGCAGTGATCCGCGGGCTTGGGCGCCGCGGAACCGACCGTCTGGGGAACTTTTGGGTCGACCTGACCCGCTCGCTGCTGTATGTGCTGCTCCCGATCGCGGCTGCTGTGTCGGTCTTTCTCGTCGCCTCGGGCGTGCCGCAGACGCTCGAGCACTATCTGCATGCACGCGGACCGACTGGACTGGCGCAGACGATCGCGGTCGGCCCGGTCGCTTCGCAAGAGGCGATCAAGCTGATGTCCGGCGACGGCGGTGGGTTCTTCAACACCAACTCGGCGCACCCGTTCGAGAACCCCACCGGCCTATCGAACTTCGTTGAGGTGCTGTTGATGCTGCTGATCCCGGCCGCGTTCACCGCGACGTTCGGACGGATGATCGGCCGTCCGCGCCAGGGCTGGGCGCTGTACGCGGCGATGCTGGTGATGTTCCTCGGCGGCACCGCGGTCATTTACGCCGCGGAAGCGCACGGCACCCCCGCCCAGCACGCCGCCGGGGTGCATGCGCAAGTGATCCCCGGTTCGGCGGGCGGGAACATGGAGGGCAAGGAGCAGCGGTTCGGCCCGGCCGGCTCGGCCCTCTTCGTCTCGGCTGGGACGGCGAGCGGCGACGGCGCCGTAAACAGCGCCGTGGAGTCATACACGGGCCTCGGCGCGGGCGTCGCGATGGCCAACATGATGACCGGCGAGGTGATCTTCGGCGGCCCCGGCTCCGGGCTGTACGGGATGCTGTTGCTGGTCGTCCTGGCCGTGTTTATCGCTGGGCTGATGGTCGGGCGCACCCCCGAGTACCTGGGCAAGCAGATCCAGGCGCACGAGATCAAGCTCGCATCCGTGGGGAGTTTGTTCGTGCCGTTGCTGGTGCTCGTGTTCGCGGGGGTCGCGGTAGCGACCCCTGTGGGACGCCAGTCGATGACGGCGCACGGTCCGCAGGGCTTCGCCGAGGCGGCGTACGCCTATCTGAGCCAGGCGCAGAACAACGGCTCGGCGTTCGCCGGCTACAGCGGCTTCGTCCAACCCGTCGCCGGCAACATCGGCGCGCACGGGCTCACGTTTGCGGATCTCGCCGGTGGCTGGGTGATGATGCTGGGCCGGTTCGTGCCGATCCTGGCGGTGCTGGCGCTGGCCGGTTCGCTGGGACCGCGCCGGATCGCACCCGCCGGCCTGGGCACCCTGCGCACCGACACCCCGACCTTCGTCATCTTCCTGATCGGGTTCGTGATCATCTTCGCCGTACTCACGTTCCTGACCGTGCTGATCATCGCCCCGTTCGCGCAGGCGCTCACATCGCAGCTGCTGTCGTGAGCGCCACCCCCGGCGAGCACCCGAGCCTGCTGGAGTTGATCGAGCTCCTGAGGGCTGCGACACCGATGTCGGCCCAGGGTCGCGCTCGCCCAGGCGCTGGCCTGCGAGCGCGATAGTCCGCTCTTCTCGCCCGGCTTGAACGCACCATCGAGCCCTAGCGGGCCCAGATCGCGGCTACGATGCCACGCAGGTGAGCCGGGAAGACTGGTCGGCACGCTCCTATCCGTGCCCTGCAACCGCCGACCCTGACAAGCGCTCCCTGATGCTCAACCTCTCGCTACGGTCTCAGTGGCTTCGAGAAGCCCTACGCACAAACCTCTGGTTCGTCCCGGTCCTCGAGGTGGTCGGGGCGATCCTCCTGTACGTTGTGACCCACGCGGTCGACAGGGCAGCCTTCCACCGCCACCTATCGCTGCCGTCGTGGGTGATCTTCGGTTCGCCGGACACGGCGCGGCAAATCCTGACAACCCTGGCCGCGTCGGTGATCACGGTCGTCGGGATCGTGTTCTCGATCACGATCGTGACCTTGACACTGGCCTCCACCCAGTTCGGGCCTCGGATGCTGCGCAACTTCATCCGGGATCGCGGCACCCAGGTGACCCTTGGGACGTTCGTCGCGACGTTCGTCTACGCGACGCTCGTACTGATCTCGATCGGCGCCGGCAGCGGGAGCGGGACCTTCGTCCCGCATCTGTCGATCAGCGTCTCGATCGGACTGGTCGCCGTGTCGATGGGCGTCCTCATCTACTTCATCCACCACATCGCGATCTCGATCCAACTGCCGTACGTGATCGCCAGCATCGCGGGCGACCTGTCAAACGCAATCGACCTCGAGTCCCGCGACGACGGAGTGCCGCTCGAGGCCGGTCCGTCGGTCGCCGAACTCGTCCGTCGTATGGCCGAGGGCGGTGGCGCGGTCCCCGCGCCGACCAGCGGCTACCTACAGTTCGTCCAGCACAGGACGCTGATCGGGCTTGCCGCCGAGAAGGGAGCGGTGATCCGTCTGCACAAGCGCCCCGGCCAGTTCGTCGTGCGCGATCTGCCGATGGCCACCGTGTGGCCGGCCGGAGCCGCCGACTCGGTTGCGGCCGCGCTGCGTCGCGCACACATCACCGGACCGACTCGGACGCTCGCTCAGGACCTCTCATTCGCCGTCGACCAGTTGGTCGAGATCGCCATCCGGGCCCTGTCACCCGCGGTCAACGACACCTTCACCGCGCTGACCTGCATCGACTGGCTTGGCGACAGCCTGTGCAAGATCACGACGCAGTGGAATCCCCGGGCCGTACATCGCGACAGCCACGGCTTTGTGCGTGTGATCACGGCCGAGGTCGAGTACTCGAGCCTCGTCGAGCGCGCGTTCGAGAAGATCCGTCAGGCCAGCCGCGGTATGCCGGCCGTGATGATCCGCCAGCTCGAGGCACTAACCAACATCATGGACCAAGCAACACTTCCTGAGCAGCACCAACTGCTCCGGCTGCAGGCACAGATGATCCATGAGTCCAGCATCGAGTCGGTGCCCGAATCGCGTGACAAGGCGGACGTACAGCGTCAGTACAACGTGTTCCTCCGAGCCGCGGGGACGAAGGCGACCGTACCGTGACCACGCCCTTCGACCCATCGATGGCCCACCAGCACGGGCCGGCGCTGCCGGAGCTCAGAGCGCGACTTGCGAGCCCATGATCACCGTGCGATCGCCGGGCAGCCCAAAGTGGTCGATCGGACTCGATGCGTTTCGGGCCATCGCGATGAACAGCCTCTTGCGCCAACGTTGCATCACCGGCGCGTCGGTGGGTGTGATCGTGATCCTGGAGACGAAATACGAGGCGTGCTCCAGGTCGAGGTTGCGCTCGAGCAGACCGTGCATGCGACACAGCCGGAGCGCTTCAGGGACGTTGAACTTGTCCTGGTAGCCGATCCGGATGGCCACGTGGAACGCCTTGAACAGGCCGTGGCCAAGCAGCTCGACATGAAACCTGTCAGCCACGTCAACGTGAGGGACGCTGACGGTGTCAGAGCGCGATCGGCGCCAGCCTTCGCTTTCGCGTGTGCCATATCTGGCGCGCGACGGCAAGGAACAGCAATGTGTTGAGGATGAATGTGCCGGTTACCGCCACGCCATAGATGTTTCCCAGTCTCGCGGCGCAGCGGAATACCAGTGTCAGCGCAACCACGCCGATGCACAGCGTCCAGTTGACGATCGGTACGTAGATCTGCCCTTCGGTACTAGAAGTAGACGTGTGCAGCACCCTGAGCCTCGGCAGGAAGCCGAGCTGCACCGCCTGTTTTGCCACTGAGAACGAACCGGAGATCATCGCCTGCGACGCGATCACGGTTGCGATCGCCGCCAGGATCACCAACGGCCAAAGGGCCCAGGTGGGGGCCATCTGGTAGAAGGGATTGAACGTGCTCGTGTCCTTCGCGAGCGCCGGGTTGTGCAGGACGAACACCGCCTGGCCGAGGTAGTTGAGGATCAGTGCGGGCAGAGCGAGGCCGAACCAGCCCAGCCTTATCGGGCTTGCGCCGAAGTGGCCCCGATCGGCGTAGAGAGCTTCGGCCCCGGTCACCGCCAGCACCACGCCGCCGAGCACCAGATAGCCGGTGGCGCCATGGTCGGCCATGAACCTGACCGCCCACGTCGGGACAGGCCCTGAAACACGGCGGGATCCTTGACCACCTGGCTCAGTCCGAGCGCGCCGATCACGGTGAACCAGATCACGATCACCGGGCCGAACAGCCACCCGATCGTTCAGGACCCGAACCTCTGGAGCACGAACAGTGTAATCAGGATCGCGACCGACAGCGTAACGACCAGGTGCGCGAGGGCCGGAGTCGCGACCTGCACTCCCTGGACGGACCCGAGCACCGAGATGGCGGGAGTGATGATGCCGTCGCCGAAGAACAGCGCCGCGCCGAAGATCCCGAGCGTCACCAGCAGCCCCCAGTGAGCCACTCGCTTGCGCTGACCGCTTCCGGCTCGCCTCCGACTCGTCCGCGCGGGCGCTCGTCGTGGGTGGCGCAAGCCGATAACCGAGCTTGTGGGCCGCCATGTTGAAGCTCCGCTTTTGGGTCGCTGCCCCCGTCGGGCGACCGCCGTCACCACCGTCCGTCCCCGACTCGAGCTCGAGCTTGTGGGCCGCCTCGTTGAATCCGCGTGGCCGGTTAGGGCCGGGGTCGCTCACCGCAGAAAACCCGATCTCTCAGGAATCCCGGCGACCGCGGGAAGAGCACGGCTGCGCTCCTCTGGCTCCCTGGCCCCGCCGGCGGCGAGCCGGTCGTCCAGCCGTCTCCCGGCGACGTGCATCCACACACGACGCCGGAGCGGAATCTCCGATCCCATCAACGACGCTCTCCTGCGTGGTCGATTGCCGAGCCGCTGGCCGGGCAATCCGGCGAGCTCGCCCGACATTACGTCGGGACAAGCCCGTCAGCCCGGGTTTTGACGAAACCTCTATGACCCGGTAGCGATTCTTGATCGCCGCCTTAACGCCCCCGCCGCCGAGCGCCCCAGCGCGCTCGCAACACCGAGTTTGCGGGGGGGGGGCATGGTCTCCGCCGGGGGTTCAGGCTTCTGTAGCGGCGCGGATCGTGGCGCCGAGCGTGTCGGCGAGCAACTGCATCACCGCTGGCGCCGGCGCGTTCCTCGTGCGGGCCTCGTCGAGCGTGGTCTCGGCGAACGCGAGGAACCCGGTCAAGGCGAGGTGGACTAGCGCGGGTGGGTTCGGGGTGCCGAGGTGGTTGAGAGCGATGCTCGAGATGACCATCTCGGTGAACGTCGCCACGATCTGATCGAGCTCGGGCTCGGCGGCCGTGCGCGCCCGGCGATACACGCGCCAGGCGTCGCTGGGCGCGAGCGCGTGAGCGGACATGCGGGCGAAGTTCGCGGCCACGCGTTCGGGCAGCGGGAGCTCGTCGAACACCCAGTCATCGGTCAGCTCGCGGCCGGCCAGCTCCACCACGGCGACCGCGACGTCCGGGCGGCCGCGCGGAAAGTAGTGGTACAGAAGGTTCCGGGTGACGTCAGCGTGCGCCGCAACCTCCTCGAGCGAGAACTCCGTGAACCCCTGGTCGGCGACCACTGGCAGGGCCGCGGCGACGAGCTGCTCGCGGCGCGCCTCGCGAGTCAGCCGGCGGGGCGAGCGAGTGCTGGGCACGGTCCTACGGTAGCGGCCTATTAACAAAGAGTCAACTTGACAAAAAGTAAATAGCCGCTACCTTGGCGCGCGCCCTCTTTCGAAAGGACCTGCATGCCAAGCCACCTTCGTCGACTGCTCACCTGCCTGCCTGCCGTTTGCGCGGCCGCCGCCGTGTTCGCCGGCTTTGCCTCCGCGTCGGCCCCGGCGCCGGTCACGGAGGCCCGGGCTCAGCAGATCGGTACCGATGCCTACGTCTACGGCGTACCGCTGCTGGAGTTCGTGCGCCAGCAGAGAACGCAGACGAGCGTCACGGTCCCCAACGACCTGTCGGATGCGCCGACCAATCAGTTGGGCAATCAGCGACAGCTGGCCACGGCCGCGCACCAGGTGATCGTGGCTCCCAACAACGACACCCTTTACACGATGGCCCACCTGGACCTCAGCAAGGGCCCGCTGGTGCTCCACGTCCCCGCCGTGGCGCACCACCACTACTACGTGTTCGAGTTCATCGATCCCTACACCAACGACTTCCACTACGTCGGTACGCGTACGACGGGCGATGGCGCCGGCAATTACGCCATCGTCGGGCCGAAGTTCCACGGCAGGCTCCCGGCGGACGTGCACCGCATCGTCTCCCACTACGAGCAAGTGTGGATTGTGGGCCGCACGCTGGTGTATGGGCCGTCCGGGCTCGCGGCCGCGCACCGGATCCAGAACGGTTACAAGCTGGTCCCGCTGAAGGCGTTCGAGCGCGTCGGCTTGAACTACAGAGCGCCGCGTCCAAAGCGGATCATCACCACGCACACCGCGGCGCAGCTCCCGACGGGTTTGGCCTTCTTCGACGCGCTCGGCAGGGCGCTGGCGCAGAACCCGCCGCCGGCGCGTGACCACGCGATTCTGAAGGAACTCGCGACCGTCGGGATTGGATCCGGGCTGCACCCCTCGACCGAGCACCTTCCCGCCGCGACCGTGGCGGGGCTGGAGGCCGCCGTGGCAGACGGGCCTTCGAAGGTCTACGCCCTCCGGGTCGGGATCGTCCTGCCGTCCGAGGCGAAGCACAACGGGTGGTATGTCGCTCCGTCGGACATTGGGAACTTCGGGACCGACTACAACCTCCGAGCGGTGGTCGCCGTCTACGGCATCGCGGCGAACATCCCCGCGGAGGCTATGTATCCGGTGGGGAGCTTCGACAGCACCGGCGCGCTTCTCAACGGCGCCGACAGGTACGTCATCCACATCCCGGCCGGGGATTTCCCGCCCGTGAATTACTACTGGTCGTTCACCGCCTACGACCAGAAGCTGTACCTGGTCGCCAACGCGATCCACCGTTACGCGATCAGCCAGTTCACCCCCGGCGTCAAGCGCAATCCCGACGGGTCGCTCGACATCTACCTGCAGGCGACCCCGCCGGCTGGGCACGTTTCCAACTGGCTGCCCGTGCCCTCATCTGGAGAGTTCGAAATCATCCTCCGGATGTACGGGCCGAAGCGCAGCGTGCTGGACGACGCCTACGCCTACCCGCCGATCACGAAGGTGGGATGACAGGCACCTACGGCCGCGGTGGCGACACCGGCAAACGGGCGGCGCCGGGCGCGTCCCTTCCGGGGCGCGTGTCGGCCCGGTCCGCCCCGTGATACAAGGGCGGTGACCTGGAGACGGGAACGACGTTGGCCTGGACACAGGGAGCGTTCACTTACAGCTTCGAGCCGGTCGGCGCCTGCGTCATGTGCGGGAGCAGCGGGGCGCGGGTGCTCGGGCGCAGGCTGAACCGCCACCAGGGCCTGCGACCGCGCCACCGCAGGGCCGTCGCGACGACCGTCGTGCAATGTCGCGAGTGCCAGCTGATCTACGCCGATCCGCGACCCGTCCCGGAACAGGTAGCCGCGCACTACGACACCTCACCCGAGGGCTACTGGGGAGCCGCGTACTTCACTGAGGACAGCGGCTATTTCGAGCCACAGATGCAGGCGTTTCGACGGCTCTGGCACGTCGGCAGCACACCGCGAGCGCTCGACGTCGGCGCGGGAATCGGAAAGGCGATGGACGTCCTCGCCCGCCACGGCTTCGACGTGCACGGACTGGAACCGTCGCGATCGTTCTATGACCGGGCGATCAGCCGGGGGATCTCGGCCGAGCGCCTCCGGCTGGCCACGGTCGAGGACGCCGATTACGAGCGGGAGACCTTCGATCTCGTCAGCTTCGGTGCGGTGCTCGAGCATCTGCAGGACCCGGCCGCAGCGATCGCGCGGGCACTGCGGTGGCTCGCTCCGGGCGGACTGATTCACGCCGAAGTGCCATCCGCCCGATGGATGATGGCGCGGCTGTTGAACCTCGCCTACCGAATGCAGGGCCTGGACTGCGTGACGAATCTAAGTCCTATGCATCCGCCATATCACCTGTACGAGTTCACGCCCGCGTCGTTCCGGCGACACGGCCAGCGCGTCGGCTACGAGCTCGTCGAGTACGAGCTCTTCGCGTGTCAAACGTTCTTGCCGAGGCGGCTGGACGCGCTTGCCACCCGTGTCATGGATGCCACCGGGACCGGGATGCAGCTTCAGGTCTGGTTGGCGCGAGCGGCGACCCCTCACCGCGGGCTACAGCACGGTCGACGTCTCGCGCGTTGACTCGACGATGCACCCGCCGGGGTTACCACTGGTGATCGCCGCCGCCCCCTCCCAGAAGCCGGGGATGTACTGGTTGGAGATGAACTGATGGCGGGCCCGCGCCTTGAGCGTTACGTGCACGTGGGCTGAGGGCACCTCGAGGCGCCAGCGCAGCGGATAGGCGCCGGTGGCGCCCACCGGCCGGATGACCGGTCGCAGCGGCCGGACCGTGAATCGCCGCGGATGGCTCACGGCGCCGTGGGGCGAGACGAACGTGCCGCTCTGCACCCCGGTCGGCTGGCCCGTCGGAGTGATGAACTGGTAGAGCATCAGGTCGCTGTCGTCCTTGAACTGGCAGGCGAACCAGTTCCAGTGCCACGAGGCCGAGTTGCCGACGAAGTTGCCCCACTGGTGGTCGAACCAGCCCTGGCCGCGGACTCGAGTGGAGCGGCCGCCGAGCACCAGCGTCCCGCGGGCGGCCAGGCGAGGGTCGGAGTAGTAGGCCGAGGCGGCGCCGGCGCCTTCCTCGACGATCCCGTGAGGGCCGTTGAACATGTAGGGCTGCGTCGGGGTCAGGGTGAGCCGCAGGTGCCCCTCGCCGGTTACCGGCGCGTCGACCGACCAGCGCCCCAGCGCCCCGGCGGGCCGCCAGCCGAGCGAGAAGCCGTCTACATCCATGCGCGTCTGTCCGCTGATCAGCGGGCCGCGCGCCAGGTACTCCTTCGAGAGCACGATTCGGTCCGCCCGCAGGTCGACCAGGTTGACCTTGGCGACGACGAAGCCCTCACCGGCCCAGATCGTCGCGAACCAGAAATAGTCACGGCCGCGGCGGGCGGCCACGGTCCCGGCCGTGTACCACCACTCGACCTGGAACGACGGATGGGCGCCGTGGTCGCGCGGGAGGACCACCGGCTGCAATGTCGGCAGCGGGGCGGTCGAGGCCGTGGCGCCACCGGCGAGCGCCGCGAGCACGGCCACCGCGACGAGGCACATCGCTCGGGGCCGCGCACGCATGGCCCGATCCTACGCGTCGGCTCCGCTGTGCGCTCACGCCACCCCGCGCCCGTGTGCGCTCACGCCACCCCGCGCGTCACGCACAGACGCTGCAGCCGCTCCATCGCGTCGGCCGTTCGTTCCGGCAGCGCGTCGAGCGCCTCGGCGGCCATCCGGAGATCGTCGATCGTCACGTTCCGGGCCTCGAGTGCGAACCGCCCCAGCCAGCGGACGGCGGCCCGCTCGTATCGATCGGGGTCGCCGCCGCGCAGCAGCAGGCAGATTCTCAACGCGTCGTCGAGGGCCACCCGAGGCAGCTCGAGCGCGGCCGCGGTGACGAGCGCTTCGTTCCCGGTCGCCAGCGCGCGCTTGAACCTGGCGTAGGGGTTGCCATCGCTCGTCACCGAACATATGTTCCTACTCGATTCGGATGGAGACGTTTTTGCGGTCAGAGGAACAGGGAGTGGACGCCTTTGGGGTCGTCGTGCGGTCGCTGGTTGGCGGGGCGCCCGCCGGCGAGGTAGAGGCGTT
>Ga0310037_10000694_pt1 | contig 20148 bp, 9 predicted proteins | sample Sb_taG_11_FD_200239 | JGI IMG/M metagenome (GOLD analysis project Ga0310037, IMG submission 200239) | Peat soil microbial communities from Weissenstadt, Germany - Sb_50d_3_AS metaG (v2) (version 2) | ecosystem: Environmental > Terrestrial > Soil > Wetlands > Peat | place: Germany: Weissenstadt...
GCGCGAACCGGACAAATGCAAACACGAGGGGCTAAATTCGGCCCGAGCTCGAAAAAATAGTTCGATACGATTTAAAGGGTATCGTTTGAAGTCGCTGAAAACTAAAGAGCGCAAAGAACTGGCGCGCCCGGGGAGATTCGAACTCCCGACCCTCTGCTTAGAAGGCAGACGCTCTATCCAACTGAGCTACGGGCGCGCTGGCTTTTCTAATTCTAAGACATTCATGGCTCACTCCGGGAAAGTTTTGGCGTGATGATCGTTGCGCGACGGCATTTGGTGTTCTCAGGCGCGCCGGACCGCTGGCGTTTGCTGCAACTGGTTCTTCACTGCGACGCTCAGGCGGCGGATTCCTTCGCGAATCTCCTCCGGGCGAGCGTGCGAGAAGTTGAGCCGAAGATGGCGATTGCTTTCCTCGCCTAAGCCATCCGGAGCGAAGAAGGAATCGCCCGGAACAAAGGCAACGTTTTGCTTCAACGCTTCTTTGAAGAGCTCGTTCGCGTCCATTCCCTTCGCCAGCGTTACCCAGAGGAACAGGCCTCCTTTGGGACGCGTCCAGGTGACTTCGGTTGGGAAAGTTTGCGCGAGGGCCTCGAGCATGACGTCCCGGCGCTCGCGATAGACCACGCGGAGGCGCTTCACATGTTCGTCGAGGAAGTTGTCGCGGGCAACTTCGTATGCGACGACCTGGGCAAACGTGGAAGTGTGCAAGTCCGTGCCCTGCTTTAGCTGCGCCAGTTTAGCGATGACTTCGGGCGGGGCTACGATCCAACCGAGCCGCAGGCCGGGGGCCAGCGTCTTGGAAAAGGTGCTCAGATAAATCACGTTGCCGAGCGTATAGCCGCTATCGCGCGGCACGTTTTCGCGATCGAGCACGACCAGCGAAGGAAGATGCTCGCCTTCGTAGCGCAGTTGGCCGTAGGGATCGTCTTCTACGATCGGGATGCCATAGCGATCTGCCAGCAGAACGAGCGTGCGCCGGCGGTCCTCTGCGAGTGTGGTCCCGCCGGGATTTTGAAAGTTCGGCAGCACGTACATGAATTTCGGCCCGGCGCGAAGCGGGGCTTCCAGCAGATCGATGCGCAATCCGTCCTCATCGCACGGAACGCTCAGGTATTCCGCTCCATACGCGCTAAAGGCTTGCAATGCTCCCAGATACGTCGGCGCTTCGACGAGGATGCGGTCGCCTAGATTGATCAACAATTTGCCGATGAGGTCCAGCGCCTGCTGAGAGCCTGTGGTGATCAGAACATTTTCGGTTTGCGCTTTGATGCCGTAACGCGAGGTGTGGCGCGCGATCATGTCGCGCAGAGGTCCGTAACCTTCCGTTTCGCCGTATTGCAGTGCCGCTGCCGCATTTTTTTCCAGCACCTTGCGACAAGCTTCTTCGAATCGTTCGATCGGAAAAAAGTCACTGGCAGGAAGTCCTCCGGCGAAGGAGATCACTTCGGGATTTTGCGTCAGCTTCAGGAGCTCGCGAATGGCGGAGCTCTTGATGCCCTTGGTGCGCAGTGCGTAACGGGATGTCCAGGCGGTCGACATGAAATCTACTTTCCTCTCTTGGCGGTTTCATTCCATGCAGTTCGGACTCTGATACGCACGAGATTGTGTACGTATCATAGACCGAAAGACAGCGGCATATCGCTTTGTATCTCTGCATGTGCGCGAAGGCTCGCAGGCCAAATTGAGTTGTGATCGCCGGCATTGCTCCGGGCCCGACCGGACGCGAGGCTAGCGAGCGAAGGCGTCGAGTTCGGCGCGGCTCGGTGCCGCGGACTGCGCGCCGCGGCGTGTGACCGAAAGAGCGGCGGCGCGGTTTGCGAATTGGCATGCGGAGGCGATCTCGGCGCCTTCGGACAACGCGACGGCCAGCGCGGCATTGAAGACATCGCCTGCCGCGGTCGTATCCACCGCGTTCACCTTCGGAGCTGGCAGCACTTGCGAGCCGTCCGCGGTAACGAGCGCGACGCCTTGCTCGCCGAGCTTCACGATCACTGCCGGTGGCCCCGTCGCGCGCAATCGCCAGGCCACGTCGAAGGCCTCTTGAGGATTCAGGCGGCGCGGCGAAACTCCGGCGAGGATGGCTGCCTCGGTTTCATTGGGAGTGAGAATGTCCACGTTGGCCAGCAGCTCCGCGGGCAGCGCGGATGATGGCGCGGGAGCGGGATCGAGAATCACGCGCGCTCCGGCGCGGCGAGCGGCGCGCGCGGCGGCCACGACGGTCGCAAGTGGGCTTTCGAGTTGCAACAACACATAGGCCGCGCCATCGAACCGGTTCGCAGCCTCCGCAACATCTTCCGGCGAAAGTTTTCCATTCGCGCCCGCCACGATGACGATCGAATTCTGCCCCGAGTCCGCCACGAAGATCAGCGCGATTCCCGTGGTGCAATCCTTCGTCACCAGAACGCCGTTCACGTCGCAGCCGGAGCTGGCGAGATTCTCGCGAAGCTGACGGCCCAGATCGTCAGCGCCGACTCGCCCGAGCATCGCCACGCGCGCTCCGAGCCGTGCCGCCGCGTAGGCTTGATTCGCACCTTTGCCTCCCGGCACAGACAGAAACGTGTGGCCGATGAGCGTCTCGCCTGCGACCGGAATGCGCGGGGCAAATGCGACGAGGTCCATGTTCAAGCTGCCGACTACTAGGATTTTCGAAGTCACGCGATTCTCCGCAAGACGATTCGCTTGGCCGGTGCAGAAGGCCGCCGCGTTCAACGCGGCAATTCCGACAGCATACTATCGCGAGGAGCGCGCCGCGGTCAGCCGGAGTTTTTTGCGGACGATCAGAAAACGCTCCGCGTTCGATGCCGACGATTGATTGCTAGTCTCCTCGGTGAGGCCGTTTCGCGGCTTCGCTAAGTCTTCGCTCTAATCGGGACATGTGTCCGAATAGAAACGGCCGTAACTACAACAAAACAAACGATAGGGGTCCGTTCTAATCGGGACATTTTAACGAGCCTCCGGCAGTCCGTTTTGGCGGATTTCGGGGCGAAGTTTTGGCGCGATTTGCGGGGTCGTTGTGCGGCCTCCGTCGCGCAATTTGGTGGTTTCCGGAAGGAGGGAGTTGTGGGCGTTTGCGGCAGTCATGGCGTTGATATGGATAGCATGAAGCGTGGGCGAGCACAAAGGTACGGGGTGCGGAATTGCGGAGCGGAATGGGAGAATGGAGATTGCAAATTTCAGATTTGAGATTTCAGATCGAAGAGAAGAGCGCGGCACGCGGCACGCCACGAACGGAAGTGCGTTCAGAGCGAGGGTGGGGAGATTTCAGAAGGCGTTCCTTAGATCCTGCCAATTCACGAGGCTGCTGGAGTGCGGAGATGGCCCGATCGGGGTGCGCGAAGGCGATTGGCCGCCGATTTCGCCGGGGTCACGCCCGCGGGCGGAGCAAGCCCCGCCCCTACGCCGGAGGACGCTGTCGCGTCGCACGACGGAAACAGTGAGTGATAAATTTTTCGCCGAGCTGAGGGTCGCGCAGCGCTATGGTTTGTCCTTGTCGTCCTTGGGCTTCTCTTTCTTTTGCTTGTCGTCCTTCGACTTTTGTTGCGGAGCTGGCTTGTCTGGCTTGGGTTGCTCGGACGGCTTCGCCGTGGGACGGTTTTCTGGTTGGGGAGCGGGCCGAGGCGGCTGCGGTTTCTCCGCGGGCGGAGGTGGTTGCGGACGAGCCGGCGCTGGTTTCTCTTCCGGCTGAGGAGTTGGCCGATTCGGCTGCGGCTTCTCCGCGGGCGGAGGTGGTTGCGGACGAGCCGGGGCTGGCTTCTCTTCTGGCTGAGGAGCGGGCCGAGTCGGCTGTGGCTTTTCCGCCGGCGGCGGAGGGCGACTCGGCGGTTGCGTCTCGGCCGGCTTTGGCGGAGGCGCGGGCTTCGGTTGCGGTGCGGGTTGCGATGGCGGCACACGATCCGGCCGTGCGTTCGGATTGGCCGCGGGCGGAGGTGGCGCAGGCTTTGGCTGTTCATTGGGCTGGCGATTGTCCGCGCCGCCCGGCCTCGCGTAAGGATTTGCGGCCGATGGAGGAGCCGGGGGCCTCGGCGCATTCGACGGCGCGGGCCTTCCTGCTGCGGCAGGTGGCGGCTGACCGGGCTTGCCCACTCGAGTTGGCGCGCCCATCGTGCGGACTGTAGGGGCGATCTTGACTGGAACCGGCGGCGCCGCATTCGGCTGGGCTTTTGGCCGGATTGAGCTCAGCTCTGAGGCGGCCAGCGGCTTGCCGTTGTTTTTCGCGAGCGCGGATTGCTGCGCCGCAAAAGAGACGGGCGCGGGCGGCGGCGCGCGCTTCGCTACTACCGGCCGCGCGACAAATCTCGCGGGCGGCGTTGGCGCTTTGGCAACCCCTGCGCCGACTACCAAGCTGCTTCGTTGCGGAGCGACCCCGGCACCGACGGCCGTGCCCACCGGCGCTCGCTCGAATTGCCGTGCATCAACTTTCTGGATATTTTGACCGACGGGTCGCGCGGAAACGAAAGCGTCACGCGACGTCGCGGTCACAGATGTGCGATTCACGTAGGTCACATTTGTCACGTTGCGATTCGTCTGGTAATTGTTGTAGACGTTCGTGACGTAGACGTTGGTGACGTTGGTATTCGTCACGTTGACGTTGGTCACGTAGCGCGGGCTCACCGCATACGGCGGCACGAAGACCTCGCGCGGCCCCAGTGGGAACCACGCCACTCCGGCCCCGCCGCCCGGCCCGCCGACCCAAGCTACAAGAGCCGGAGCGTAAACTGGCCGCACTGCTACAACTGGTCCCGGCAGCCATCCCCAGACGCCGCCATAAACAACCCAGCGTCCGTAGTGAAACGGCGCGAATCCCCAGGGCGAGTCGTCCACCCAGGTCCAGCCCCACGGCGAAATCCAGACCCAATGGCCGTAGCGGTAAGGCGCCCAGCCCGCGGCGACGCCGGTGGGAACCCACATCGCACCATACTCCGGCACGTCGCGCCACCCGCCGTATTCGTCCAAGTCTTCGTAGCCGGTCATGTCCGGCGAAACGTAGCGCGGCACGTTGTCCTCGCGGCGATTGCGGTCGTTGCACCAATTGTCGAAATCGTCGTTCGGGTAGGCGTCGTCCACTTCCGAGTCCAACTGATCCGTGCCGGTCATCGTGGCAGTTTGTCCGGAGCGAACGGCAAAAGCCTGGCCGCCGCCGGTCACTTCGCCTTCGCCGGCGCGAACGGTGACGTAGGTTGCGTCGCCGTTCTCATTCACTTCGATGCGGTAGTCGCCCGGGCGCAGCAGCGAGAACGCAATATTGGGAGTGTCCACTTCGAAGGAATCGTCTTGATCGAGGCGCCGAAGATGAATGCTGATGGTGCCTTCGTTCACACTGATCTGCGTGACGTTGTCGTCCAGATTCAGAATCGTGAAAGCGGTGTTGCTGCTCAGGCGAATGGCGGCCGACCCGAGACTTATCTCGGCGAGCGAATCCTGATCGGACCAGAGTTTGTCGCCGATGGTGATCGGCCGGTTAATTTCGGCCGCGCCCCAATCATCTGATCCGGCCGGTTGAAATGAAACGGAGCCGCGCAGGTAGCCCAATCGCCCGACGCGACCCGGAGGATCGTCGTCGGCCGCGGCGCTGCTTGGCAAGCAGGCCAAAACAAATGCAATGGCAAGTAGTGCTGTGAGAATATGCGTCAGCTTTGAGCGGGTGATCATGAGCGTGTGCCTCCAAAAGCACCCGAAAGGCTATGCCCAGCGGGTCTTTTATGTCTCCTATATAAGAACTTCTGAACATACGTAGCAAGCGATTTATGTGGTGCTGACGAGGACGGCGATGGCTGGCTGGGTGATGTCCCGTCACTCAGTAACTATGATGCTAGGGCAAAAGCGCCGGTTGCGCCGCGGGCGCGATCGCACAACTTGCACCGCCGCGTAAGCTGCGTTCGCATGAGGGCGCCGGTCAATCGACGCGCTCTCCGACGACCCTTCCGTTCAATCAATTCCTCGGCGAAACCGCGGACCCGTATTTCCCAGCTATTTTTTTGTTCTTGATTCAAGTTCGCGCGAAGCGTCGTCGATCTTTGAAACTAGATTTCCAACGGCACGAGCTCACGGGATGGATGTACACTGGTCGCCGTTTTCAAAACGAGAAAGCGGAATTCTGCAACTCGGAGACCTGTGATGCAACGCCTTCTTGCCCTTGTGGCTCTGCTGTGCGCCTGCGGCAGCGCGAGCTTCGCCCAATCCACCGCCGCGCCCGCGGCGCAGGAAGCAGCCAAGCCCGCGCCTCCTGCGAAGAATGATTACGGCAAGAGCGAGAACTGGCTCTGCCGCCCCGGCCGGCAAGATGCCTGCGCTGTCGACCTATCCACAACGGTGATCTCCGCCAGCGGCAAATTGACGCCTGAATCCTGGGCCGCCGATCCCAACGCAGCAATCGATTGCTTCTACGTTTATCCAACGGTCTCGACTGATCCCGGCGGCAATAGCGACATGATCCCCGGTCCGGAAGAAAAAGCGGTGGTGCGTGCGCAGTTCGCGCGGTTCGCTTCCAAGTGCCGGCCGTTTGCGCCCATCTATCGTCAGGTCACTCTCACGGCGCTGGCCGCCCTTCTGAGCGGTGCGCCAATCCCGGTGGATCGCGCGCTGGCGTACAACGACGTCTTCGATGCGTGGAATTACTACCTCGAGCATGACAACCACGGACGTGGAGTTGTGCTTATCGGGCATTCGCAGGGCGCCAGCGTGCTCACGCAACTCATCAGGGACGAGATCGACGGCAAGCCGGTGCAAGCGCGAATCATTTCCGCACTGCTGCTCGGAACGAGCGTGTCTGTGCCCAAGGGCAAAGATGTAGGCGGCGTTTTTCAAAAAATGCCGCTCTGCCACGCAGCCACGCAAACGGGATGTGTGATCACTTATGCCTCGTTTCGCGCGACTGCTCCGCCTGGTGCCAGCACGCGCTTCGGCAAAGCGGCGGGCGAAAACACGATTTCCGCTTGCACGAATCCGGCGGCGCTCGGAGGAGGCAGCGGCGAATTGCACGCTTACATGGGAACGCATGGCAGCGGCATCGTTGCCGATGCGGAGGCCGAGCCGGGACCCTGGGTGAAACCCGCGCAGCCGATCGGCACGCCGTTCGTGAGCTTGCCGGGTTTGCTCACCGCCGAGTGCGTCTCGAACGACAGCGGTTCCTATTTAGCCGTCAGCGTGCACGGCGATCCTGCGGGCCCTCGCGCCAGTGACATCGTGGGCGATGTGGTGGTCAACGGGCAGGTTTTAAGCGAGTGGGGGCTGCATCTGATCGACGTGAACCTGGCGATGGGCAACTTGCTCGACATCGTCGGACAGCAGTCCAAGTCCTATCTTTCAATTCCGCCAAAGAAATAAGCGCCGATTCGGGCGAAAACCTTCTGGACATGGTAGAGCGGGGGTCCCGGCCTCGCTGCGAAGCCCGCCTCTTGAATTGGGCGTCAGGAATCGTGTGAGAAACGGAGAAACAAAACCTCAGCGGCTAAAGCCGCAGTATTGTTGCGGCATTTGCGGCACGGCTGAAGCCGTGCCCTGACAAATCTCGAGGTTCTCACACGGACTCTTCGGCTCCTGAGGTACAGGTTGCTTCCTTCGAGGCGCTGTTTCCACCGTAGTACCTCAGTACCATAGATTCGCATTGCGTGACGGCGCGAAAATTGAGGCACGGCGCGGTGCCATCTGGCGACGCGTCCGCAGATTCCGGGGATCTGCACCTCCCGCCTGGGGAAAGTATGCCGTCGAGCGCGAAAGACACGGAAAATCGAGTTGCCGAAGCGGGCGGTCAGGTCGTTCAGTCGAATGCCGCCGAGTCGTCCGGCGCGTCACAAGCATCACGCGGCATCGCCGCAAGCTGCGAAATTCCCCTCGAAGTTCATGGCTCGCAAAAGGCGGGCACGCAATACCACACTGTCACTCCGTTCCATGAAGAAACGCGAACAGTCATAGTTTTCCCGCACGGCTGCGTCATGCGGCTGTCCACTGCGGTCAACGTCGGCCAGATGCTCGCGCTTACAAATCAAAATACGCAGGCCGGAATGCTTTCGCGCGTGACGCACGTGCGCTCGTATCCGAATCTCAAGAGTTACGTCGAGGTTGAGTTCACGAAAGTCGATCCGGGATTCTGGTCCATCGATTTCGAAGAGGAGAGCGCCGCGCAAGGATATATGCCGGCGGCGAGCAACGCCCAGCCAGGCTCGACGAAGCCCGATGATTTTTGGGGCTCAAGCGCGAGCGCGCAATCCGCTTCACCCGCGCCTCGCCCGGAGGTTCAGGATCGCGTTCGTCCCGTCGAGCCTTATACGCCCCTCCCACAAATTAAAGCGCCTAGCGCCGCTCCGCAGGCATCGGCGGCGGAACGCATTAGCGCGCCCCCGCACGTGAAGGAGGCCGCGCCGGTGATTCCAGTGGCGAAAGCGCCGGAATCGTCGAGTGTAGCTCCGGAGAATAAAGTCCCGGACGAAGCCCCATCGTCGCAAGCGTGGGCCGAGCTGCTGGTGATGGAGCCGCAGCAACAGCTCAGCGCGAAGGAACTGGCGTCCACGCGCAGCGATGTCGAAGAGAGTCTCGCTCCTGCACAAGAAGAGGACGGACACGAAGCATCCCAGCAATTGGGCAGCGACTCGGGAGAACCTCCCACATTCGATCTCAACAAGGCTGAGCCTATTTCCCCCTCGGTGCTCAAGGAGTTGGAAAAACTGGCCCTTGAGCATGTCGCCGAGAAGCGGCCCGGGCCTTCGGTGGCCGGCGAATCGGAAAGCCATGCCGCATCCGACGCGTCGTCTTCCGGCAAAACGCGCACACAACCGACAGCGCCGAAGTCCACCGCTCAGCCGCCGCAGAGCGGAAAATCGAAAGACGCGCGCCGCTCGACGAAGCCGAGTCCGCTGCACTCTTTCACCGCCGGGATCACTGACCACGAGGCGACTCCGAACCCTCTACACTCCTTTACCGGCGCGCCGCCAGTCGGCGGGACATCGCAAAGCCCGCTGCATTCGTTCACGCCGCCGCCTCCCAGCGCCGATCCTCTCGCGGGAGTTGTGGACGGAATCAATCCTCACAAGACGCAGTCGCTGGCGGATCACAGCCCCGATTCCGGTGCAGAATCTGATTTCGGAAATTTCCTGCGCGACCCCGAACCGCGCACCGCTTCGCAGGCGGTCTTCACCGGCCCGGCAGATAGCGTTGTTCCCAGACTGTCGGAGGCGCATCAATCGCTTGCGCCGCTCAAGGCCAGGAAGTCGAAATCAGGACTCGTCCTCGCGTCATTGGTGATAATCCTGGCGCTTATCGTTGCCTGGTGGTTTTATCCGCTGCGCGGTTCTACGCCGTTGAACAATACGGTCCCAGCAGCATCAGCGCCGTCGCCGACGAATTCTCCGTCGCAGTGGCCTTCGCAATCCCCTGCTGACGCAGCAACGCTCGATTCTCCGGCTGGGCATCCCGCTGCGATCGAATCGCAGCCGGCCACTTCGTCGGTTCCGGCTCCGGTGGAATCGAAGCCCGAGCCCGATAGCGGTATTCGAGAAGTGATTCCGGTTCCACGCATTTCGGCGAAACCATCCGCGACGACAACAAAGCCGCAGCCGCAAGCCACGAACAGCCGCGCATCTCTGCCCGCGGTGACGCTGGCCGCGCCGACTTCCTCGGGCAACGCCAATGCTGGCGTTAGCGCCGAGCCGCCGCCGGATCTTTCGCCCGCAGAAGCCGCGAAAGGCCGCGCCGGCAATTTCCCAGGGATCGTCGGCAGTTCCCCCGCGAATGTTCCTGCGCCGGCCGTTCCGACCGCGCCAGCTTCTGTTGGTGGCCGCGTGAAAGAGCCGCGATTGATATCGTCGGTGACGCCGGTTTATCCGCAGGCTGCCATGCAGGCCAACGTACAGGGCGACGTCAAGATTCAAGCCACGATTGATGAAACGGGCCGCGTCACCAAGATGAAAGTTGTCTCCGGACCAGCGCTGCTTCAGCACGCGGCAATGGACGCCCTGCGACAGTGGCGCTACGCGCCGTCGATTCTCGACGAGAAGCCAGTCGCCGTCGACATGGTCGTAACCATCCGCTTCCACCGCTAGAGTGCGCGAATTGCGCTTTGGTAGCGCCGGCGTCCCCGCCGGCATCTGACGACGACAATCTCGCTAGTGGCAGGATTCACGCGCGGACTGAAAAGCCAACCAACAGAGCTGATTTATCTCTTCGCTCCGGCCGAAATCGCGGCCATGGCCTATATATGCGGTCGTAAGATGCCGGCCCCTCGTAGCTCGGGGTAAACAGGGACGCAGGCGCTACTTACCTTGCGATCGAAAAAAATCAGGATTTCGGCGGAGGCGTGTTGATGATGCGTTGAAATTCGGGGTCGTCGTGGATGCAGGCTAGATCATTATCGCGGGCGGCCCATTCGGGATTGTTGTAGCCGGCGTCCACGGCTTTCTTGAGCGTCGCCAGCGCTTCGGCCTTCATGTTCAGATTGCCGTAGGTGCAAGCCGCGTTATAAAGCGTGAGCGCGTCGTTGGCGCGCATGGCCACGGCTTTTTCGGTTTCCGCAACGGCCTCGCGCGCGCGCCCCATCGCGGCGTAGGAAGTCCCCAGCAATGCATGAGCTCGCGCGTCTTCCGGAACTGACTCGAGTTGGTGCTCGAGAACGGCAACGAATTTTTCCTGCAGTTTCGCAGCCCTGTCTTTGTCACCCAGCCGCTGCAGCGCGAGTTGGAAAGGGATATAGACGTTGTAATCGTCCCCGTTGCCGGCGATCGCTTTGTCCACTAGCTCGGCAGCCTCTTTGAAGCGATCGGATTCGTAGAGCGCGCGTCCCAGCGCGCCGTAAGCGCCTTCGCAATCCGGCTTCAGCTCGATGGCCTTGCGGCCCCACTTGATCGCTTCGTCGTATTGCTTCTGCGCGTAGAACATGCGCGCGCGTGCCGAAATCGCATCCGGCAAATCGGGCTGCAGTTTGAAGGCGCGCTCGGCGGCGCGAAGCCCGGCTTCACTCCAGGTTTCATCGTTTCCGCGCGACTCAATGAGCAGGCCGCAGACATTCGCGATTCCCGCGTAGGCCTGCGCGAAATCCGGATCGAGACGAATCGCGTTCTGATACATCTGCATGGCGAAATCGAGATTGCCCATGCGCTTGTAATTCCGGCCGCGGAGGAAATAATCGTAGGCTTCCGCGTTCTCGGTAGGCTTGCGCGTAATAATGGTTTCTTCCTGCGGAGTAAGCGTGATGCGCAGCGCCTGCGTGATATTGCGCGCGATTTCTTCCTGCACTTCGAAGACATCCTTGAGTTCGCGATCGTAGCGCTCGGCCCAGACGGGATAATCGCGGCTGGCATCCACGAGTTGCGCGTTGATGCGCAGGCGGTTGCCGGCACGCCGCAGGCTGCCGCGGAGAATAAAGCTGGCGCCCATGCGCGCGCCGATTTCGGGCGCGGTCAGCGGCGAATCGCGGAACGGCAGCACCGTCGCGCGCGGAAACACATGCAAGCCTTTGATCTTCAGCAATTCGGTGATGATGTCTTCTGACATGCCGTCGCGGAAATATTCGTCGTCCTTCTGGCCGCTCAAATTCTCGAAGTACAGCACGGCCAGAGATTTCTCTGCGCGCGCTATCGGGACGGCGCCGGAACTGGTGATCGCGCGGCCCGATTCCGTCTCGCGCTTCAGCCGCTGCAGCTCCGTGCGCATCTCGGAGGCTTTTTGATAACGCATGCGCCGGTCTTTATCGAGCGCGCGGGTGATGATGCGGTCGAGCTCCGGCGAAATCGAGGGATTTAATCGAATCGGCGCGATCGGGGTGCGATTCAGAATCGCTTCGAAAATCACCGCGGGAGTATTTCCGGTGAACGCCGGACGCCCCGTGGCCATCTCGTAGAGCACCACGCCGAATGAGAAAAGATCGCTGCGCGCGTCCAGCTCTTCTCCGCGCGCTTGCTCCGGCGCCATGTAGCTGACCGTTCCCATGGTCGTGCCCGGACTGGTCAGAGCTTCGTTCGAAATCGAAGCGGTGGGCGCGGACGACGCATTCATCGTCTCGCCCATTCCGGGTTCCCACGCTGCCGGCTTTGCTAGGCCGAAATCCAGAATCTTCGGACGTCCCTGGGTGATGAAAATATTCGCGGGCTTGATGTCGCGGTGCACAATGCCTTTCGAGTGCGCGGCATCGAGAGCGTCCGCAATCTGCACGGCGTAATCAAGCAGATCTTCCGTGGCCATCGGACGGCCCTCAATAACATGCCGCAGCGTCTGCCCTTCGAGCAGCTCCATCACGATAAAGCATCGCCCGTTCTGCTCGTCAATGTCATGAATGGTGCAAATGTTCGGATGATTCAACGCCGAAGCAGCGCGCGCCTCGCGCTGAAAGCGTTCGAGCGCCTTTTGGTCGCGGGAAAGTTCATCAGGCAGGAATTTCAGCGCCACTTGCCGGCCGAGGCGCGTGTCCTCAGCCTTATAGACGACGCCCATGCCTCCCCCGCCGAGCTTCTCCAGAATCCTATAGTGGGAGATGGTTTGGCCGTTCATGGTAGGCATCGCGCCCATGGCGAAGGCATGTTAAGACCGACGGTGCATCCAAGTCAATGCACAGCGGGGCTACTTTAGCTTGGCGTACTCGGCCTTGGCGGCCACCAAAATCGGGATGTCCGCGTCGGCGTCTTTCCAAATTCCAAAGAAATCTTGATAGGCGGCGCGCGCGCGGGCGGTGTCGCCTTGCAGCGCGTATGCGCGGCCGAGGCCAAGATGCGCCAGCGCGCCGACCGGGAAATTGCCCACGAAATCGCGGTGATCGATCAACTTCTGAAATTCCGTCGCGGCTTCTGTGCCTTTATGAGCTTCCAAATAAGCCTGTCCGCGGATGTACGCGGTGTACAACGACCCGATCGGCGTGCCTCCGCCCATATCGTAGGGGGCCGCACTGCGCAAATCGTCGATCGCCTTGTCGGGGCTGTTGCGGCCGATTTCCAGCAGCGCGTAAATTGCCGGCAGATAGTAGCTCTGCATCAGCGTGTTCGTCGGGAAATCCTTATTGAGCTTGTCCGCAAGGGATTGTGCACGTGTAGCATCGCCGCTACGTGCATACGCCAGTGCTGAGACGGTTTCAATATCTCTGCTCGAGGCCAGCGCGAGCGCGGCATCGGCCTGCTGTCGGGCTGATGCGGAATTACCGAACTCGGCCTCGCGGAACGCGGCATAGCTCTGCCAAAGAGCCGCCGTTTCCTTGGCATCATTGTGCCGGGCCGACTCTACCGCGCGCCGTGCAAGCTCTCTGGCCTTGTTGAGCCGCCCGAAATAGGCTTCAGTGTCCGCCTGTGTCGAAAAAAATTGGTCTTCGACGCCGGGCTTGCCCATCGCCCAGTTCATTTGCTTTTCCATGCCGACCGAGTCTCCCTGCAAAAATAGCAGGGTATATATGTTCGAGCGAAGCGAGGGATCATCAAGCTTCCGGGCCAAAGATTGATCCATAACTTTTTTGGCTTCGTCCAGACGATTTAGAGCGAAGTACTCGGCGGCCAGATTCGTATAGCAGAGAACATCGTCCGGCTCGAGTTCCAGCGCCCGACGGTTCTGTTCTGCCGCCTTTTCGTGTTGGCCGAGCTCTGCATAGATCAGCGCGCCATTGAGATACGGAATAAAGTCATTCGGGTATTCGCGTTCCCACAGTTCGTAATTCACCTGGGCCTTGTCAAGTTCGCCGGTCACCGTGTCGAAATGGTGCGCCGTGATGTAGAGCTTCTCGCGCTCACTGGTGCGGTCGCGCAGGTCGTAGGCTTTTTCGATGTTCTCGAGGGCGAGGTTCGGCTGGCCCAAATTGCTGTAGATGGCACCCAGTTTTGCGTAGGCCACGGCGAAATTGGGATCGAGAGCGATGGCTCGTTTGAAGAACGATATGGATTGGGCGTCGCCCTGGCCGTAGTCGGTCTCAACGCCGAGACTATAGGCCTTCAGGGCTTCGAGCGAAGGAGTGGTAGCTGCTTCGATGGGCGTATTGAATTTCTGAATCGAGCCGAGCGATTCGCCGAGCTTGCCGCGAATTTCCGAGCCAACTTTGCCGAGCGAGTCGAGAACGTGATCTTTGGTGTCGGCGGCGGCATCGGCCGTTGCGAAGGTGTCGCCAGTGACGCAATTGATGGCATTCAAAATCAAATTGTAGCGGCTGCCCACTTGCGCTATCGAACCGGCCAGCACCGCTTTGCCGCCGGCGCGCTCGCAGATTTCCTGCGCGACGCTTTGCGTCAAGCGCTCGTCGGGAGGCTTGCCCATGAGTTGCAGAGTGCCGCGCACTTTTCCGTCGGAGAGAATATTTAGGAATGGAGATTGTCCGAGCTGTGCGGCGAGCGCCTGGCGTAAGCTGTCGTCGAAAACGTTGTCGCCCGTCGTGTTCGCAAAATCCGCGAGGACGATGGTGTCCTTCTCCGTAAGCGCCGGCTTAGGATGAAACAGGAAGTAGCCGCCGATAGCGAGCCCGACGACGATAACTACCGCGGCAGCAACTGCGATTGTTTTGTAGGGGAGGGTCTTGACGGCCTCCCGCTGTTCGGCCCCGGAAGGGCGATCTTCAGTAACAGCCGCAATTTTTCGCGAAGACGATCCGGCAACCGCACCCATGCTCGCGCCGGAAACCGTAGCTGACGGAGTGGAGACGGCCCGCGCACTCGCGCTGGGATTCCGCGAGCTGATGAATTCCGCCTCTTCACGCGACTCGGCATCCACAACAGCGCTGGGCCGCGAAGTGCGGCTCGAATCCGTATCGCGCTTCAGCCGCTGCAAATCTGCGCGCATCTCGGAAGCTGATTGGCAGCGCAGCTTGCGATCTTTCTCCAAAGCCTTATTGATGATGCGTTCGAGCTCGGCGGGCAAATCGGGATTCAGGCGCACGGGCGCGACCGGAGTGCGATTCAAAATTCCGTCGGTGATAACACCGGAGGTGTCGCCACGGAAAGGCAGCGTGCCGGTGGACATTTCATAGAGGACGACGCCGAAGCTAAATAGATCGGTGCGCGCATCGAGATCCTTGCCGCGAACTTGCTCGGGCGACATGTAAGCGACCGTGCCGACGGCGGTGCCGGGGCTGGTCATAAACTCGGCGCCGACCCCGGCGGTTGCATCTGTCAATTGCGATTCGGCTGCCGAGGCGGATGCCAGGCCCGTGTGGATCTGTTTCGCCAGGCCAAAATCGAGAATTTTGGCGTCGCCGCGGGCGGTGACGAAAATATTCGCGGGCTTGATGTCACGATGAACGATGCCCTTTGCGTGCGCGGCTTCGAGCGCGTCCGAAATCTGAATGCCCAGCTCGAGCACTTCTTCGAGCAGCATCGGCCTCCCGCCAATGCGGCGCTTCAGCGTCTCGCCATCGAGGTACTGCATCACGATGAACGCGCGGCCGCCTTCTTCGCCGATGTCGTAGATGGCGCAGATATTCGGATGGTCGAGGGCGGAGGCGGCCTGCGCTTCGCGGCGGAAACGCTCGAGCGCCTGGCGATCCTTGGTCATTTCCTCGGGCAGGAACTTCAGCGCGACGGGACGGTGCAGGCGCGTGTCCTCGGCTTTGTACACCACGCCCATGCCGCCGCCGCCGAGCTTTTCCAGAATGCGGTAATGAGAAATCGTCTGGCCAATCATGGAGTTTGCGCAGGCATATTAGGATGCGGCCGGATGCAAGTCAACGAGCGTAGCGCACGCTGCCAGCCGGCGTTTTTGTGCGGCGCTACGTCGCGTCAGATTGCGGCACGCAGGCGAACAAGGAGAGAGTGTCGCCATGCTATCATGCGTGTTTGCAGCCGCGGTCGTGCGGCCAGCAACTCATTCGTGAACCCCCAACTTGAAAACTTGGATAGCGACGCGCGGTTTCCGCTTACGCGGACTGCCTGCATTCTCGTGCTCGTGGCGCTGGCGGCGTTGATTTATATCGGCAATGCGGCGCAACCGCCGCTGCTCGATGATGCCGACGCGTCACATGCGCTGGTCGCGCGGGAAATGCTCGAGCGGGGCGATTGGGCCGTCCTTTACATGAACGGCATTCGCTATCTCGAGAAGGCGCCGGTGCATTACTGGCTCGTCGCCGCGACTTATCTGATGGCCGGGCAAAACGCGTTCACCACGCGAATTTCGCTCGCACTCGCCATGATCGCGCTCGTGCTCGTGCTCAATTTCTTCGGCCGCCGATTTTTTGGCGCGCGAGCGGGATTTTATTCCGGCATCGTCGCTGCTACCGGCATCGGATTTTTCCTTTTCACCCGCATCATGATTCCGGAAGCTATCTTTGCGCTCGAGCTGGCCATTGGTTTCTATTTGTTCTTACTCGCCTGGACGAAGCAGATTGACCCGCGGCTTGGCTATTGGGGTTGCGCGGCGATGATTGGGCTCGCCGTTCTTACGCTTGGCCTGGTCGGCGTGGTCTTCCCTGTCGGGATTCTCATTGCGTTCCTTTTGCTGACGCGCGGATGGAATCGCTGGCGCGAGCTGCGAATATTCTCGAGCATCCTGATTTTTCTGGCGATTGCGCTGCCGTGGCATTTGCTGGCCGAACATCGCTCGCCCGGATTTCTTTGGTCTTACATCATCAACGAACATTTCAAGCGGGCGCTCGGAACGAGATATCCGCCGGATTACGATTCGGTGCCGCTCGGAATTTGGTGGCTCGCGCATCTCATTTGGTTTGCGCCGTGGAGCGTTTTTCTTCCGTTCGCGATTCCGGAATTTCCGCATCCGCGAACCTGGGGAAGAAACATGACGCCGGAAGCGCAGGCGCGGCTGATGCTTTTCGTCTGGGCCGGAGTGGTTTTCGTGTTCTTCTCGCTCGAGCATGGCTCGCGGATGGAGTATTACGCATTCGGCGCGTGGCCTGCGGTGGCGGTGCTGCTGGGACTCGGGCTGGCGCGCGCGGAAGAAGCTGGCTCGCGATGGTTGAAGTGGCTGCAAGGCGTGCTTGCGCTCATTGGTCTCGGCGCGGCGTGCGTGCTCGGGGCTTTCATCTGGGCGTCGCTGGGAACGCGCAGCACTGGCGATATCTCGCAGCATCTCGAGACGCAATCGCTCGATGCTTACCGGCTTTCGATGGCGCATTTTCTGGATTTGACTCCTGCGGCGTTCGCCGATCTGCGCTGGCAGGCTGCGGGGGCGATGATTGTTTTCGCGCTCGGTTTCGGCGGCGCGTGGATCTTGCGGCTGCGGCGGAAGAATTTCGCGGCGACGCTAACGCTCGCGATTGCGATGTGCGGATTTTATTTCGCGGCGAATTCGGCTTACGGCGTGTTCACCCCGAAACTTTCTTCACGGCCGCTCGCCGACGCCATACTTCCCTACTTGCGGCCGCAGGATCAGATCGTGCAGTACGGCGATTTCAATTGGGGCTCGAGCATTCCTTACTACACGCATCGCCGCGTTTGGATTTACAACGGGCGCTGGGGAACAAATCTCGATTACGGATCGAGATATCCCGATGCGGCGCAGATCTTTCTCGATGACGCTTCGTTCCCTGCGTTTTGGCGTCAGCCGAATCGCGTGTTTCTCTACGTTCCGGAAGAGGCGCGCGAGGATGCGCTCCAGCGCATGCCTCCCGACGCGAGCTATCTGCTGGCCGAGAGCGGCGGCAAATACATCTTCGTGAACCAGCCGGTGCGCGCCGGAATGCAGACGCTGGCGGAATTCCTCTCAGCGCGAAAAGCGCCGCGGTAGCGCCGGCGTCCCCGCCGGCATCTGACGATCGCGATTCCGCCACGAGCAACTTTCGTGCGCGCACCGCTCATCCCATCCATCGCGGCTTATTCGACGCTTCGGTCCGCGCGTGACTGTGCCGCTCGCTGACGATTGTGCTCGTAAGATGCCGGCGGGGACGCCGGCGCTACTTTCCGTTCTGCGAGGCTACGTGGGCGGCGCCTAGTAACGGGGCTTTTTCGTTCATCACTACGTAGATGGGGATTTGCGAGAGCAGGTAGCCCAGCTTTTCTTTTTCTGCTACGGCTTTGGCGAAGCGGCCGTCTTTGAGCTTCAGCAGAATTTTTACGGCGATGCCACCGGCGATGAAGATTCCGCCGCGCGCGACATTGCGAATGGCGAGGTTACCCGCCTCGGAGCCGTAGATATCCACCCAAAGATCGAGAGTGGCAACGCAGGTGGGGCAAGTTTTCTCGAGCGCGGCATGCGTGATGATCGGCGCGGGATCAACATTTGGATCGTTGAATTCGGGATGGCGGTCATTTGGATTGATGAAGTCGTGGAGGCTTATGAAGCCGCGGCCGGAGAGAATGATTTCGCTGCTGACGATGTCGTTGCGCGCCTTGAGGAATCGCCATAAGTCGGCCTGCTCTTCGGTGTGCGGCGCCCAGTCGGCGTGGCCACCTTCGGTAGGGCTCGGAAAATGGCGCTGGCCATCCCAGAAAATCACGCCTTCGCCGAGGCCCGTGCCTGCAGCGATGATCACTTTGTTGGCGCGCTCATCTTTGGTGCCTTCGTGAATGCAAATCAGCTCGTTCGGCGCGAGAACATCGAGGCCGTAGCAGGTGGCTTCGAGATCGTTCAGCAGCCGCACGCTCGGAACTTTGAGCAGCTTGGCGAGCGATTCGCCTTGAATCGTCCACGGCAGATTCGAGGCGCGAACGGCGTTGTCCACTACTGGGCCCGCGACGCCGAAGCATGCGGCGGTAAAGCTCGCCTTGGTTTGCCGGACGAACTCCAGGACGAGATCCTCGACGCTCGAGTATTTCTGGCTGTCGAGATGTTCTTCGGCGACAGGCACGAGTTTGCCGTTGCGCGGCTCGAACGTACCGAGGTTCGACTTCGTGCCACCGAGATCACCGGCTAAGATCATGAACGCTCCTGTCGATGTCCGTTTCGCGGTTTCCGTGGCGTCAAATTGAGCGATTCTCGCGAGATGTCGAGTTTGATCATTGGCTCCGTTGCGTTCACAAGTTCCGCCAGCGGTGATCTTCGGGCGTCGTGAGCTCGCCGGCGGCGCGCGGGCCCGAACTGCCCGAGGCGTAATTCGGAAATGGCGGAGGAGCCGACGTGGACCAGGCTTGCAAAATCGGATCGACGAGATCCCAGGCGGCCTCCACGCTGTCGGCGCGATCGAAGAGCGTGGCGTCGCCGCGGATGCAATCGTTGATTAGCGTTGAGTAGGCGCTCCCCGGCTTGCCTCCAAACGTTTTGCGATAGCTGAAATCCATCGTGACGGGGCGAATGTGCATCTGCGCGCCGGGCGATTTCGCGCCGAAGGAAAGCGAGATGCCTTCGTCCGGCTGAATATTTATCACCAGAAGATTCGCGTGCAATTCCTCGCCCTGAAAGACGAGGTGCGGCGCCTGGCGGAATTGAATGGCGATTTCCGTGAGCGAACGCGAGAGGCGCTTTCCGGTGCGCAAATAAAAAGGCACGCCGTGCCAGCGCCAATTGTCCACACTGAGTTTCATCGCGACGTAAGTTTCGGTGCGCGAGTCGGGCTTCACACCGGGTTCCTGGCGGTAGCCAGGGACGGATTTGCCTTCGATGAGGCCGGGGCCGTATTGGCCGCGGACGACGTCGCGCCAGATGGTGTCGCGGGTGAAGGGGCGGATGGATTGCAGGACTTTGATTTTTTCGTTGCGAACGGCGGTGGCTTCGAAGGCCGAGGGCGGCTCGAGTGATACGAGCGAGGTGAGTTGCAGGACGTGGCTTTGCACCATGTCGCGAAGCGCGCCGGCTGTTTCGTAAAAGGCCGCGCGGCGCTCGACGCCCAGAGTTTCCGCGGCGGTGATTTGAATGTGATCTACGTAATTGCGATTCCAGATGGGCTCAAAGATTCCGTTGCTGAAGCGGAAAGCGAGGACGTTCTGGACGGTTTCTTTGCCAAGATAATGATCGATGCGGTAAATCTGTGATTCTTCGAAGACGCTGCGGACGCGCTGGTTCAACTCGCGGGCGGATTTCGCGTCGCGGCCGAAAGGTTTCTCGATGATGATGCGCGTCCAGGATTTTTCATCGCGCGGCTTGGCGAGATCGGCCTTGCCGAGCTGTTCGATCACCGGCGCGTAAATTTCCGGCGGCACGGAAAGATAGAAGAGGCGGTTTCCACCGAGCTGGCCTTCGCGATCGAGTTCTTCGAGGCGGGCGGCGAGATTTTGGTAGGAAGCGGGATCGTCGTATTGGCCGGTGACGTAGTGAAGGCGCTGAACGAATTCGTGGCGGAAGGAATCGCTCGCGGCGGAATCCGCGCCGGGCTTC
>Ga0310037_10000695_pt1 | contig 20116 bp, 12 predicted proteins | sample Sb_taG_11_FD_200239 | JGI IMG/M metagenome (GOLD analysis project Ga0310037, IMG submission 200239) | Peat soil microbial communities from Weissenstadt, Germany - Sb_50d_3_AS metaG (v2) (version 2) | ecosystem: Environmental > Terrestrial > Soil > Wetlands > Peat | place: Germany: Weissenstadt...
CCTCCTGCAGGACATCCCGGTGCTGGCGGTGGAACGCGCCTTCACCAGTCAGGAATGCAGCGGATGCCACCGGATCGTCAAGAAGTCCCTCTCAGTACGGACGCACATCTGCCCTGGATGCGGACTCGTCCTTGACCGCGACCACAATGCCGCACTCAACATCCTCATCAAAGCCTTAGCACTGTACCCTGGGGCACAGGGGAACAGCCTCCTCCTCTTTGGAGGAGGGAACGCCTGGGGAGACATGGCCGCTACTACCGCGCTTGAGAGGGCACGGCAGCAAGCCATCTCGCGGAACCAGGAACCCCCGGCTTTCTAAGCCGGAGAGTGTCAGTTGGATACGCTCTCAAGCGTCGAGGGACAGAAGTGGCGACGCGAAGGGAGGTCAAATGTGTTTCCCTTTCCTCACGAACTTGATATGGTTTCTTTCACGGGATAGAGCCGTTCAAGTTTGCATCGTGCATCGCGCCCGCGTGAATTGTCAGGAGATGCCTCGGTGTTGCGCAGTGCGGGCCGTTTCTTCGGCCCGCACTCGCTGGCGCAGCGTCGCCTCGTCGCGCCACTCGTTGTGACAAGGCATTCCGCTAGAGAATCGTGATCTCGATTTCCGCCATATTCGCGCCCCTCCCGTGGATGCCGCGTGTAATGAAACTCCACGCGTTGCAGAATGCGGCGAGCTTCACTCGGCGGAAACGTCTCATACAACACAGCCGACGTATGAGTATTGAGGGTATCCTGCACCAATCGAATGTACTCTGCGTGCGGATAAACCTCATCAACCAGGAAGCGTACCACCTTGGCGTAGTCGCGGCAATGGTGCGTTGCTTGGTCACCTCGACATGCCGCCAGCCCGCCAATGGTTCAACCATCACAAACAGGTTACGTGTGCCTTTGCGTTCATACTCGTAATCCACGCGCTCAGGCTGGCCTGCCTCAACAGGAACAGGTAGGTGGACATCAGCATGCAGCACAACTGGTTTCTCATCCAGGCAAACCGTTGGTGACTTCCGATCGTATGGTTCTTCATAGAGATCCAGCACATCTTCCATGGCTGCGACCCGCCTCGCCTCCGACCGAGGGCAAACACCAATGTTCATGTTGCCACGGATGACGCCCGTTTCTTTCAGCATTTCGTGAATGGTAGTAGGCGAAATGTTTGTTACAAAGACCAACTCTACCGCTTTTTGCGCCAAGTGGCGCACCGGGAAGTCGGTCATGTCCATCCGGTGATGGGCTGCAAGCGATGGCAATGAGATGAGCCGTCTGCAAGCCGGAAAGAGCACTGCGTCGGCATTGCTGCACTTTATCGTGCAAGACTGCTTCCAATCCTCCTTGAGTAAAGCGCCTTCGCACGTTCGTAACTGTTGCCTCGCACACATCGAAAGCAGTGACCAGAGCTGAGGTACTCCAGCCGTCCGCTGATTTGAGCAGAAGGCGAGCTCGGGTGAGAGTACGAGCATTAGCTTTCCCACGATGAATGAAGGTCTCCAAGATTGTCCGCTCGTTATCGGTTAAGATCACGGTTGGCTGCCGTGGCATGGCTCTCCTCCATTTTGACTCAGCATACCACCTCCCTTCAGCCTAAACGAACTGACCACTAGTCGCCGGGGAAGATTTTTGGTGAGGCAATGCATCCAGCACAGTAAGTTCGGCGTGTTGTAAACAGTTTCTCGCAATCGTGACGCATGCTGACATCCATTCCCAACTGTTCCCCTTCCGCTTTTCGATGCCTGTGAGAGAATAGTTCATTGACTGTATGGTCACGCGTGAAGGCATCTGATCTGGCACGTGCTCGCAGACCATGTGAACTCTGGTGCAAAGCCGGACGGGTTAAGAGCGGTCACTGTACACCAAACCGCTACCTGGCAAGTCGTCAAGCAGGTAGTTCGCATGCGAGAGTAAACAGAACACGCAAGAAACAGAAGCACATCTCACGTATTCCCGACAGCACTCGCCTAGGGATAGAAGCCACCGCAGTTTGGCTCGTACGATAGAGACATGAGAGTAGGGAGCATGCTGATTGCTCCGTATGGATCGCTCGTACAAACAATGGGTGATGTCATCATGTGTCATCGCTTTCTGATACTGTATGGGACATCCTCGGCCCCTGAATACAATGCACGACAAAACGTGAAGGTCACACGCTCGAAGTGCATGAGCATTCAATTGCTGAGTGCGGAGACAAGCCGGGCAGTCTCGAACAGAACATGCTCTGGCTACGGGAGGCCGACTTCAGCGAGGTCGCAGCGTCACTCGTTGTCGATGGACGCACCCTCATCACTGTTGTCACGCGCTGATAGAGGGCGCGTGTGCACGCGCTCACTTTCCGGCGCAAAGCGATACCCAACGCCCTGCTCAGTGAGGAAGTAGCGAGGATGTGCCGGGTCGGGCTCCAGCTTCTGACGCAAACGGTTGATATACACGCGCAGATACTCGGCCTCGCCGCCGTATTCAGGACCCCAAATACGTTGCAATAACATGCGACGAGGGAGCACTTTACCCGCGTTGGTGATCAGTTGCTCCAGTAGGGCGAACTCTGTTTGTGACAGCCGCACCTCTGCCCCCCGAAGTCGCACGATGTGCCCCGGCAAGTCGATCTCCAGGTCGCCAAATCGCTGTATGCCGCCTGTGGGGAGGATAGTCAACCCTTGGGTACGCCGCAACACTGCGCGCACACGGGCCAGGAGTTCTTCCACCCCGAACGGCTTGGTCAGGTAATCGTCAGCACCGAGATCGAGTGCGGTGACCTTCTCGCTCTCAGCATCCAACGCAGTCAACACGATGATGGGCACGGCAGAGTGCTCGCGCACGCGCCGGCAGACTTCGAAGCCGTCCATACGCGGCATCATTATGTCCAGAATCAGCAGATGGGGATCTTCCCGCTCCCACAGAGCCAGAGCCTCCAGCCCGTTGTTCGCTTCGAGGACCTCGAAGCCACGCGCGCGCAGGTTCCTGCTTACGAAGTCGCGCAGCGCCACTTCATCTTCGGCGAGCAGAATGCGCTTCGCCTTCGTCGTCATAACGCACCTCATTCCTCTGTCGAGAGTTACGTTGCCGCAGTATCAACAGGCACTGCAGCAACTGTAGGCGAAACGAGCGGCAACGAGAACGAAATAGTGACACCTCGCACGCTGCTCTCTGCCCAAATGACGCCCCCGTGGGCCTCGATGAAGGCCTTGCATATGGTCAGCCCGAGGCCAGTGCCGCCAGAATGCTTTTGGTGGCCATGTCGCGCTCGGTAGAAACGCTCGAACACATGTGGCAGTTCGTCGGGAGCGATGCCAGGCCCATTGTCCGCAACTGAGACGACAATCCCATCATCCCCCCTCTCAGCGGTGATACGGACTTCGCCTTCACCATACACCAGCGCGTTGGCAACCAGATTGTGGAGCACGATCTCTATACGCGCGCTGTCCACGTTGACCAGGGGCAGTTTGTCAGGGATATGCACAGCTATTGTGACTCCCTGGGATCTTAGGTGCTCGATGGTCTTCGCCACGAGATCCTGCACTCTGGCAGACACACGATTGAGGGAGAGCAGACCGGCTTCCTGGCGCGAGAGGTCGAGCAGGTTGCTGACGAGCTGCGCCAGCCGATCGGCTTCGCCGCTGATCGTCTGCAGGAAATGGCGCTGATCCGTAGGTGACCAGGTCACGTCTTCCTGGAGCAGCGTCGAGGCATGACCTTTGATCGCCGCCAGCGGCGTACGCAATTCGTGGCCGACCGCCGCCAGCAACGTCGTCTTGAACTCGTCGAGTTCGCGCTCGCGCGTCATATCGCGCAGAAGCAGGCCGCGCCCAATGGGCCGCCCTGACTCGTCGCCGACGTCGAACAGTCGCATGTGTATAGCGCGTCGCTGACCATTGCGCCTGATCTCAACAACCACCTCCGTGGCTTCGGCGTGCTCAGCCTGCACCAGGACCCGCTCGCAATCGGCAGGATCCACTGCAGCCATGCGCAACGCATTGTAGAGCATGCTGATAGTTCGGCCTTCCAACGCTTCGCTGGGCAGTCCGGTCATCGTGCTTGCTCCCAGGTTGGCATACAGCACCGTCCCGTCGATGCCTGTCAGCACCAACCCGTCGCTCATACTGCCCATAATCGCCTCCAACTTCTGCTTCTCCTCCGAGGCCTGCTGGTAAAGCCTCTCGTTCTCTTGTGCCACCTCACGTAGCCTCTCATCGCTACGCTCGTAGAGCACTGCATGTTCCCAGGCAAGAGTGGCGTAGTTAGCGAACATCAGCAGCAAGTCGATCTCGTTTTGGTTGAAGGGACGAGGCTCGGTACGATGCACCAGCAGTACTACACCTCCCGCATGGCGACTCATGATCGGAATCGCCAGTATCGAGCGGAATCCTTCCTCATAGGAGAGCGATGACGTGTGGGGACCGAGCAGTTTCTGTATCGGCTTGCCCTCACGTAGAGCCTGCACCGGAGGTGAGCTCACCTGTTCGGGAGACAAAGAGAGCGAGTGGTCGTAGTGTTCACTAAGGCCGGAGCTTTCCAATACGTGCAATACACCCTTCTCGTCTGGCAGGAGTATCGCCGCTGCTTGCACATCAACCAGCCGTCTCACCTCGCGAATGATCTTTCCTACTACTGTATGTGGTTCGAGCGAGCCGACTACAGCGTTCGACGTTTCAAGCAGCGTGTGCAACTCACCGAGTTTTTTCAGTCCGTCACGCTCTAAACGTATGAGTGAACGCGCCAGTTCACCAACCTCGTCATCGCGTTCTGCGAGCACCGTAGCCACTACTGGAATTGATTGCTCAGAGATAGGGAGAGCCTGATGCTCGACGGCAAGCGTATGGAGAGGACGGATGACCCGCACCAGCAGCATGAGCCAGAACAGCAGGCCACCGATGGCAAAAAGCAGTGCTGCGGTTAGCAACCAGAGATGGAGTTGTGTGACGACTGCAAGCGCCTCGTCTGTTGGTCTTTGCACAACAACGGCCCAGCCGACTGCTGGGACTGGAACGGAGCTAAAAAGCCAGTTCTGGCCATCAGATCCCAGACCCACCTGTGAAGTCGCATGGCCTTGAAGTGCCTGATCAGCGCCTGGCAGCTCGTTCAACACTGTCCACAGGATATGCTGGTGTTCGGGTGTAGCGATGAGCTCACCGCGATCGTCGATGATGCTTATCATCAGATGTCGTCCCAGCTGCCGTTGTGCCTGGACGACTGCACTCAGAGGTTCACTAAGATCGACGAGTGAGAGACTGGCTGCTACAATGCCGACCAATTGCCCATCGGCAGCATGCACAGGTTCGGCAATGATGACGCCTGCATTGAAGCTTGGTTCAACCGCAACGCCCACCTCAAAGACCGGGCCAGCGGCCATACGGGCCCGCCGAATGACATCGGGTGGCGAGAATTCCGCCAATAGCTTGTCCTGGCATGCAACTTGCGAGCAGGAGATTCGTAAGCCGCCCAACGGGTCGAGCCAGTAGATCTGATCTACGTCACTGCGTGCAGCCTGGAAAGACTGTAAGCTACTCTCTATTGCCGAAGTCGTCTGGCTCTGCACTACAATCTTGCTGAGCGCGACAAGTGCGTTCTCAGCATCGCTGAGTCGGATGCCGGTTTGTAGTGCGATCTCCTGCGCCAGTGCTTGATCAGAAGCCTGGGCGTCATTACTCAATTGCTGTTCGACCAAGGCATTGACTACCACGCCTCCGATCAGCACGACGACGACGAAGAGCAGATACACGCTCAGCAATTGGAACAGGAGAGATCGACGCATGAAATGTAGCATGGCCAGTATTCCTCGGTGAGTTCTGTCATGTGATCCATGTACTCGTCTACCAAAACTCTAAAAGATCACCAAATACTTCGGTCCTGACGCGCTCATTGAGCGCAACGAAGACAGTGAATGCCATCTCGTCATTGATACATAGCTACCCAGGTCGCAGGTGTACATGCGGATCTTAAGCCGATACTTCCTTGCCTTCCTATCGCGACTCCCGAGCAACCATCATCGCGCATGATCAGGCGAGCATCACTGTAGCCGCACGACGACCTATCCGGAGCGCACCCATAACCGAGCCGAAATGAATGATGATGGGGTGCCCTTGTACACGATGTGACGAGCCAGATCTCTTGCACCTTGTCTTGCTCTGAACAATACGCACACATATCCAAAGTCGCGTCCCGTACTGGAGAGTCGATATATGTGTATTATACCATTCTGGGTGCCCAATCACTTCGTGTGTAACCGTACAGTCGTTACTCGCAAGCAGATGGTTTTTGTCCGAATCACTGGCTCTTCTCCATCACAGGACGAGTGCGTCAGGTCTTGCGCCGTTGATGACAGTGTAGTCGATACGACGTAAACGGCGCATAAACGTAACCTACCCCGGTATAAATAAAACGTAAATATTCTTCCTCGCATTTTGCACAGTTTTTCGCCCAAGCAAGAGTGTATTTGAGGTAGCTCTTAGATAACGAATAAGAAGAATGAGTGCATCTATTATGGGGAGAGAGGAACGAAGCATGAACTCCAGGAGAGAGTTACCGGTGTATGCAAAGTAAGCAAGGTTTCTTAACGTCTCCGCTCTTCGTCCTTCTTGAGAATTCAGGTGGAAGAGTCTGTCAAGTGGTTTTGTGTAAATAGTCCTGGCTTGATACAGATTTGATGAAATGATGAGCTAATACTAGTTTTTCCCTTTCACATCAAGAGATGCTATGAAAGCTTCAAATAATTTCCATTTGGACTCACATATGCGGGAATAGAGTCACCCCGCTGATACCCTGGCAACCCTCTCTTTACACCGCTCGTGATACTATAGGTATTCTCGGTGTGCGGATCGGTCCATTCAGCGCGAATCTCATACCACCATTGTCCTCCGAGGAGGGGTATCATCTTCATTTGAAGAGAAAAGTCCGCTCTCGAAGAATCTCGCCAACACTGTACCTGGGTCACTTTTGCCATGACCAGCATTCCTGTGTGCTTGATACGGTATCGTTTCCTCTGGCTCGCGATAAGCAAACCTGCCCCAAGTAGACATAGGCCAGTTAGCACCAGCACGTGTAACATTTCATCTGTTCCTCTTAATGAAGCACTTCATACTCTTAAGATGAGACACTCTATTATACGTTCCTGCATGGCGATTTTAGCCATTTCCCGCTAAAATTTCTGAAGAATATCCTGACTCTTGGTCAGCTTTGGTGAATTATGGAATTGACGAAACAATCTTTTGCACGAGTAGATAGCCGTGCGTAAGGGAGGGTGTGAATGTTTACGTTTTGTTTATACCGGGGTAGGTCATGTTTATGCGCCGTTTACATTCCATCGACTATACTTTCTCCATGAGCTCGTAGCGCGGTTCACTCGTCCTGTGACAGTGACATGTCCGTGATTCGGACACACACCCTGCTCGCGAGCAACGACTCGTACTGCTACACGCGAAGTGGTGGCAGAAGACCACCCATGAAAGGAGTGCTGTGAACAACCATCTACCTATGCAAGATGAATCAACCAGTACACAAAATGCGTCGAGCCTGGGCACCTACTCCATCGAATTACGAGGCGTCACCAAACGTTTTCTGACGCCAGCCGACAAGGTATTTACCGCGATCCGCGACATCAACATGGCGGTTGCCCCAGGTGAGTTCGTTGCAGTGGTTGGACCGACAGGCTCCGGCAAATCCACCACTCTGGGTCTCATCTCCGGCCTGGAACGGCCGAGCGAGGGTTCGGTAAAGGTGATGGGCAAACCCGTGCAGGGTATTGACCCGCGCATTGGCTATGTCTTCCAGGCTGACGCGGTCTTCCCCTGGAAGAATGTCCTGAACAACGTTGCAACAGGCCCACGCTTCCGCGGCCAGCGCAAAGCCCAGGCGCTGGAGCGCGCTCGCGATTGGATCGCGCGTGTTGGGCTGTCCGGTTTTGAGGACCGCTACCCGCACCAACTCTCCGGCGGCATGCGCAAGCGCGTGGCGTTGGCCCAGACCTTTATCAACGAGCCGCAGATCCTGCTGATGGACGAGCCGTTCAGCGCGCTCGACGTGCAGACGCGGACCATGATGGAAGACGAACTGCTTCAACTCTGGTCCGCCTACTCAGCCTCCGTCGTCTTCGTCACCCACGACCTTGAGGAGGCCATCTCCCTGGCCGACCGGGTATGCGTTATCACGTCAGGGCCGGGCACTGTCAAGGGGATCTATACCATCGATCTGCCACGTCCACGCAAGGTGGCGGAAATCCGCTTTGAGCCGCGTTTCCTCGAGCTCTATCACCAAATCTGGGAAGACCTGCGCGACGAGGTGGTGATTAGCTATGAACGTGCGAAACAGAGAGGGGATCACTAGCTATGAACGCACTGAGTAACCAGGCTGATGTGCCGATCGCCGCTCCTGAGAGCGAAGAAGTATCAGTGGACACGATCCGTGCCCGCCGCCGCAGGCGCATCCTGGTCAACAGCATCCGCGTCCTGATCCTGGTCGTGTTCATCGGTGGCTGGCAGTTCTTAACGACCGTCGGCATCATCGACCCCTTCTTCTGGGGGCAACCCTCGGGTATCTGGAATCAGCTCGTCATCTGGGTAACGCAGGGCACGGCACAGGGACCGTTGTGGCAGCAAATTGCCGTGACGCTCGAAGAGGCTATCATAGGTTTCGTGATCGGCGTGTTCTTCGGGGTCATCTTTGGTGTGGTGCTGGGACGGAATCGCTTCCTGGCCGACGTGATGAGCCCTTTCATCAAAGCAGCCAATGCGATCCCACGCGTCACGCTCGCGCCCCTCTTCGTGATCGCGCTGGGCCTGGGGATCCAATCCAAGATCGCGCTGTCAGCCGTATTGGTCTTCTTCATTGTGTTTTTTAACGCCTTTCAGGGTGTGCGCGAGGTCGACCGCAACCTGCTGGCAAATGCACAGATCCTGGGTGCGAGCCAGCGACGACTTTCTACCGAGGTGATCATCCCTTCAGCAATGTCGTGGATTCTCGCTAGCCTGCACATCAGCTTTAGCTTTGCGCTGGTCGGTGCTGTGGTAGGTGAGTACATTGGCGCGACACAGGGCCTTGGTTTGATGATCCAGTATGCGGGAAACACATTCAACGCGAATGGCGTCTTCGCAGCGATGGTCGTCCTGGCGGTTGTCGCACTGACGACAGAGGTGCTTGTCACCGCGCTGGAAAACCGCCTGATCCGCTGGCGGCCCACTACCGCCGGCGAAGTGACCATCTAGAGCAGGAATGGGCAGAACGAGTCGGCACCTCACAGCGCTGCTCCACCACCGGCGCGTGTCGTCTGGGAACGAGCCTCGCTTTGAGGTGAAGGAGGGAATGGCAGAAAAGGGAAGAACACTTATTGCATGTATCACTGTAGTTCTTATTCGTTCAGCAAACGACGTTGTCGGACTCGATTATCCATTCAGTCAACACCGCTGAGCATAGCCAGATTGGAAACGAGGCTAGCGCCTCTACCGCTGCGCAGTCAACCAATCTGCAAGGTGTGCGCGCGGCTAGCTACGCTCAGACTGAATGCAAGGAGGCGTCTGGTGCTGTGCACTCAGGCAGAACGATCAACGTCAAAAAACCGCCCGGAGAACGGGATCTTTGAGCGGCAACATTTCAACTGGTCACAGAGGTGACCAGCGAAAACAGAGAGGAGACAATCTTATGAACATTTGGAAGCGACAGGGCCGACTGTTCGGCCTGGTAACCAGCATCATCTTAGTTCTTCTGCTTAGTGCGTGCGGCAGTAGCGGTCCCACGACCACGACCACGACCACCAATGGTACCACGACCACAACAACGCAACTCAAGATCATGGTAGGCGGGCTGAGCAAGCAGATCTATTTGCCGAATGAGCTCACCCAGCGGCTCGGATACTTTCAACAAGAGGGACTCGATGTGACGCTGATTGACGAGGCCTCAGGGCAATCGTCGGAGAATGAAGTGCTGGCGGGCCAGGTTGATGCGGGCTCGGGATCGTACAACCACACCATCGAGCTACAGGCAGCCGGCAAGCAAATGCAGGCCGTTGTGTTGTTGAATGTTGCGCCTGGTGAAGCCGAAATCGTTTCCGCCAAAGCAGCCAGCCAGATACACACGGTCGCAGACCTCAAAGGCAAGAACCTGGGCGTGACTGAACTTGGCTCAGGCACCCAAACCCTGACCACCGCCTTGCTGCAAAAAGCTGGGATTACAAAAGACCAGGTGCATTTCGTTCCCGTGGGCGCTGGAGATACCTTTATCGCAGCTTTGAAACAGGGGAAAATCGATGCCGGTATGACGACCGAACCGACGATCTCACGCATCTTAGCAAGCGGTGACGGCAAAGTCTTAGTCGATTTGCGCTCGCCACAGACGACTCAGGCGGCTCTGGGTGGGCCATACCCGTTCATCAGCCTGTTTATGCTCAACAGTTACGTCAATAGCCACAAAGACGTCGTCCAGAAGCTGGTAAATGCGTACGTCAAGACGCTGAAATGGATGCAGACGCATACAGCGGAGCAGATTGCGGACATGATGCCCGCCGACTACTACGCCGGCAATAAAGCCCTCTACGTGACGGCGTTGCAAAACCAGATGGCTATCTTCAGTCCGGACGGGTTAATGCCTGATGGCGCACCTCAGTCGGTGCTCAACGTTGAGTATGCGAGCAATCTGATCCCGCAGAGTACGAAGATCGATCTCAGCTTGACCTACACCAACGAGTTTGCGAGCAAGGCGAGCTAATCTATCAGCATTGATGGTTCAGGTGCTCGTTGCAAGGCCAGCACTTGAACCACCATCGCGAGTGAGCACGGCCAACATTGGCTGAGATACAGCATGTAAGACGTGTTGAAAGGAACATCGCAATGAATGAGTTTCCCGATTGGCTTGCATCTACGCTCGCGTCGGATGCGAGCGAGGGGCGAGGAGTCCTTCCTCCCTGGATCGGTTCGCTCAAGCCAGATGCGCGTGCCGTCGGTCCTGCCTTCGTTGCTCTTATGAGCCAGGATGACAACCTGTCGGTGCGCGAAGCGATAAAAGCCTCACCCCTGCCCGGATCGGTTCTGGTCGTCGTAGGTGGCAGCACCTCGCGTACCGCGGCCATTGGTGGGTTGATGGCACTCGAGATGCAACACGCGGGCATCATCGCCCTCGTTACTGATGGCCTGGTGCGCGATGCGAAGGAGATTCGCCAGATGCGGTTTGCTGTGTGGTGCCGAGGGGTCACCCCGGCGGCCTCACACAAAAACGGTCCCGCGGTGGTGGGCGGCACCGTTGCTCTCGACGGGACCATTATCCGGGACGGCGACCTGGTCATCGCTGATGAGGATGGCGTGGTGATCTGGCCGATGGAGCACATCGACGACTTGCTGGCCAGAGCCCAGGCCAAGCTCCAAGAGGACAACGCCCGGCTGGTCCAGCTACAAAAAGGAGAGGAATGTAGATGAGTTCCACTGTAATCGACTCGACTGTCTTCCGTCATATCTTCAGCAGCGAACCGATGCGCCTTAATCGATATGCGTGGCAACTGTCGCAACATCACCTCAGCCGTCGGCCCCTATGCCCTCGATGAAGGACTGGTCCCCTGTCAGGAGCTATACACCCCGGTGCGCTTTCTCAATACGAACGCACACAAGGTGACGGTCACGCATGTACCAAGCAGGAATGGCAGGTTTGAACCGGAGGGAGAGTATGCCATTCCAGGTGTTCCGGGGATAGGTTCAAAGATCTTCCTGGATTTTCTCGATCCAGGGGGGCCGTCACAGGGAAACTGTTCCCAACAGGTCAGGTCAGGTCAGGAATATGCTCCACGTGCCAGGGATCGGGCATATCGAGGTCTCGATCGTGGATGCAGCCAATCCCCTGGTGTTTTGCCGATGTGAGGACTTTGGGTTGAGTGGGCAGGAGCTGCCTGAGCAGATCGATACCAACCCGGAGTTATTGCAGCGGATCGGAGCGACGCGTGCAGCGGTCGGGGTGGCAATAGGACTGGCAGGGAGTATCGAGGAAGCCATACACAGCGTCCCTTCAGTCCCAAAGATCGCCTTTGTGATACAGCCACGGCCCTACCTTCAACTGGATGGAGTGCTCAGTGAGGCCGCCGATGTCGACCTGGTCGCCAGGATCATGTCGATGGGCCGCCTGCACCGGGCTTATGCATTGATCGGTGCCATCTGCACACCGTCGCCGAACCGATCCCAGGCACGCTGGTGTACGACGTCGTCTCAGACCAGGCACGAGCCAGCTGGAGCATGAGGTTAGGACATCCATCGGGAGTGATGGACCTCTCGGCAAGCATGCGTAAAGATGGAGAGAGCTGGTGCGTCGAAAAGGCCTCCGCGGCTCGTACAGCGCGTAGATTGATGGAGCGCGACATCTATGTACCAGAGCGGTTTCTTGATGGGAGAAAGAAGGTAGCTGCAGCCCACCGCGTGTGAGGAAGAGCAGTGGCGCTCGTCACCAAATCACCCGGGTGATGGTGTTTGGTACCTTTGGCAATATTCGGCTGAAAAATCGCCTGCTGCCGGGCTGGATAGCCCGATCGTTGTGACATACTATGAGCATGGAGGGATTCTGCTTGCTGTGTTGAAGAGATTACTGAAGGCGTAATAGTGTTGTCCGACCAACTTTGTGGTTGGTGTATTCATGACGAAGCTGAAGGAGAGAAAAGCGATGACAGCACACCCCAAGTCCACGATGGCCAGACTCCTCGTACAGTGTCTGGAGAACGAGGGGGTCAAGTATATCTTCGGCATTCCTGGTGAAGAAAACATTCATTTCATTGATGCGTTGCGCGATTCATCCATTCGGTATATCCTGACACGCCATGAACAAGGAGCGTCCTTCATGGCTGACATCTACGGACGTCTGACCGGGAAGGCCGGGGTCTGTAGCGCTACACTCGGGCCGGGTGCGATCAACTTGTTGCTGGGAACGGCGGATGCCACCACCAATAGCGCACCGTTGGTTGCCATCAGCGCCCAGGTGGGCCTCAACCGCATGTATAAAGAGTCTCACCAGAGTGTTGACCTGGTCAACATGTTCAAGCCGGTGACTAAGTGGGCTGAAACGGTCCTCACTCCAGAGGCTGTACCAGAAATGGTGCGCAAAGCGTTCAAGCAGGCACAAACCCTGCGCCCCGGAGCCGTCTACCTTGCTATACCCCAGGACATTGAGACGATGCCAACATCCCCCGGTGCCCACCCACTCCAGGTCAACATTGTGCGTGATGCCGCCCCCTCTCCCTCACAGATTGCCCGCGCGGTGACGCTGCTGCAACAGGCCAAAGCTCCCCTGCTGCTTGCCGGACACGGGGCCGCCCGCGCTCATGTCCAGGAGGCTCTGGTACGCTTTTCTGAAAAGCTCACCATTCCAGTCGCCACCACGTTTATGGGCAAGGGTGTCTTCCCCGATAATCATCCCAACGCGCTAGGAACGGTGGGCTTTATGCTTCGCGACTACGTGAACTTTGGGTTTGCCCAGGCCGATGTGTTACTCTGCGTGGGCTATGAGTTACAGGAGTTCTCCCCGGCCCAGATCAATCCAAAGGCTGATAAGCAGATCATCCACATTCATACCTTTCCGGCAGAAGTCGATGACCACTACACACTCGCTGTCGGCGTCGAGGGCAATATTGCTCTCACGCTTGACGAACTTGCCCAAAGGCTCTCTCCCAAAGCTGGCCTGACCTCGACCGGTCAGCACATTCGTGCAGTGCTCCAGGAGGAACGTGAGCAAGGAGCATATGATACATCTTTTCCCGTGAAACCACAACGCATCGTATGGGATATCCGCGCTGCCATGGGCGAATCTGACATTGTCCTTGCCGACACAGGCGCAACCAAAATGTGGATGGCACGGCTCTACCCGACCTATCAACCCAATACCTGCCTGGTCTCCAATGGTCTTTCGACCATGGGGTTCGCCTTGCCTGGGGCAATCGCTGCAAAACTGGCGTATCCTGACCGTAAGGTCCTTGCAGTGATGGGTGATGGCAGTTTTCTGATGAATGCCCAGGAGTTAGAAACGGCAATTCGAGAGCGCATCTCATGTGTTGTGCTCGTCTGGGTGGATGACAGCTATGGTTTGATCGAATGGAAAATGGATATGGAACTAGGGCGTCACTCCAACGTGACCTTTACCAATCCCGATTTTGTGCACTTTGCGGAGAGCTTTGGTGCACAAGGGTATCGTATCCAGCGTGCGGAAGAACTGCTGCCGACCTTGCAACGGGCGCTGGCAGATGACGCCCTGTCGATCATCGCCTGTCCGATTGACTATTCAGAGAACATCAGACTGACCGATAAACTTGGCAAACTGACGGAGTCGATTTAAACATGTATCAAGAAATACGTAGTTGCTCACCTACAACGAGTTCACTCCTTCTCTTTTTGCCAGATGTTCAGATGGTTGTATGATGTAGTTGTAGCGATCAGATAATGGGACGCTGCTGCTCAAAGAAGGCTGAGCAGGTGCCGTTGATCACGGCGGTGCGCAGGGCTAAGGAGTATGGGTGTAATGGAACCGAAAACGGCTGAGGAACGTCTTCCCAGGCCGATGAATCGGAGAGGGAAGAACCGTTCCCGCCCTTGGATAGGCATTTCGTTCCTGGCCAATCGACGACAACGCTGCCCTTTAGGGCATCGGCGGCACAATGTACTGAGGAATGACATGGACCACAGCATCAGGGAGATCTATCATGGATGACTCAAGAGGCAACTCACAATCGGTCCCGCATGTAGGAAAAACTGGTCATTTCTCGCGTTCTCCCTCCTCTCCCTTTGGTTTGGGGCCGCGGGAAACGCTGGCATATCGCAAGCGCTTTCGCGGTATGATTGGTGTTGCCAGTAAGATCCCGCTCAAGGACCGCTCGGTGCTGAGTCTGCTCTATACACCAGGGGTCGCCGCCCCTTGTCTTGCGATCGCGCAGGAGCCGCTCACAGCCTATGACTATACGCTTCGCGGCAACACCATCGCGTTGGTCTCCGATGGCTCGTCCGCCCTCGGTTTCGGCAACATTGGCCCGATGGCGGCTCTGCCTCTGCTCGAAGACGCCTGTATCCTCTTCAAAACCTTTGGCGGGGTGAACGCCTTTCCCATCAGTCTGGATACGCAAGATACCGAGCAGATCATTGCGACTGGCATCGCGATTTGGCCGACCTTTGGGGGGTTCTGTTTGAGTAGCATTGCTTCCCCCCGCTGTTTTGCAGTGACCGACTACCTGGCACGGGCAGTGAATATCCCGGTACTGCACGCTGAACAACACGCCACAGCCGTCACTATCCTGGCAGCCCTCTCCAATGCGCTCAAGCTTGTGGGCAAGGCGAAAGAAGCGGTTCGTGTGGTGATCAACGGCTCTGGGCCAGGTGGTATTGGGACCGCCCATCTCCTGTTGCAGGCCGGTTTTCACCATATTCTGGTCTGTGATCGCCTCGGCATCCTGGAACGCTATCGGCTGCACAACATGAACTGGGCTAAACTGGACATTGCCCGGCAGACCAATCCCTCTAATGTGAAAGGGACGTTGGAGGATGCGCTGCATGGAGCAGATGTTTACATCGGGTTGTCCTCCTGGAGTACGCTCACCCCGAACATGGTCAGCGCGATGGCAGAGCACCCCATTCTCTTTACCCTGGCCTTGCCAGATCCAGGCATCACCCCGGAGGCTGCACGCGTGGCCGGAGCGACGGTGGTGGCGACGGCCCACCCTGAGACGGCCCATCCGCTTACACATGCCCTGGTGCTACCTGGTATCTTTCGTGGCGCCCTGGATGTCCGCGCCACAGCCATCACCCAGCAGATGCTGCTTTCGGCGGCGCAGGCACTGGCTGATCTGGTGCAAGCAGCCGATCTTTCCCCAGCGTACCTGGTACCCTCGGTCATGGAGTATGCTGTGGCTCCGCGCATCGCACGAGCGGTTGCCCAGGCGGCACAGCTCAGTGGCGTGGCTCGTGACGAGAGGGATCCGGCAGAGATCGAACGGGAAGTGCTGACCACCATTTATGAGGGACATCGACCCATACCTCCTCCAACCCACCAGTATACGAATCTCCAGGAGCATGCGCTCGAACTGCACAAGCGCTATCAAGGGGTGTTGGAAATCAAGCCGAAGATCCCCATTCGCGATTCACTCACGCTCAGTTCACTCTACTTACACCCTGGGCTGCCCGAAGCCACGCAGCAGATCATTTCCCGACCAGATGCCGTCTTTGACTATACCGGCAAGGGCAACCGCGTGGCAGTCGTGACCGATGGCAGTGCAGTGCTTGGGCTCGGAAACATCGGCCCGCGTGCAGCCCTTCCAGTGATGGAAGGCAAAGCCATCCTCTTTCATACCTTTGCTGGCCTCGAAGCCTATCCCATCTGCTTGTCAACGCAGGATGTGGATGAGATTGTCGCGGCCGTGCAGCGCATCGCTCCAGCCTTTGGGGGCATCAACCTGGAGGATATCTCCGCCCCTCGCTGCTTTGAAGTGGAAGAGCGTTTGAGTAAGCTACTTGCTATACCGGTTGTCCACGACGACCAGCATGGGACAGCGATTGTGATCCTCGCCGGCATCATGAACGCACTACACCTGGTGAACAAAGCAAAACAAGAGGTCACCGCTGTGCTGGTGGGGGCAGGAGCTGCTGGCATTGCGACTGCGAATCTACTGTTAGAGTGGGGCATTGGCAAGCTCTTGCTGGTTGACCGTATTGGCATCCTGCGGCCAGGACTGGAAGGCATGACAGTCATGCAGGAAGAGTTAGCGGCGCGTACGAATCCCGAGCAACGTAGTGGTGGACTTGCCGAAGCAATTGTGGGCGCCGATATCTTTATCGGCGTATCCGCGCCAGGCATCCTCTCAGAGGAAATGGTGCAAATGATGGCGCCGCAGTCGATTGTCTTTGCCCTTGCCAATCCCGATCCAGAGATTCTTCCCGAAGCAGCACTTGGCGCGGGTGCACGCGTGGTGGCAACGGGGCGCTCGGATTATCCCAACCAGGTGAACAATTCCCTGGTCTTTCCTGGACTCTTCCGCGGTGCATTGGATGTACGGGCTCGCCTCGTCAATACGGAAATGAAACTAGCGGCGGCGGAATGTCTGGCCTCACTAGTACGTGAGCGGGACTTGCAGGAGGGCCAGATTATCCCGCTGGCTATGGATTACGAGGTGGCTCCTGCGCTCGCTGCTGCCGTCGCGCAAGCGGCGATGGACAGTGGAGTCGCCCGCTTGCACGTCGATGCGCAACTCGTTGCTCGCTCATGTAGCGATTTTATCTACGAAGGCATCATGGTATCCGTTCCTGCCCTGTAAGAGGCACTGAACCAGAACACACTGCAAACGAAATCTCTCGTCAAGAAGACGTGAAGTGGCTAGTGAGCTGGCTTCGTGGATCATCAATTGGTAAAAGAGATAATGATGCTCTTGATGTCCGCGTTGATCTAGCAGTCACTGATGAAAGGATACAACCGCATTGTACGTATATCCCTTGGCAGCCTTGAAACGGCTACATTGCATATCTGTTTTCTTTAGAACGTATTTCCTATCCATCATTGCTAATGTTGTGCATTGCCTCACCAAAATCTGACTCTGTGCTCTTTGAGAAACACCCTCTCTGCGTATCAGTGTCACATTTTCAACCGGCCCACTCCTGCACTGCTTTTCCTCGCCAACAAGACAGGAAGCAGCTATAATGCGTTGCAAGGGTCAGATTCCTGCTGAGGCAATCAGAGGCTCCTCTCGCGTCTCGGCCGAGGCAACTCGCACAGGAGAGTGCCAGGGGAGGCAAACGTGGAAAGCGGATTGAGTCTGCAAACCAGACGTGAATTACTTCAGCAAGTGATCCCACAGTATCGGGCGGCAACGACGGTCAGGAAGAAGAGCAAACTGTTGGATGCCTTTACAGCAACGACCGGCTATAATCGCAAGTACGCCATGCATCTCCTCAACCATACAAAAGAGGTGCAACTCGTCCCTCAGCATCCGCGCCGACGCCATTACGGACCAGAAGTGCAACACGCCTTGTTCCTGGTCTGGCACGCCGCCAACCGGATCTGTGCCAAACGCCTCATACCCTTTCTCCCCACACTTGTCGAAGCGTTGGAGCGACATGAGCATCTCCACCTAACCGAGGAGTGCCGAAATCAACTGCTCTCTATGAGCGCAGCAACAGCGGATCGGCTCCTGCGTTCCCAACGCAAACGTGGTCAGCGCGGCCTCTCCACAACGCGAGCCGGCACCCTGCTTAAGCAGCAGATCCCGGTCCGCACTTTCCAAGAGTGGAATGAGGACCGCCCTGGCTTTCTGGAGGCGGATCTGGTCGCCCACTGTGGTGCCGAAATCGAAGGTGGCTACCTGTACACGCTGACGCTCACCGATATCGCGACCGGATGGACGGAATGCCTGCCTCTCATCCATCGAAGCCGGGAGGCGGTGCTGGCTGCTCTCCAGCGCGCACGCACGCTCTTCCCTTTTCCCATACTGGGAATTGATACCGATAACGGCGGCGAGTTCATCAATGAGGTCGTGGTCTCGTATTGTGAACAAGAGCAGATCACGTTTACCCGAGGGCGACCCTATCAAAAAAGAGATCAATGCTTTGTAGAACAGAAAAATGGCGCGATTGTGCGTCAGGTGGTCGGCTATGATCGCCTGGTTGGGGAACACGCCTACAGGCAACTCACTGAACTGTACCGGGCGCTACGCCTGTATGTCAACTGTTTTCAGCCCTCAATGAAACTGCTGTCGAAAGCACTCGATGGGAAAAAGGTCCGTTGCGTCTACGATCCAGCCAAGACCCCGTTGCAACGGTTGCTCCTTTCAGGGGTCTTGCCTGCCTGGAAGCAACAAGAACTGACTGAGGTAGCACAGGCACTCGACCCTGTCCGTTTATTGCCCCAACTGGAGCAATTGCAACAAGCCGTCTTCCGCTGTGCTGTCGGTAGTTTTCCTTTTCTCTCATCACTCCCTTCTGCCTCCATCCACGCCTTTTCCGTAGAACGCTGTATGACAGGATTGCTTCCCTCGACAGGAAGTATTCCCGAACCCGCAGCAGGACTCGAGACCTTGTACCAGGAGCAGGAGCGGAGAAAACGGGTGCTGGGCTGGCGGCGTACCCACAAAGACCCCTTTGAAGGGGAGTGGGAGCAAATCTTCTCCTGGTTGGTGGCCAACCCCGAACGAAGCAGTGGCGACATCTTCCGGGAGTTGCAGCGCCGCTCTCCCGAACGCTATCGACCCTTGCAAATTCGCACGCTCCAACGAGGCATGCGGAAAATTAGAGTTCACCTGCTTCAAACTCTCAAGGAGCATTGGCAAGAAGAAGTAATCCGAGGATCATTACCAATTTCAGTCTCCGCTGAGGGCCCAACAGCCTTTCCTGATCGCTCCCTGTTGACCAAATCCCTGGGTTAGATATTAATGAGGCAATGCACAATGTCGGTGCAGGGCAGCACAATACATTGTGATAATCATGTGATAGGGCGTCAGGCAAATGTGATACCTCTGTAATACCATTATCTTATCCTCTTTATAGGAGGGGTTCTCAATGCGCCTTGTAGTCAGAAGCGCCTCTCCCAAACCAGAAGGAGGAAAGATCATGCACAACGAAAAACCCTATCGAACACCATATAAAAATCCAATTGGCGGCATCGCTGTCGGGATTTTGATCATTTGTCTGGCCGTGGCCATTTACCTGGGCGTCCTGAATTGGACCTGGTTTTTGACCATCTTGTTTGTTGGCCTGGCACTCTCTGCGCTGGTCGGCGGATTTAGCTCCTATGATCCTAAAGCGGCCTACGGCGGCCTCCAGGGCTTTGTCTGGCTGCTCGGACTTGCTCTCTGCTTCGCGACTAGCTTCTGGCCGTGGATTTTGCTCCCACTCGGCGTTTCCATCATTTTGGGTGCCCTGGCTGTACCCATTATGGAGAGCATGCGCCGTTCGGTGTATCCGCCCGCGAATCCGCAATATCCACCACCGTATCAGCCCGGTCAGCCATACCAGCCATACCAGCCTGGCCAGCCCTGGCCACCGTACCAGCAGGGTCAACCTTATCAGCCCTATCAACAGGCACAGCCTGGCCAGCCAATGCCCTCGCAGCCAGTTCAACCCGGCCAAACATCCCAGCCAGTAGAGCATTCGCAGGAGCAAGCACCAGTGGCCTCCCAGGAAAGTGAGCCACAACCCGTACAACA